>ERZ773099.1123-NODE-1123-length-20254-cov-11.256696_pt1 | contig 20254 bp, 15 predicted proteins | sample MGYA00511120_ERZ773099 | MGnify/ENA primary metagenome ERZ773099 (study PRJEB29015, sample SAMEA2738012) | human oral metagenome | biome: human oral; feature: human-associated habitat; material: dental | place: China | collected 2104 ...
AGCATTCTGTCAGCGTTCATCCTGAGCCAGGATCAAACTCTTCGTTCAATCTTTTCTTATAGCTCATTGTGCTATCTTTGTTTTACACCAATTTATGGTTGCTTTTTGTCTTTTCTCTATTCTGTTGCTAATGTCCTTTCCTTATCGGCAAGGATTATATTAACATCTTTCACATATTTTGTCAACAGAAAATTAAAAAATTTTTCTAATTTTTTATTAAATTTTATTTTTAACTTTATTTTCAATAAAAAAACTACCACAAATTTATAACTGAATCTACCAATTTGTAATAGTTCTTTTTATTTTTATTTATTTACTGACCAAGTTCTTTTAATATTTTCTTCTTCCTTATCTAAAAATGCTTTAAATAAATCTATATTTAGAATATCACATATTGATAAGAGAACTATAAAAACATCGGCTATCTCACTTTCAATAGAAGAATAATTGTATTCCTTAGTTTTATCTATTCCTAACTTTCTCTCATTTTTTCTTATAGCTTTGGCTAATTCTCCAACCTCTTCAACTAATAATAAAATTTTATCTGAGGATTTTTCTTTATTAAAACCTCTTATTTCCATTATTGACTTTATATAACTTTGTATTTCATTTAAAGATGATTTAGAAGATAACTCTTTTAATAATTCTTGTTGAGTATCTTTCATAAGCTCCTCCTTATTTTCTACATGCTTCCATATATTCTTCTATTTCATCAGCAGTTCTTGGGAATTTATCCCCTAAAATTCTGCTTGTTCCATCTTCTTGAATTAAAATATCCTTTTCCATTCTAATACCACCAAAATCCATATATTTTTCTATTTCATCATAATTTAAAAATTCTTTATGTAATTTTTCATTCTTCCATTTTTCAAAAAGATCTGGTATAAAGTATATTCCTGGCTCAATAGTAAAGATATTTCCAACCTCTAATTTTTTAGCTAGTCTTAAAGAAGATAATCCAAATTGAGTTGATTTTTTTTCTTCTTCATCATAACCAACATTTATTTCTCCAAAATTTTCCATATCATGAACTGTCATTCCCATCATATGTCCTAAACCATGTGGCATAAATAAAGCATGTGCTCCAGCACTAACTATATCTTCAACTTCTCCTTTCATCAACCCAAGTTTTTTCATATTTTCTGCTAAAAGTTTACAAACTTCTAAATGTACTTCCTTATATGTTATTCCTGCTTTTGACAATTCTTTTGCTCTATCAAACATATCTCTCACTATATTATGTATAGTTTTTTGTCTTTCAGTAAATTTTCCACTCACAGGAAAAGTTGTAGTCATATCACCACAATAACCCTCATCACTTAATGCTCCACAATCAAGCAAAACCATATCTCCATCTTTTAAAGTATTCAAATGACTATGATTATGCAATATTTGTCCATTTTTACTAAGTATAGTTTGGAATGAATAATAAGCATTGTATTTTCTTGGTTGCTTTTCAACTTCTGCAACAAGCTCATACTCTTTCATTCCAGCTTTCACATTTTTCATAGCAGAAAGGTGCATTTCTTTTGTTATATTAACTGCTTTTTCTATTTCTTCTATTTCAATCTTATCTTTAATATTTCTTTGTTTTATTATAGCTTTTACTAAATCAAAAGATGTATACTTGTCAAATTCAAAAGGATTTATATTCAAAATTGAACTTAAATACATAATATTATCTGCTCTATATTGATTAGTAAATCTTATATTTTTTCTATTTTCTAAATATTTTTTTAATTCTTCCTTTTCAATAAACTTTTCTACTCCAACTTCAATAGCTAATTCTTTTAAGAACTTTTGTTTTCCCATCCAAATAATATCTGACATCGTATAATCATTTCCAAAAATTATTTCTTCATTTTTATCTATATCAATAAGTCCAATCAATCCATTGTGATCTATGCCAAAGTAATATTTAAAAGTTGCATCTTGTATAAATGGATAAGTATTATCTTCACAATCAAGAGGTGAAAAATTATTTCCCATTATTAAAATTAAACCATCTTTAAAATTTTCTTTTAATTTCTTTCTTCTGCTTATATATACTTCTTTATTTAACATAACATTTCAACTCCTTTCATTTATATATTATTTTATACTTTTTTAAAGAAAAGTCTATATTTATTTTTACTAAAAAAAGAGAACTTTTAAGTTTTTACCCTTAAAGAATTCTCTAAATTATGTCTATTTAATACATAAGAAAAAATTTTCTATTCATTTATTAGTTTCGCATATTTTTCTTTATATACAATATAAGTTTTTTCATCTAATACCCACAAAATTAAATCAAAACTATTAGGATTTTCATCTAAAAATTTTATAGCTGTATTTAACGCAATCTCTGCTCCTTCATCTACTGGAAATCTATATATTCCTGTTGAAATAGATGGAAAAGCTATTTTTTTAATTCCCTTTTTCTTTGCCAATTTCAAGCTTTCATAGTAGGCTGATGTCAATCTTTCAGCTTCTCCATTTTCTCCTGTTGAATATCTCGGTCCAACTGTATGAATAATATATTTATTAGGAAGATTGTATCCTTTAGTTATTACGGCTTCTCCTGTGTTACAACCTCCAATTTCTTTACACTCTTTAGCAAGATAACTACCAGCAGCTCTAAAAATTGCTCCACAAACTCCTCCACCCATTTCAAGTGAAGTGTTAGCTGTATTTACTATTGCTTCAACTTCTGGAACTTTTGTTATATCACCACTTATTAATTTTATTATATTTTTATACATAATCCTCCTTATTTTTATCTTGCAACTAAATCTCACACAATTGAGTCTTTCTCCTCCCTAACAAGTTAATAAGCTTAGCCAAGTGTTACAAGTATTCTAGCTTAATGAATAAATTTAGCTATTACGCAAAAAACTAGAAATTTCTTTCTAGTTGAATTCTTCTTTATGGCTGGGGTGGCTGGATTCGAACTTGTTCGGTTTATAACTATTTTGAATAAAAAAGAAATTTAAAGTGTCTGAGAAATTAAAAGAAAAGAAATTCTCACACTTTTTTATTTTATTTCTCTTTTAATAAAATTTAATTTTTAGAGGAGTATTTTTTATGGCTATTATAAAAGTTTTAAAGAGGGAAAATCCTTATGTTCAAATTGATAAAATAGGAGTTGATGATTCAAATTTATCTTGGGAAGCCACTGGTCTTTTAACTTATTTAATTGGAAGACCTAACAATTGGAAAATAAATATAGCTCATTTAGCATCTGTTAAGAAAAATAAAGAAACTTCTACTAGAAATGCTTTATTAGAATTGAGGAAAGCTAAATATTGTCATTATTTTGAAGTTAGAAAGTCTGGAAAAATAATTGAAACATTTTATTTAGTTTTTGAAATTCCTACTGAGTATGAAAAAATTAAATCAAATACTGACATAGAATTAAAAGAGGGAGAAAAAATTTTTTATAAATCTCTTTCTCAAAAGAAAGAAAATAATAATTTAAATATTCAACCAGAAGTTGAAAATCAACAATCGGCTAAAAGTATGAAAAATAGCCTTTCTTTACCGAAAGTTGAAAAACCAAAAACGGAAAAGCCGAAAGTGGAAAATCAAGCACTAATAAATATAGATATTAAAAATAATAGAATGAATTTAAAAAAGAATCATGAATATGATTTTGAAAAAGATGATGATAATTTAAGAAAAATAGAAAAGCTTTTCAAAGAATTTGGGATAGATTTCTCTATAAAACATAAGATTAAGATAAAAGAATTGTTACAAAAAAATTCTGTTGATTTTTTAATTAGCCATTTTAAAAAACAATATGAAATTTTAAAGAAAAAAGAAAATGTAAAAAGTATAGCAGCTGTAATGTCAAAACATTTATTTAACAATACTTGTGAAATTGACAATACTTTTGTTATGCAAAAGGAAGAAGAAAGTAAAAAAGAGATTACTAGCAATATAAAAATGGATGATGTTATTGAAACATTTTTAAAACTTCCTATTAATAAACAAGAGGAGATAGAAAGTGAAATTTTGAAAAAAAGAAAAGAAATCAATCCTCAAATTAAAAAAATTAGTACTATTATTTTTCATAAAATGATTGCTAGTGATATAAAAAAAATACTTATAAAAGAAAATTTATTATAAGATTTTTGATGACAAGATTTTTAATAAGTGTTATTATTAGAATTATAAAAGGAGTTTAAGTTGAAAAAAATAAAATATACTATTTTAGAACTGATTAAAAAAATAAAAATTAATTGTAAAGTTTTTAGGAAACTTGTAACAGATGATTAATTGAAATTATTTTTAGAATATATCTACATTATGTTAAAGTATTTTAAAGGAAAATATAGAATATAGAGAGAAAGGTATTTCTAACCCTTTAATGAAGCTCAAACGGGGAGATGTAGTTTAGGTAGATTTTGGATATGGAATAGGAGCTGAGTTTAGATACTTTCATTATGCTGTTGTTTTAGCAGTTGAAGATAATCAAGTTATTGTTATCCCTTTAACTTCTAGTGATACAAGAGTGGGAAAAACACAAATGATGATTGATATAGGATATATAGAAAAATTGTATCTGAAAGTGAAACTAAAGAAAAGAACAATAAAAAAAGCTATGCATTAATAAAACCTATTAGAAGCATAAGTATAAAAAGAATAATAATTCCAAAAAGAAATGATAGAAAATTAAGGTTAAAACTCAATAAAGAACAATTAGATTTATTAGATAAAGCCATAAAGAAGTATTTAACAAAATCTTGATATTATCATAATTTTATGGTAACACAACTACATATTAGAAGCCCTTAGCGGTAGAACGATAGAATAAGCCTTATGGCAAAAGGACTGGTTTAAAACCAGCCCTTTTTTATCTGAGCATATGAAGATGTAAATTATAATTCTTTCTGTAGAAAATATACTTTTTTACGATTTATCTGCCATTTTTTTATTAATTGACAAACAATCATAATATTGTTACACTATAATTGAAATATAATATTCTATTTATATTTTCTATATGTTTAAAATACTAAAATCTTGACAAATTCAAAAAAAGATATAAAATATAATTAATTAGAAACCTTAATGGTTGTATGGATATTTTTAATAAATCCTTAGCGATACTAAGAGACCAGATATTCTGGTCTTTTATTCTCATTAAAACAGATAAAAGGAGCTCCTTTGAGATAATAAAAGATTTAAAAGAAAAATTTTTGAAAAATAATCAAAATTTAGGAAGTTTTGAAATTGATTTTACTTATACTTTTGATAAAGCTACTATAGTTGTAGAAAATATTAAGGAAAAGAAAAATATAATAATCCTAATATAACAACATATACTAAAGTTAAATATTCTAATAGTATGAGCTCCAATGAACTCATACTATTATGGAATAAACATATAGTTAATTGTAGATATAACTTTTTATAAGAGGAGGTGTTAAAAAAATGTGTGTTGAAGTTAAGAATTTGAATGGAACTACTAATAATTCCCCACAAAATTCATGTTCATCATGGAAAGAATGGTGGGAAAAACAAATGAACAGAGAATTTGGATATTGCTCTTGTAGAAACTGTTTTAATCTTGCAGAAGTAGGAGCACATGTTAAAAAAGTTAATGGTGGAAATGAATGGTATATTGTCCCTTTATGCAAGGAATGTAATGCTAAAATAGATAACTTTTATGTTTCTGAATATGACTTAGCTAAAATAAATTCTTCAAATTAGCTTTAAAATCCCTAAATCTAAAAATAAAGGAAGAGCTGAATTTTCTATTCTTCTCTTCCTTTATTTTTATTTATTCTTCCAAAATCTTTTCTTCATCTATCTTTGTATCCTCATTTAACATTAAGTTACCTGAATCAACATCTATACTTTCTAATTCATAATCTCTTTCTTGATTTTTTTCATTAGAATTTACTATACTAAAAGTAAGTTCACAATTAATGTCTACTTCATGTTTTTCCTTTATATTTTTCCATGTTGAAAACATATATTCTTTTTCTTCTGGGTCCCAAATAGAATTTTCTTCATCTAAAAATGAGCATATTACTAAAATTAAAGTATTCACCCTTACTGATACTATTACTTCATCATCAGTAATCATATCAACTGATTTAAATTCAAAATTATTAATATCAACATTTTCTATTTCTGTATCTTCATATTCAAAACCTCCACAAATCCCTTTTCTATCATATCTCATGCCATCAACTTCAATACTGTTACTTTCTAGTTTATCTTTGATTTCTTCTTTAAGCCTTTCAAGTATTTCAGTAGTATAAGTAGAATTAGATAAAAATTCTTTTATTTCATTATATATATGTATTTCATTTTCACGATTAATTAGATCAAAAATATCCTTTAAATTATCAAATTTTCCTTCTAATCCAGTGACACTTTTAATAGCTTCTTTAAAACCTTTATCTTTAGTAATAACATAAATAGGACTTTCGTTGCTACAAATTTTTTTTAATTTTGCAATCATAAAAGCATCAGGAAATTCACATTTTTTCTTTTCCTTATTTTCAAATGGAGGATTACTATTCATATAGTCTTCTATAATTTGTTGAGGATCAATATTTTTACAATCTAATTTACAAACTTTACTATCTTTTAAGAACTTATCAAATTTTGAAATAATTTCTTCTGAAATGTCATCCTTTTTTAAATTATAAAAACTAAATAAATTTGATAATACTGGTGTTTGTGAATAATTTTCAGAAATTTTTTTAAAAACAATATTCCTACTTTTTTTAACTTCTTTAAATATTTCAAGAATATCCTCTTTAATATGTTTTTTTACTTCGTGTTCTACAATTTGGCTTATATACAATTTTATTTTGCCATTATTTACCATTTTAACAAGATTACTAAAATCGCTATTTTTAGTATCAGAAAAATCATATTTTTGTGATATGAAAATATTGGTGTCTAAAAATATTGAAATTGGATAATTTAACATATTTCTCTTCTCCTTATAAAATTCTCTACTTTTTTAGTATAACACTTATTTTATAAAATTTCTATTTCTTTCTCCTCTCAAACTCCTCTCTCCCCCTAACCTTTAATTTCTCTAACTTCTCTTCTGATACATCTTTAAACCATAAAAAATACCCTAGTAGTATTTCACTATCTACATTATCTATTCCAGCTATTTCTAATAATGCTCCTTTCTGTATTAAATGAGCTGCTCTTTCTTTTCTTGTTAAGGAATTTGTTTTATTCTTTTTGCTTTCTAGCTTATTTAAACTATTTTTAACTTCCTTTATCTTATCATCATAGTTTTGTTCCATATTATCACCTATCCTTTAATCTGCTATACTTAATTCTTGTTTTCTCTTATTCCAAGTATTAGTTTTTATATTTTCTCCAATATTAAGTAGCTTATTAAGTTCATTTAATCTACTCTTTTTTTCTTTTAATATATCTGCTTTTTCAAATGGTCTTTTTACTTCTTCTTTTGCTCTTTCAAAATTTTCCTTTATCTCTTGTAGTTTTGTCTCTCTGTCTTTTAATCTATCTGGTATCTTATCCAATAAATTATCTAATCTTTGGATATTTCCCAGAGAATCATTTCCAAAGTCAGTAAAATATTTTCCTTTGTATTCTAAAATTCCCTTATAAACCTTAGAAAAAGTATCATAGTATGAATATAGTGTAAAACCTCTATATTCTCCTATTTCAGTTGGAGTATCTGTTTTTACAGAGCTAATTGCCATTAAAAGACTGGCTCCTGCAATCTTCTTATCTGTTATCTTCTCCCCATTTAAAGTAATGGAAGCAAACTTATTCTCTATTTTAACTCTCTTAATATCAACTTTCATATTATTTATTACTCTTTCTTCTTCCTCTATTTTTTGTGGAAAATGATTTAAAATTTTATCTTCTAAGCTATATAAGTTACTTTTATAATTAGCTTCTAACATAGATAATTTGTTTACTTCTAAATCAAGATCCATTTTTTCCTTTATTAAAGGATTTCCAGTAGCAAGAGCTTTTATCTCAGCATAACTTAGTGAACTCTCATCCACATCTTCTGCTACACGAACAGGGGTTTTTGATGTCATAACTTGGGATATAAATTTCTGTTTGTTTTCTATTGTTTGCCATAAATATGCATCAAATGTTGATTCTGTAACATATCTATATACTTCAACTTTTTCATTTTCATTTCCTTGCCTTACAATTCTTCCAGCCCTCTGTTCTAAATCAGAGGGTCGCCAGGGAACATCTAAATCATGAAGAGCAATAAGTTTTGTCTGTACATTAGTTCCAGCTCCCATCTTTTGAGTTGAGCCAAGTAAAATTCGTATATCTCCACTTCTTACTTTTGCAAACATTTCATCTTTTTGTTGCTCATTCCCTGCACTATGGATAAAGGCTATTTCTTTTTCAGGAATACCTCTTGCTATTAATTTCTTCTTAATATCATCATATATATTAAATTCATTATTTCCCTTTGGAGTGGACATATCTGAAAATACTAATTGTGTTGACTTATTTTCTTTTGTCTTTTCCCATATTTCAAAAATATTATTTACACAGGCATTAACTTTACTATTTAGATCATCAGGGAACATTTCATCTATAAGTCTTTGGTCTAAGGCTAATTTCTTACCATCATTCGTGATTTTAAGCATATTATCTTCTGTTGGCTCTACCTCTTTATTTCTTACTAATTCAGCTCTTTCACTTAAACTTTCTAAAATTTCTTTTTGTTCAGGAGTAGGTTTTGTTAGGATTTTTTTGTATTCTACTTCTGGTGTAGGAAGATTAAGCATATCTGCTGTTTGAATATCTGCAAATTGTTTTACTTGTGTCATAAGCTCTGGTAGGTTATAGAATTTAGAAAATCTTGTTTTAACTCTATATCCCTTTCCTTCTGGTGATAATTCCATTGCTGCTGTTGTTTCTCCAAAAGTGGAAGCCCAACTATCAAAATGATGTAATCCTAGTTTCTTTAAATCTTCAAATTGTAAATATCTTTGCATAGTGTATAATTCAGACATTGAATTAGATACTGGTGTTCCTGTTGCAAAGACAATTCCTTTACCTCCTGTTATCTCATCCATGTACCTACACTTCATAAACATATCACTACTTTTAAGTGCTTCTGTTTGTCCTATCCCTGCTACATTTCTCATCTTTGTGAAAAGATATAGATTTTTAAATGAATGAGCCTCATCAACATAGAGTTTATCTATACCTAAATCTTCAAAGTTAATAACATTATCTTTTTTAAAATCATCATTTAGTTTTTTTAATTTAGTTTCTAATTTCTTTCTAGTCATCTCTAATTGCTTTACAGTAAATTTTTGGTCATTTTCTTCTTTTAATTTCTTAATATTGACTATAATATCATTTATCTCTTCTCTAAGATGTCTTTCTTGATATCCTTTACTCATTGGTATTTTCTCAAATTGGCTATGTCCTATTATTATTGCATCATACTCTCCTGTTGCTATTCTTCCAATAAATTTCTTTCTATTATTAGGCTCAAAGTCTTTCTTTTTAGCAACCATAATATTAGCACCAGGATATAGTTGCATAAACTCTCTCCCTATTTGTTCTGTCAGGTGATTAGGAACAACAAACAAAGATTTATTACATAGTCCTAGTCTTTTACTTTCCATTGCACTTGCAACCATCTCAAATGTTTTTCCAGCTCCTACCACATGAGCAAGAAGTGTATTACCTCCATATAAAGTTCTTGCTATAGCATTTAATTGATGAGGTCTTAGCTGTATCTCAGGATTTATTCCATCAAAAGTTAAATTAGAACCATCATATTCCCTAAGCCTTATAGCATTAAATCTTTCATTATATATTTTAACTAAATCATTTCTTCTTTGAGGTTCTTTAAATATCCAGTTTTTAAATTCTTCTTTTAATAAGTCTTGTTTTTGTCCTGCAAGCATTGTTTCTTTCTTATTAAGTACAGCTACTTTTTTACCTTCTTCATCAAGAACATAATCAAAAACTCTAGTATCTCTTAAATTTAAACTATCTTCAATTAGTTTATAGGCATTAACTCTATCTGTTCCATAAGTCATATTTGATAGAGGATTTGTACTATCAACACTTTTTCCTTTTATATTCCACTCTGAATTATATTCTGAATAATTAACTTCTATTCTATATGTTACATAAGGCGATGTTTTTAAAGTTTCCCTTATAAAATCCTTAATATATTCAGGAGGTATCCAAGTTGATCCAAGTCTTATATTTATCTCACTTGCCTCCAATGGCTTTGGCATAACCTTTTCTAGTTCTTTCTTTTGGTAATTAAGTAGCTCTAAATTTATTTGATATTCATCAGGTAGGTTAAATAAGATTTCCTCATATCTTTCTATATCCTTTATTTTATTTAAAATATTTCCACTTAGATATTCATCTTTTGTAATATATCTAAATGCATCAGGAGCATCTTTTCTAATATCTAATATATTTTCATTATTTAATTTAATATCAAGAAATATCTGACTTTTTAAATCATTGATAATATCAGATTTATCCATATTTGTTAGACTTTCCATATATTCAAGATCAACTTTTCCCTTTTGAGAAATACTTAAAATTAGTGCTTCTTGTGGAGTATCTACTTTTTCAATAGCTACTGGTTTTTTAATAGTTCTTTTGAAAAATATATCTCCTTTTCTTTTGAAATTGCCTTGTTCATCTAAAACCTCAGTGGCTGATAAAAGAGGATATGTTGAATCTTCATGAAGTATTTTACTATTTATATAAGAATTAAGAGATCCATATCTATTAAAGAAATCATCATAGATAACATTTAGCTTTTCTTGTTCTTTTATTAATCTTTCATCTGTTGTATCTTCTTTTTGAATTTGAATAACATTTCTTAAAGTTTGTGATAGCTCTATATATTTTTCAATTTTTCTAATATCTTTTTGTGAGAATTCGTGCAATACTAGCTCATTATTTTCTTTAAAATAAATTTTATTATCTTTTGCAACATAAGAGAAATTTCTAATATCTTCATCAGATAAAGTTATAGTTTTAGGCTCTTCTTTTTCTAATGTTACTGTAAATTCTCCCTTTATATTTCCTAATGCATTTTTTAATCTTTCTTCAAAGTTTGTATCTTCCAAAGAACAAGTTAGGGTTATTCCAAAAGGACCATTAACTTCCTTCATCTCTCCAATAATCATTTCTGGGTTATCTACAAAGTATTTATTATATTTTAGCCCATTTTTATCTTCTGCAATCTCATACCAGATTTCATTATTTAATTCTTGAATTTTATCTCTTTTCCTTAAAAACAATATATCTGAGGTAACTTCTGTTCCTGCTACACCTTTGAATACACTATTAGGAAGTCTTACTGCACCTAAAAGCTCACATCTCTCTCCTAAATACTTTCTAATAGAATTATCCTTTTTATCAAGTGTTCCTGATGAAGTAATAAAAGCAATTATTCCTCCACTTTTTACCTTATCAATAGTTTTAGCAAAGAAATAATCATGAATTAGAAAATTATGTTTATCATATTCTCTATCAAGTATTTTAAAATTTCCAAATGGTACATTTCCAATAGCAATATCAAAAAAATTATTGCTAAAATTAGTTTCTTCAAACCCCTTTACTTGTATCTCACTTTGAGGATATAACTGTTTTGCAATATTTCCACTAATACTATCAAGTTCTATACCATATACTTGGCTACTATCTAATTCTTTTGGCAAGTTTCCTATAAAGTTACCTATTGCACAACTCGGCTCAAGAATTCTTCCCTCTTTAAAGCCAAATTCTATTAGCTTTGTGTAAATATTATCAATTACAACTTTTGGAGTATAGAAAGCTGTTAAGGTACTCTCCATTGCTTTATTATATTCATCAGTAGTTAGATTCTCTTTTAAAAACTTTCTTGCTTCTTCCCATTGTCCAGATTTACTCTCATCAAAGGTATCTGCTAAACCTCCCCAACCTATATATTTAGAAAGTATTATTTGTTCTTCATAAGTTGCATTTCTATTTTCTTTTTCTAATAATTTTAAAGTTTTAATAGCTTCTATATTATTATTTAGTCTTTCACTAGGAGTTAGTTTTTCAGGAACAATCTCATCTGTAATATTAAAATTCTTTTCTTCTAAGATAGTTAGTATACTTAATAAGTCGTCATCATTTCTATATGATATAGTTTCTGATACCTGAATTGGTATATATTCTCCAACAGCATTTATTCCCTTAATTGTAATTGTTTTTAAATCTTCACTTATAGTATCTAAATTTGTTATTTTAAATTCTTTTTCTTTATATAAAACTTTCATTCCCTCTCTAAAGACTATCTTTGAATTATCTCCTGATAGATTATTTCCTTGAGAGAAGATTGAAAGTTGTTCATTAAAGATTGGTGTTCCTCTGTTATTCCCCAAGATTTCATCATTTTTGGTTTCTCTACCTCTATGAATTTCTTCACTTCTTCTTGTATTGCTATCAAGTGTGGTATCAACTCTTTGGTTGTCATTAGCTCTTTCAATAATTGTGGTTTCTCTTCTTCTAGGTATCTGACTCTTTCTCTCCCCCAATATTTGATTTCTTCCATTTCTAATATCTTGTCTAGGTCTATTACTTCTATCCCCTCTGGAAGTAGAATTTTCTGTCCATCCAAAGTTTCTATTGTATACTTCCCTCCCTGTCTCTCGTAAAAATTCATTGGACTTATGGCTGTATAGACTTCCTTGTCCTTTATAATTTCTTGATAAAATTCTCTCTCTTCTAATACTACTTTTTTCATTCTCATTCCTCCTTATTTCTTTACTTATCTCATTTAATATATCTTTATTTATATTATTTACTATATCTAAAAACTTATAGGTACTCTCACTAAAATCCTTTCTAAATTCAACTATTTCACTATTAATCTCATAAGGAATTTTTAATCTTTCCTTTATAGAAATCTTTAAAGATTCTTCTATAAATTTAAGTTCATTCTCTTGCATAACTTGTGAATATTCTTTAATATTTTCTTTAATTATTAAATCAATCTTTTCACTTGTGCTTAAATCTTTATCCAGCTCAATAATATTATCTAAAATATTTTCATTATTAAGCTCCCAACGAACTATATTATCATTAGTATATTTTGTTTTTACTGTTTGTGATACATCAAATATATATCCTGTTATCTCTTCATCCTGATTAAATACAGGTATTCCCACCTCGTACTTTCTAATAAATCTATTTGCCTTATTATTCCAAAAATTAAAATCTGCACAAGCTGTTGAGGTATCTTTAAAAGTTGCAATAGACATTTGAGTTCTTAAATCATATTTATGGTTATTACCAATTACTTTTAATAAACGAATAAAATCATCATTTTCAACTAAAATATTATCTTGAAATTTTTTAAAAATAGCTTTTTGTTCCCACTTTTGAATATACATAAATCTCCTCCCTTCATCTTATATAGAGAAATCCATTTCTTTTCTCATTTGTTTTTCTAATTCATCTTCTGACCATCTAATATTTATATTAGTTCTCAAAACTTCCCCTAAATTTGCCTTGTATCTATTATGATTTTCAATAAAATTCTTTATACTAGGAATATTAGATTTACTTGTCTTGAATAATAAATCTTTACTTTTTCTTAGTGCATAATTAATATGTTGTCTTTCATCCTTTAAGTTATTAATTTCTTTTCTATATGTCTTTATTCCATTTTCAATTCTATGTAGATATTCTTCTTTTAAAGAATTATATTTTTCATCAGTTATAGATTTTTTAATTTCCTCATATTTAATTGCAAAACTTGAATTTTCTTTTTCTAATTTTTCTATTTCTGCTTTTATCTTATTTTTTAAACTAAAATTAAAAGTATTTACATTTTTAAGTTGTTCATTTAATTTATCAATTTCTTTCTCATTAGTTTCAAATTGTTTTGTTATTTTAGAAAATTCTCCTTTGCTTATCTCATCATAAATTTTTACTTGAATATTAACTTTTTCTAAGGATTTTATTTGAAGCTCCCTTTTTTCTATTTGATTATTAATATTAGCTATATCCTTTTGAAGAGAATTTATTGTTTCAATAATTAAATTATTCTTATCTTTAAAATCTAGTTTTCCCTCTAAAATATTATTTAAAACTTTTTTCTTTTCTAACTCCATAGTCTTAGAATTTATTAGTTCTTTATATTTTTTCTCTAAGTTATATTTTGTTCTTATATACAAGTTCTTGTTATTTCCTCTTGAAAATCTTTTTTCTAACTTTAAAAGCATTTCAGCCTGTTCTTCAGAATTTTTATATTCTCTTAGAATTTTAGAATACTCTCCCTTAGTTAAAATGTTTAAAACAATTTTTTTAGAATTTTCTAATTTAATTTTATTTTCTTCTATTCCTTTTTCTAATTTAGATATTTCACTTTGTGTTTCTAAAAATCTTTTATAGTCATTTTGAAAATTCTTTTTATTTAATTCCTTATATTTCTTTTCAAATAAATCTCCAGCTTTTAGCTCTTCTAATTCTTTATTTAATAAATCATTTTTATTTTTTAATAAAAAATTTATAGATAAAATTTTAGCTTCCAGTTTTTGTAGATCTTTTATTTCATCTGTTTTATTTATAGTTTGTTCTATATGTTTCTTTTCAACTTCTAACATTAAAATATCTTCTTGAATAGAATAAATATCTTTAAATTCTTCATCTGATTTATTAAAATCTCTTATAGCTGAGTTTATATCTTTTAAATTTTTAAAAATATTACTTCTTTCTATTTCTTGTTCTTTTTTCTTTTGAAGTAAGTTATATAATTCTTCTTTTAAATCTCTAACTTTTTTATTGTGCATATAGTTATCCCAATCTGCTATATCAAGTTCGTTATAGTATTTTTTATCTTTCTTTAAAGTGTAATTATTTATTTGAATAGGCTCTCTATCTAAAAAATCAACTAAGTCTAAATCTTGTTTTTCTAATGCTTCTTTTCTTTGTTGTTGTAAACTTTTACAAGACACTTTTCTCCAATTCTTTTTTTCTAGTGCTCTATTTAAAGTTTCTTCCCAGCTCTCTCTAAAATGTGTAAGAGTTTCTTTCTTATTCCAATATGGATCTTTTAATGCTCCTCCTTCTTCTATATTTTTAGAATTATATCTTGAAAAAAATTGCTTTATATCTCTTTCTATTCCATCTATTTTTCTAGGACATACCATTATATGAGCATGGACATTTCTAATTTCATCTTCTGATGAATCTTTATCGTGTATTACTGCTGAATAATAGAAATCATTTCCCAATTCTTTTTCTAAAAATTTATTTAATAAATCTTGATTTTCTTTTTTGCTAAAACCATTAGGAAGAGCTGTTCTTATTTCTTTATACACTCTTCCATTAGCTCTTTCATAAGCATCTGCTGACTGCCAAAAATCTTTAGCTGATACGTGAGGAGGCATATTATGTTTTTCATAAATAACTTCATTTTCTTTATATGAGTATCTATCTTCGCCCATTATATATTTAAAGTGAGCAAGACCTTTTCCTACTTTGCCATTACTAAAACTTAAATGAAAAATTGCCATTTTAACACCTCCTATCCATCTTTTCTTTTTTTTAACATAGCATTGGATTTACAATGCACGCTTACAAGTTTCTATCCTTTTTTTCAAAAAGGAAGAAACTAGCGTGCAAGTGTTCCCCTTGACTCCTTTAACCTTCGGTGTCCCTTTGGGACTTGCACAAGTGCAACCAAGCTGTTCCTCTTGAATACCCTTTTTCTTCCTTTTAGTATGGGTATACCATACTTATTGTTTAAAATTTTTTTAAATTTATATATATATTACCTTGATGATTTTTAATTTCTATTTTCAATGCTTCCTCTTTATTATTTATTTTAAATTTAGCTTTACCATTCTTTTTAAGAAGAGCCTTTGCTTTATCTTTTGTTATTTTTAGCTCTTCCTTATAGTATTTTATATTTTCCCATAATGTAAACTTACATCCTTCTTTATATTTCTCACAATAGTAATTTACCTTTCCAGTTTTAGTTCTACCTTGATATATATTTCCACTACATAGAGGACATATTCCAATAACTTCTTTATCCTTTGTTATTTTTTCAATCTCTATATCTTTATTAAATATATTTTTTAATTCTTCTCTTGTTATATTAATAACTTCATCTATTGTTTTTGCTCCTGTATATACTTGTTTTAATAGTTTTGAAAACTCAATAGATTTTTCAGCATATAGATTTATTTGTAATTTATTTAAAATCTCAATTACTTTTTCGCCTAGTGGCTCTAATTTATAGCTATTTTTTTCCTGTGAGATATATCCCATCTTCTTAGCTGTTTCTATAATCCCAGTTCTTGTTGCTTCTGTTCCTATTTCTATTCCTTCAAGAATTTGTTTATATTCTTCATCATCAGTTTCAATATTATTTAGCTTCTTTAATGGATTTTTTAAATATTGTGATAAATTACTTTCTGAAATTCTTGGAGGCTTTGTAGTAGTTTTTTCAACTACTTTAAAGTCTATATCAAACTCATCATCTACATTAAGATCAGGAACTTTATCTGTGAACTCTTCTTTCTCATATTTTAAATATCCTAATTGTTTAACTGTCTTTCCATTAATACTAAATTTTTCTTCTCCAACTTTTATTAACATTTCTTTTTCTAATACAATACATTCTTCATTTACGAAGTTTGATAAAAATCTATTTAAGACTGCTTTATATATTTTTTGTTCTATATCTTCAAGTTCAAATATATTAGGAAGTTTTACAGTGGGTGTTACAGCACTATGAGATTCTATTTTCAAATCATTAAAAATTCTTTTACTATCTCTAATCCTTATATCTAAATATCCATAATCATTTTTTATTTTATCTATAACTTTTGCTATTTTTTCTTTTTCATTATTTGCTAAATACTCTGTATTTGTACGAGGATAAGTTAAATATCCATCCTCATATAGCTTTTGAATCACTATTGAAGATATAGCAAAAGGTATTTGATATTTTTCAGATAGAAAACTTTGTAAGGTTGAAAATGAAAATAGTTTAGCTGCTTGTTTTTTAATTTCTTTTTCTGTAATAGAAACAACCTTAGCTTTATGTAAATTTAATTCTTCTATCTTTTCTTGTGCTTTTTCTTTATCAAGTTTTAATTTAGATATTAATTTAAGATTCTTTTCACTTTCTATCCTATAATATTTTTCTGGAACAAAATTTCTAATTTCTATTTCTCTATCATAGATATACTTTAAGATTGGAATTATTACTCTACCTACTCTTAACTTTTCTCCACTTTTATTACTTAGATGTACTGTTAAATTTATTCCAAGTAACCAGTCCATATATGTTCTTGCTTTTCCTTCAAGATTTAATTTTTCATATTCTTTATTATCTTTCATCTGATTTATCTGTTCTCTAATAGTTTCTTGAGTTTGTTCAGGTAGCCATAGCCTTTCAACTTTTCCTTTATATCTACAATACTCTATTATATTATCAATAATGAGTTGTCCTTCTCTATCTGCATCTCCACAATTAACAATAGATTCTATATTTTTATTTTTTAAAAGTTCTCTTATTATTTTTAATTGATTTTTAACTCCTGAATCATTTTTTACTTTATACTCAAATGTATCAGGTACAAATGGACTTGTAATATCATTCCATCCTATATTTTCAAAGCCCTCATACTCTTTTATTTCTTTTAAACCTAAAAGATGACCAAAAGCCCAAGTAACAATATATTTATCACTTTCTATGTACCCATCTTTCCAATCTCTAACATTTAATGCTCCTGCTACATTTTTAGCAAGACTAGGCTTTTCACATATTATTAACTTCATATATCCTCCCATATTATTAAAGGAACTAACTTATATATGACATCTGATTTTTTAATACATCCATAATACCTTGAATCAAATGATTTATCATTAGTTCCTAATACAAAAACTTCATCTTCTTTTACTATATATTCCTTTTCTTTAAGTTGAGGTAATCTATTATTTAGCCCATCAACTTTAAAAATATTTCCTTTTTCCTTATTATTAATATATATTTTATTATTTTCTATTCTTATATAGTCCCCACTTATTCCTGCTATATATTTAGAGAATGTAATATTTTTTATACTTCCTGGATAATCTAATATATCTTTATATTTCTTTGTTGAAAATGTAACAATATCTTCTCTTTTAAAATCTATACTCTTATCCACTTTATATATTCCAATAGGAATTGAGGAGCTGATATTTAAAACAAAATATTTTCTGGTATATATACCCAATATATTTAAAATAATAAGGAAGAGAGGAAGAAATAAGGACTTCTTTTTAATTTTTTTCATTTTAAACTCCAGATTAAAACTCATCCTCAAAAGCTATCTTAGAATCTTCTTTAAATTCAACAATATTATGTACATATTTCTCTTTTTTAAGTTTATTGTATTCTTTTAAGACTTTCTCAATGTACTTTTGAGTTTCTCTATATGGTGGAATACTACTATATTTCTTTACAGCTCCTAATCCTGCATTATATGCTGCCAAAGCTAATGCTATATCTTCTCCATTTTTACTTAAACATTCTTTTAAATATTTAACTCCACCTTTTATATTCTCTGGAATATATTCAGCTTCTACTCCCAGATATTCAGCTGTCTTTGGCATAAGTTGCATTAATCCTATTGCTCCTACTGGAGATACTGCAACTACATCATAATTAGATTCAACCTTTATAACTGACACAACTAATTCTTCTTCAACACCATACTCTTTCGCATAGTATTTAATATATTCATATAACTCAGTTGCCAACTCATAATTATCAACATTTGATATTACATATTCTTTTACTTTATTAGTAAAATTACTTCTTTCTTCCTCAGAATAACTAATTCTTGTGGAAAATAGTAGTAAGGCTAAAAATAAAAACATTCTCTTTTTCATTAAAAATCACATCCCTCTAAAATTTATACTTAAAACTTGTAGTATAAACATTTTCATAATTTCTATTATTTAAACTTTTTCTAACTTCTCCTCCTAAAAATACTTCAAAAGTTTCTTTTTTAGCTGTTACCCCTATTTTTATTCCTAATTTCTCCTTATCTTCTTTTTTACTACTATCTTTAAAAGTATATTTATAGCTAGTTTCTATACTAGGAACTAAGGTCATATCATATATTTCATATTCATTTTGATATTTTAATGAAATCTTTCCATCTGTTTTTCTTTCTTTTTCTTTATTTTCTCTTATGGCATTAAATTCTAAATCATAAGAAAATTTACCCTCTAAATCATATAAATAGAAATCTTGCCTATAAGCTGCTGTTAAACCTATATATTCTTTCTTCAAATTTTTTAAACTACTTTTATTCTTTAATGTTTGCTTCATATATATTGGAGATATATACAATCTCTCATCTTCTTTTTGTATTCCAAAAATTAAATTTATCTGATGTTTATTCCCTGAAAATCTTTCATCTTCTTTAGAAGAATTCATCTTATATGAATTAAAATTAATTCCATATACAGTTTCATCATAATTATTAAAAATTGAAACTCCTCCACCAATATTCTTTGCTTTATCAACTGATAAATAAGACAGATAAGGAGTAATTTCTATATCCTTATCTAAATCTTTTTCTATAAAGGACTTATGTGCAATAGAGTTAACATTATCTATTGTTAAATAACTATCTTTATACAAGATATTCTTTTTCTCTTTTAAATTAACACCAGATAGATTAACATTTGCATTTAAAAATCCTCTTCCATCATTTTCTACTTCCATTTCTGCAAACACAGAAATAGATAAGATTAAACCTAATATCCCACACTTTTTAATATACATATTTTCCTCCTTTTAGTATGGTTATACCATACAAATATAATAAAAAAAATTATTTAGTTTTAATTTCTTTTAATAGCTTTTCAAACTCTTTCTTGATCTCAACCTCATTTACCGCTGCACTAAATCCTGATTTAAAAAAATAAAACTTAATTTTTTCTAAATACTCAACTTGTGCATCAGTTAAATTTTGAAAAATATTACTTTCTATTTCAGCTAATTCTTTCATAATTTCAGAATAAATATTATAAAAATATATATCATATGTAACCTCTATTTTATTTTTCTTCATAAATATCTTCTCCTTTTACTCTATAAATTAAAATTAAATTGACTTCTTTAAAAAGTATATAATTTACTATGTTTTATGTCAAGAAAATAAGCGAATAACTCATTAAATGCTATTTCTATGAAATTTTATTTTTATTAAGATTATACCATTTATTTTATATATTTTTATTAAATTAATCT
>ERZ773099.1124-NODE-1124-length-20243-cov-7.368635_pt1 | contig 20243 bp, 22 predicted proteins | sample MGYA00511120_ERZ773099 | MGnify/ENA primary metagenome ERZ773099 (study PRJEB29015, sample SAMEA2738012) | human oral metagenome | biome: human oral; feature: human-associated habitat; material: dental | place: China | collected 2104 ...
GTGGCACGGCGTTGACAATGAATAGTTTAGAAAGTGAACTGTTTAGAATATGAAGGGTGTCCAAAAAGACATTAGAGTTACTTCATGATTAACTCTGCTTAAATTTGACCTAAGTTAATCGACTGTTGACGGAAAGCAGTCAGGGCTTTTCGTTTTCTACGCTGCGATCCCCATCCGCTCTTCCAGCACTAACACCCGCTTCGCCAGCTCGCTGTAGCGCTCGGTTTCTGCCGTGTGGATGGCGTCGTCGGCAGTCTCGCGCAGGCCGCCCTCCAGAAAAGATCCCGACGCAGCTTGTCGATGCCGGCCTGCAGCTGCGTTTGACCGGCTTTCAGATCACTGAAGCCCTCTGCCATCCGCAGATCCATATCCGTGGTGATGTCACGCTGGACCGTCAAATCCTGCCGGATCTCCTGAACATGCGCATCCAGACTGGCCTGGACGCTGCCCAGCCCGGACTTCAGACCAACAATCTCCCCCTCGACCTTCTCAAACCGCGCATCCATCCCGTCAAAGCGCTTGTCGATGCCGTCGAACTGTTCGCCCATGCCGTCAAGACGTTTATCAATCCCGTCGAACCGCCGATCCATGCCATTGAGGCGCTCATCGACTTTCTCGAATCGTTCATCTATGTCATCAAGACGCCTGTCGATCCCGTCGAATCTCTCGCCCATCTTGTCGAATCGCCGGTCGATCTTCTCGAATCGCTGGTCCGCTTCTTCAAACCAGCCGTTGATCTCTTTCACTTCGTTGTGTATTTGTTTGATCTCTTGGAGCACTTCCTCCATATGACTATTTAAACATATCTAAATACAGCGAACAACATAAAATGACACTTCACAATCTAAAATACAACAGTCCTTAAGTAAACCCAATCGAAAGCAGAGAAGCGCAGCAGTCCGATGCACCATACCCCGCACTCAATCTGCTCAGGCACGCGCCACCGACACGGCCCTTACCGCTCGTCCTCCGGTAAGACGCTTGTCTGGCATTCCCATAACCCGGCATCGATGCCGCGCCGAAGTTCGTCAAACACTGGGCCGATCGGCACCTCTGGGCCACCATCGATCGTGATAATGCTAAAGTTAGTCAGCACGGTATGTCAACGAGTATGCGACCCTGTTGATAGACAAACTTCCTGCGTCACTCGTTCTCCCCTGCGACAGTTGGCAGCGTCTATCCGTCCTTATGATCTTCCTTCTGCTCTTCCTGTTCTTCGGCGTCGAGTTCGTCTTCGAAGAGGGGGACGACGAAGCGTGGCTCGCCCTCGATGCCGTGCTCTTCAGCATATTCCTCCGCTTGCTCTTTATTGCAGGCGACAAGAGTTCGAAAGCTGTCGAGGAAGGAAGGGGATTCATCGATAATATCGCCGGCAATCCAGATGACCTGGCCTTCCCAGGAGCTTCCCACCTTGCCGATGACGAACAGGTCGATTTGCGTCATAGACGCAGCAATCGGGAAGAAACAGTCAAGGTCGTAGTCGAGAGGAGGCAGCACTTCTTTGGCCACCTCCAAAAGCTCCTCGGCCTGATCGTGCAGCTCACCTCCCAGCAGTTCGCCTGTACCGAAGATGTTGACGTCTTGGTAGAAGTACTGCCAGCCGTTGGCGTAGTGGAGGAAAGACCGATACTGCTCCGGCAATCTGAAACCTAGGCGCTTTTCAGCGTCAGCGATCTCTTGCTCGCTGGCTCGCAGCTCGGGCAGGCTGTACTCCCACAGCTCATCCACATCGACCCGCATCAGAGCTTGGTCGACTGCAACCGCTGTGACGATGTCAAGACGCCAATCCATGATGATAGTTTACTCCTTATCTTGTTGGGTGGGAAGAACCTAAGGGTTTTCATAAACTAGTTTGTTGGGATGGGCGGGTCTTCCGGCGGCGGAGGCGGCGGATCCTTTGGTAGAACAGACGGCTCCTTCGGAGGAAGCGGCGGGTACGGCCCTGTGCCGTCGCCGGGGTCGTAGTGGAAAGACGTTGGCTTATAACCGATTGGGTAACGCTTTGACTGTCCACCCAGGCTGGAATTGACTTTGTGGTCTTGTGGATGCCATTCCGATGGTTCAGGCTTGCCCGTCCACGTGGAGTCGGGAACGTGTCCGGCATCCTTGCCTTCGTATAAATTGGGGTTTTGACGGCGTTCTCTTCTGGCTGCTTCTGAGGCATGTCGTCGAAGTTTGATTTTGGTCGACACGCGCCCTGTTGGTGAGAGCTCGCCCTTTTTCAGAGCTCGGTTACACCCGTCGACATAGTCACGGTATTGTTGGTGATGATCGGAAGTGACCTTTTTGTGCGGTTTGAAGACAACAGGGCCGCTTCCGACACCAGGGTCTTTGCCGATTTTCTTGGGGGTGTTCCCGCCCTTCGGCGTCTTGCCGCCTCCAGGTTTGCCGCTATTTTTTTCTTGCCCCTTCGGGGTGGCTTTCGTCTTGGGAGTGCTGGTGTTAGCCTTTTTCGAAGGGGCTTTAGTCGTTTTCTTTGTACTTGTTTTTGAAACGACGTGCGCCGAGCCCTTGCCGGCAGTTCGCTTCTTCAGACCGCTGTCAAGCCTCTTCAGCCAGGCCGCTCCTTTCTGGGAGGTTTTGTGGATTGCTTGGGCCATGCGAGGCACGGCGTTGACGATGTTCGAAAGTTTCTTCGCCCATTCGGCAACTTTGCTGGCAATTTGCCAGACAGCTATGGGCGTGCCAAATCCCAGTGTGCAACCGACAAGAATGGCCGACTTGCCCGCCTGAGCGGCTACGTCGGAGATGGCTTTGCAGACGAGGCCGCGGACTTTCTGAACAACGGTCGAGGCTTCTTCGAGGAGGAACGCCAGAGCCTTGGCATAGCCACCGAGCACGGCGATGTGCGCTGCCGTGTCGCGCTGCATGTCGGCGTAGGCGGAGACGGCCAGCCCTTCAGTTTCGGCCATGTCTGTGGTGACAGATTGGTTTAGGCTGTCCGCATCAACCTGAAGGCGTTCGCCGATTCCGCGCCAACCGGCGGCGGCCTGACGGACGTGTTCGGGCTCCCCGGTCAGTTTGTCCATCCAGTCTTTGAGGGGCTCGATGTGTTCCATTGCCCAGTTTGCGACACCGGAAAACAGGGCATGGAGAGGGTCGGATAGCGCGCTGAGCGCCGTCGTTCCCACTGACACGGTCGTCAAGGCCGAATCGAGCCAGGCTTTGGCTTCGATAGCTCGACTGAGGGCCTCACCCTCTGGCATCAATCCCAATCCGTTAACAATTGCCGCCCCGAACCCCTCGGGGATTCCCGCCTGCGGCGCCATGATTGCCTCCCGATGGACATTGGGGCGGCCATGCGTGCGGCGAGGCCCCGCTCGAATACGAATAGAGCCGTAGGCGGCACCGTGCCGAGCCGCCGCCCACGAGTTGAAGTGCTACGTGTTGGGAAACTGCTGTTGAATGGCAGAGAGCTGTCGAGCTGCATCGGCGTCAGACGCTTCGACTGTCTCGGCAACTGTCCGCAAAGAGGCGGCGCTGACATTGAGCGCCTGGTGGGCCGTGGCAACCACCGACTCAGCGAGTGACGACAACATGGTCAGCCCTGGAACCATGAAACTGCAGAACAGGCCAAAATCGCCGCCGTTGACTGTGTTGCGCGACAGCTTCACAGCCTCAGCGACGTCGTCGGCAATTCGCGTGACCTTTTGAGAGTGTTGCCGTAGATTCTCGGGGTTGATCCGCAGACTCATCGCGGCCTCCACACCGAGGTCGGCATTTCCGGAGGCGGATCACTCAAACGTTTCGTAGTCCCACCGTGATTGCCGAGACGCTGCCGAGCCTGCTCAATCATCAGCTTTGCCGTCTCCGACTCACCAAACGTTCGCTGAACCATACCCACATAGGACGCCGTGACTTGGCGATGAGCTTCATGGATAAGGGAGACGATCTGGTGCGACAACGCATCAGGTTTACGTCGCATCGCCTCCGAGGTCAGCAGCAGATCGATCACCACTCCTGCCGCATCGACTTCAACCGCCACATCCCGCGACTGACTGCGCGTGACAGCAGTCAACTTCTGCGCCTTCTCAGCGAATTCTTTCGCCTGCTCGGCGGCTTTTTCGGCTTGAATGACCTGATCGTCAATCTCCGCCTGGAGTTGCTCCAAATCGGGAAACTCTGGCATCGCCATCATCTACCCTCCACACCTGTCATGGCAACCGGTGAGCGGCCGCCCAGCGAATGTTTGGACAACTTCAATACTACTCCAAAGTAAACGAACAAGTTCAGGGAACTATGACCTATTCCGTTTTAATCAGAGGTAGGAGATAATAATGGATTGTGTGCAATGTAATATAAGATGTTACCGTGTGAATAGTGTTTAGATAGATGCGTTCGACTCAAATAGAAGTTAGATCGGACCATTCGATTAAACCACCAGGCGCTTCACGCCAATTTCACTACTCGAAGCCTGACTCCACATGAGTAGCATCAAGGCGATGTCGCTTCAAGGTTGCGAGGTGATGGCGTGACTCATCAAGCAAGTGGCACGTTGCCCGAAAGGCCGCCTGGCGCGTGGGTTCATTCGCTGGACTTGAGCGGGGAACGCCCTCGTTGATGCGCCATGCAACACGGCCAAGATGAGCCTCTCGACCTGCAGGCCCGCGAGAGTGACACGACGCCATTCCCGGTGATCGAGATCGAACGACGACGCGGCCCAGACGAAACACCCGCTCCCACGCTCGCTTACGATATCCGCCAACCAAAGCGCAGTTTTACAAACGATGACCAAGCTCTGATGTTTGTAGTGGCCCTTTCTGGCATCATCCGCACCTCTAGAACATATAGATCAGCTTCAAAATCTTGATGGCGGATATGACGATTAATAGAGTCATATCCGCTTAAATAAACCTAATCTAATAATGGACATCACGTTTGGTGTACACTTCTTCTATGAGCACATCACCTTTGTACAGCGATCGCACAGAAGGCCCTAAGCCTCGAGACATTGAAGTCCTCCCAAAAAACCAAACGAGCGCTACTCGGACTGGTGCAGAGAAAGATCATAGGAAACTGGTTTGCCAAGAACTTCCCCATAGAGTGTGAAGACGGCAATGGCATTGTCGGGACGGATCGGTCTGGTTTGCAAGATGCTCTCAATGCCATTATTCCCAACCTGACCTATCCTCTAGCCAGTAAGGCAGACTCTAAGCTGCCAGAACTAGTCGACCATGCCGAGATAGCCGATGCCGACGCTGCGAAGACCCCTGAAGCTAGCGGGACGTTTGAGTTCTATCCGGGTAAGGCGAACGGGTCTCAGCCGATTGTCGTCGCCGACAGTGCCGTCTTCGACTTGCTGGAATACAGCGCCCGAAGAATCGCATTGCCCAGCCAACGCAGGTTTCACAAGTTCTTTAGCCACTACGAACTCGAGTTTTATGGCAATAGTCGAGAAAAAACCCAAGAGACCTTTAAGAAAGAAGTCAACGAGCTGCTTTGTCGGGGCCGTGTCATCTATGAATGTGTCAGTGTCGACGGCACCTTACAGATCCAACGTATGGGCACCCCAGAGGTTCGGCGGCTGATGGCTGATCTCCAGCCAAACAGCGGAGACAAGGAACTTGACGACCTCATCATTGAGGCGCGAGAGCGCTACCTTTCCCATAAGGAGGACGAGCGCAGGATCGGCTTGGAAAAGCTTTGGGACGCCTTTGAACGGCTGAAGACGATAGAGCCGCTTGCTGACGGTAAAAGCAACAAGAAAGCCAGCGTTGAGCAGTTGCTTAGTCGCATCACCGTTGAACCACTTCGTAAAGTCATTGGAGACGATATGGAGGCTCTTACTATCGTAGGCAATAAGTTCCGCATCCGCCACCATGAAACAGACAAACACGTTGTGCCGGTCGAGGGGTACGACTACCTGTTCGCTCGGATGTCCAACGTGATCATCACCTTGCTTCGCGCCTCCAACAGGCTGGCCAAATAGCCGTTTGCCGAATCTCGCTGCTTCGCGACCGTTAAGCGCCTGAGAGCGCAGAGACTCACGGTCTCACACCCACTCCCTGGTGAGCATTGCCGCCTGTACAGCTCGCCGGGGAGTGTTTTTGCATTGGCACGCCCCTCACCCCACACGATAGAAGCTCTCCTGCTACCGGTCTAATCGCCGTCAAACTCTTGTAGTCCATGCATCAGTTCACCAGCGTCGACGCCGAGAGTGCGGGCGATGCGCAGAATGTTGTGCAGGGAGAGATTGCGCCGTCCGCGCTCGACTTGGCCGAGGTACGTCCAATGGATGTCGCTGGTGGCAGCCAGCTTTTCCTGGGACAGACCACGCTCTTGCCGAAGCCGGCGCACACGAGCGCCAAACTCAGCGGCAGCGCCAGAGATAGGCGATTTCGACGTCGAGGAATGCACCCACCAATCCCATACGTCTCAAGTCTCACAATCCAGAGATCATGTATCCCAAGACTATATATACTGCTAGAACCGAATAGCCAAGGGGGTGGTCAACATGGGCGGCTGCTGAGAATCAGGCATACATCGCACCAGACGCGATCTGCGTAAGGAGCCTTAGACAAGCGCCTTATCAGACTCGCTGCGTGCGTCACCAGGCGCTCGCTCTGCCTTTTGGGCACGGCGGGCGTCCGGCGTGCTTGAGCGGCGTCGGACGCCGGCCTCGGCGGTCAGCGTCCAGGCGTAGACGAGTCCGGCTCGCGGGAACAGCCAGCCGTCGTAACGGTAGTGGCTGCTGCGGGCGGCGGGGTCGTCAGAGATATGGCCGCCGTCCCCGCGGGAGGCGAAATCCATCATGCGCAGGCGGGAGATTGCCTTGTCGTAACGCATGTCGACGGCCAAGCCCCGTGTCGGCCGGTCGATGTTGATGTGCACGACGTGCCCGTCTCGGGGCACTCGGGTGTGGAACGCAAACGAGACGACTACCGGTTTCGCCTGAGATACAGTCGCCTCACCCAGATCGACGACGTAGGACTGGGAGACTGCATCGACATGGCGCTGAATTGCCAGCGGTTTGCCGTCAATGGAGAAATGGTCGAGGCTGAACAGCTCGGGGTTGGTGATGTCGATGCCAGGGGTCGGTCGGTGAAACCAGACACTCGTCGGCCCGCGCTCGGCCGCCAGCTGTTCGTAGCGAGCCCGGTCGGAGACGATGACGAAGCTGCGGAAACGATGCTTGGGCACCACCGTGTAGTCCCATCGGACACGGAGGTCGAAGAACGAGGTAGGAGCTACGCTCCTACCTCTAGGTATACCTAGAGCCGCGTCGATTCGCGCGTCGTACCAGCGCTCCTCGGCGCTGATGGCTTGGTGGCGGATGTCGCGGTAGACCTCGCGGCCGAAGTCGGCATCGCCGAAGCGCAAACCCAGGCTGTTCTCGGCCAGCTCGTCCAGCAGTTGCGGCGTGGCGATCCGGCGCAGATCGGCCGTGTCGAAGCGAAAGCCCTTGATGACCGCGTCTCGCAGCGCCGGGGCCTGCTCGCTGATGACCCGGCGGAACTGGGCTGTGACCGCCCGCTCTTGATCGCGCCGGAAGGTGTACTCGAATAACGTCGAGAGCACCCCGGCGGCGAACAATGCCCCGCCGACCTCGCCGATCGGTAGCAGCACCAACCATTGCCACTCCGGCGGCAAACTAATCTGAGCGAGCCATGCGCTAAGCATCATCGCCACCACCCCGGCCAATGTCAACGACACCGCCAACAACGCCGCCTTTACTTTGCGCAGACGAAACGATATAGAATGTGACGATTTGCTTCGCTTTGACATCATTACATACTGAGTATAACAAATATGTCCTTGATCAAGAATGGTGCTCCTTGCTCCGATTTGAAGCTTATGATTTTCGTTCCCACGTGTTGATCCAATAGGCAATCCGACTTATTTCCACAAACCGCTTAGGTAAACTGTAGGTATGGGACAGAATCCGCTCACCGATCTCCTTAGACTCATTGATTCGATTCGTGAATCGAACAGAGGTCCTTACAACACACAAATTGCTGTTTTCGAATCGGGAAAAAACTCCCGCCTGCAACTGCACCTACGCGCCTGCAAACTACTCTCTGAGTCCATTCGAGCCGTCGAGCTGATTGGAGCCTATAACGAGGGCAATGAGAAGGTCTTTGAAGAACTCTGGAGCGCCATCACCGTCCCTGACGGATCATGGTTTGACCGCTCCATGGGTGAAATCGGCAGTATGACCCGCACGGCAGCCGAGAACCTTGCTTCCATGCTTAACAGTTCGCAGTCCCTCCCGGTCACGCTCAAAGATGAGCAGCTTGATGCACTTCGCGCAGCCCTACAGAAGCTACGCATGCAGATCGAGGAACTGTCTGAGGACCCAGAGCACCTACACCTATACCGTTATATCCTCTATCTGATTGACCGATGCCTCAACATCCTTGGATGGCGAAGACGTCGACTTGACGGCCCTTCGCTCTTTGTCGTTCGAGATCGGCGGAGCCACCGTTGAAGCAGTGCGGCATATCCCCGAAGACGACGAGGGCAAAGAGAAGAGGAGCAAAATCGGCGAGTCTATAAGCACGATTATCTCGTGGTGTAGCAACGCAACCGCTGGCGCAGCCGGAACACTTCTCGCAGGCGCAGTTACTGGATACCTGCCGTGATCCACGGTTTAACTGTTATTTTATTCGTCATTAAGGAGTTAGGTCTTGTCTGCTACTGAATGGATCGGGCTCATCTCTAGTACAGTATCGACTGCTGTCGCGCTTGTTTCTCTTGCTTTTGCCTCTAAGGCAAATAGGGAGGCCAAGAAGTCGAACGCAATCGCTGAGGAAGCCAACAACTATGCCAAAGAGGCCAATCGTCTGGCGAAAGACGCGAACGAAACTAGCCGGCGAGCCCTTGCGGTCACTGAGGACGACACAGCCTATAACTGGGAGGTCCAATTCGACAGGAAAACCGAGCTTGTCACGATCACCAATGACTGCGCATGGCCCGTCAAAAGTCTAGAGATAGTGGCGCGGTTTCAAGACCAAACTGTCGGAGAGTCATCTTCCAGTAACGTAGCTGCTTTTGGCGAAGTCTCTTTCTCTTTCACCCCAATAGTCATTGAGCATCTTAAAAAGAAAAAAGAAGTATCCGCTATAGTAACCTTGTCTGGGAAAAGAAGTCAGCTCGCTTACATGCAAGCTGACGTCACTTTTTACTTATCTTGGTGTACAGAAACAGGAGCGCCGCGGCACGATGAGATCACGAAAACAATCGGCTAGCTTTCGGTCGCTTCCTACCTTAAGCAGCCAAAAGAGAAAGACAAACTAATCAACGAACTTCTAAAACGAATCCAGCTCGCTAGCCCCTAAAGACCATTTGCAGAAGTCGCAGCAAGAAACTTAGAACGAGAGCTGCCCTCGCAGCAGTCTGCGGAGATCCGATACGCGGTTACGCACACGGATCTCCTGCCGCCGGGGAAGCGAGAGGTCAGTTTCCAAGGAACTGCCGAGCGAGTTGTTCAACCTGGCTTGTTACGGCCTTGGTCGCCGCCGTTGTTCCAACTGAAATGACACCTGACTTAATGCGCTCAAGAACCTGTTTGATTCGTGATGGACGCTCGCTATCTGGGGCCTCAGCAGCTTTTTCCATCTCTTTGAGTGCTTGACCGTCAATGTCAAGTGCGTGAAGAGCCTTGATGAAACCCTCGGTGTCGCCATGGGACACGGCCGTTGTTTGAATAGCGTTGTCGCCATACGAAACATTCGCGCCATCCCCGAAAACAGTGATATCAAAGTGATTGACTACATTGGCTATGCCCTCGTCGTTTTCGACAGTAGAAGCGGTCGTAGTTACCTCCCCCGCATCTGGGTTGACGTCTTGAAGATCAAGCGCCAGTTCAAGGGCTTTTGTTCGAACCGAATCGATAGCTCCGCGTACCGTCGGTAACGGAATCTCCTTGTACGCTTCGTCGAAAGTCAAGCCCTCGTACCGCGACACCTTCTCTTCTTTGACTAATCTTCTGTATAGAGCTATGGCCTCCGACCGCCAAGGCTCAGCGAGGGATTTGCTGTCATCCGAAATCCACGCTTCAAGTGTGCGAATTGGCTGCCGCAGATCAACGGTAAATAGAGGCTTCTGGATCTCCTTCGGTAGTCCCGCTGTATCCAGGTAACGAGATTGCTGTACAGCATAATTACCCCATACTCCTTTTACAGGTACGACAAGACCCTTACGATAAGTCGGGAGTTCGGCAGGGGCTGGGTAACCATCTAGTTCACTCTCCACCCAGCCGATGATCTGATCCGCTTTAAGTCGGTGCCCGACGATAAGGACCTTTCTCAGAAGGTTGGATGTAGAAGTGGATTCGTCGGTTGCTCCCGAAATAATGTCATCAAGGTGAGTCATACGCATATGTTATGCAAGTTAGCGCTCCACCCACAACGTCGATTGCGGCTCGACTTGTAGCGTGCCCAAAGCTACACAACCAGGGCCAGTGTCCGTTGTGAGTATCCTTAACCTCTCAACATTTTACGTGCTCCTCGCCTAGTAAATGCCGTTCGAAACCAAGAACAAGTAAATTAGCTAAGTAAAGTTAACGATAACCTATAAATGTAAACGAATTAAAGCTCAATAACAATTTAAAAGTAATTATAACTGCTAAAACTACAAAAATCCAATAAAACTATTTCTGTATTTTACCAGGAACTATTGACCAGTTATAGTGCCAAACTTGATAATTGCTATAAATATACCAAACGGCAAAAAACAAAGAAGCTAGCAGGATGAGCTGCCAAACTGTTCTAAAGTAAATATAATGGCGTCGAAATCTTTTATAAACTTTAGCCTCCTCCTTGGATTCCTTTTCCCTATTTCCCGCGGTTGTGTCTCTCTTCAAAGCCTCCTTTTCATCCAAAGTACGTTGGCCAACAATTCTACGCATACGATCAATTCTAAACACGCCGAGCGCGAAGATGACAAGAATAGAGTAATTGTATATAAGCGTAAGTAAAATAAACCAAAACAAAATAGAATGAATTAAAGGAGCATCCGTCTTCGCAAGAGGATGGTCTTCTCCTATCTGAGATAAAACAAGCAAACCTCCGGTAATGACAGACATGATCAAAGAAATAGTCAGAAAAAGACGATTCCACCCCAGCGTTCGACTTATCATTTCGTCTTCGGTTGAGTTCGCAACGAACAGGACGGAAACAGAAGGGAGGAGAAATAGCGCTGCAGCGAATCCCGAAGCTTGATCCGGGCTTGACATGGGTCCAAAATGCAGAAGAAGGGAAAGCAATATAACAAGAACAAAGGATGTAAGGATAGCGGGAAAGTGAAAAAGTGTCCGCTTGGGGTTTAACTTAACAATTATATCTGCATCGTCTTTAACGTACTCTCGATCAAAAATAAGTGCGCGCTCATCATTAAAACTGATAAAAAAGTTAGATGTTGGTACGATATCGCGTTGAGTATAGTCTTCAGACGAACGACCTTCATTCCTCCAGCGATGAACTCGGCAATCATCAATACGTGTTCCTTCAGGCGCAACCAGGCGTAAATGAGTCGTGTACCTACCTAAACCAATAGGGCTACCCGGAAACTTGAATCGGGGGGCTCGTATACCGCATAACTGCGTCACATGAGTCAGTTTACCTTTGAGACTGTTTTTAGCAAGGTACTGTTCAGTTTTAGCAAGGTACTGTTCAGGAAGATGGTGTAAGTTGTGCTTTGACATAGAACGTCCAGAGCTGTTCCCCGGAAAAGCTAGGAGGCGTGTCCGAATGGGGCGCGAAGCATCATAGAATCCATCGCGTTTGGACATGTAGTCATCAAACACCACTTTGACGACAGAAACCTCGTCTGTATTGATTATAGGAAGATTAATGCAAGCTATAAAGTTACGTTCAAGTTCACTTAGTAGTTCTGACACTTTCGCCACTACCTTTGGCAATTTCTCCTTTAACTCAGCGCCAGATAACTTATGGATACAAACAAGCACGTCACTCTTTGTCTGAGGGCTTGGATTACGAAGAAATTTCACAGAAACGTCAAACAAGTTGCCGGGGTTCTTGAGCGCAGGAACGAACCGAAGGCACATTCCGATGATTATGTGAGCGGAAACCGATATGTTAATGCTCTTTCGGCATGTATGTAGCTTCGTCCCGGAGGCGTCTGAGGCGCTCAAGTCAAAAAGTGGATCTTGCGGAAGCATCAGAAGAGGGACTGGAAGATGGATAGGAGCCTTCTTTCTGCCCCTATAGGTTTTGCAGATCCTCGAAAGCCCTTCATAAAGATCTGAGTTCGATATATCAAATGTTGCGTTTTTCAGAGTGTTTTTACTATTAACTATGCGTACCGTATCCACCCTCCTCACAACGTAGGACGGATCGGTCCAGATTTTCGCATAGCTAATTGCCGCAGGCACACTCAACGAAGGGTTGCGTGCCGAGTCTAGAATTTGAGCGGACAAATCCATCACTCACCACGGAGCAAACGAGTACAACTCGCCAAGCTCTGAAGGCAGCCATTTCACAAGCTGCTTACATTCACTACACTCTATCACGGCATAAATATAGAGCTCTACTGCCGCCTTGAGCATAAGCTCAAGTTGCTCCATTGTATTTTCGTAGACCTCCTTTTGGACGTACTTCTTCTTTGCCTTTAACTTCTCTATGGCGTCATTAACTCGGCTTTCATAGTCGAGCGCTTCAGAGGTCAGGTTTTTATAACCAATTTCAACGGCACCAAGTCCGCGGCCAGAAAGCTGCCTTTGCTTTCTGTGTGCGAGTTTCACAATGTCGAGACGCCTGGAAGTGTCATACGAGATTGGAATCTTTATTGTAACAGAATCACCCTGTTCATCAGCCCCTGTTGGAACTTGTATGGGGTAGTAAGAATCGCACTCACCTGGGAGCAGTTGCTGCTCCTCGAGAAGCTGAGAGTCAAGGGGGACATCCTTAACCATCGGCAGCTCCACAGGCACTTCGTGCTCGATCTTCTTCCGTCGGAAAAGCGAACGGCGTTTCTTCTTGACGTTTGACTCGTTATCTAATGACGATGACATGATCTTTCTCCTTCGATCAGGTGCAGTAGCTTTGTTTGTCGAAGTAGCAGCGGTTTGTGATGCTTGTTGCTCGGCAGGTCTTTGCTTTGCGTCGCCTTCAACTGCCCGTAAGGCAGCCTCCGCAACTGCTTCCGGTCCGAGCTCACGCAGCGCTACCTCCAAGGCGCGTTTGCCAAGCGTTCTTGAGTCGCGAACGGTGTCAAGGCTCGACTTATCGTCGAAGTCTTGCCGTTCGTCTCCTTTGATGTCCTTTGGTTGTCGTTCTGACATTGTAGATATATTTTACCATAGAAATCACGCCTTTCCTATGGTTTTATATGTCTTTTGTGCCGTTTGAGGTGTTTCGTCCCGCCTGGGTGTACGTCGGGCGGCAAAACCCTCGGAAGTCCGCTTCGACCTATGACGGCCACAGCGACGGAAGCGGCACGCACGGATCGCTGCCCGTGTAGGCTCATGCCACTCCCTCCTTTCCAGGGCTCTTACGACTAAGAGTAGCCATTTGTTCAACACAGCCCTATACCTGTCAGGGTGTGTTGCACCACATGTTTGTGGTGAGTCCAGAGTTTATACCCCAGGTCTGGGAAAAGTCCAGAGGTTCGTCAACATTCGCTGACAGGCATTTCTGGACTTCTCCCCTTAAGCGGCTTTTCACCCTACAGCATCGCCGCTGCTGGGTCTTTTCGTCTCCATCGCCATGATGTGGAGATTGGCCGTTCTAGGCCGGGCGGATGTAGGGGCGGTCTTTGGGAGATGAGGAGGGGGTGTCACTTTTGTGTCACGACGCGGTGGTGTGGGGCGTGGTCTGCTGGAGATGCGGGAGATTCCCGCACTGGCAGGATCCGCGGCAAGTGTCGGGCTTTGACGGTCTGAAGCAGGCGGATGTCGGTTCAATATAGAAAGGATTGACGATGACTGGAAACGAGCATTTGACGGTGTTGCCGCCCGGGGAGGACGCCTTTGGCACGGATGTGGCTGTGCCGCGGGCTGGTTTGTCGTGGGGGTTTGCCCGGCAGGCTAGGCGGGAGGGCGAGGCGGTGGCCGCTCGCGGCCAGGTGGCGGGGGCCACTGACCGGATTCGGGCCGGTTTGGCCGCTGAGGCGTTGGCCAATGTGGCTTCGCTGACTGGCATGGCGGCGCGGGCGGTTCAGACGGCTCCTGAGGGGTCGCCGTATTACGAGGCGATTGTGCGGGCGTATGGCGTGGGCGCGGCTCGCATGGTCGCCCGGTTCGAGTGAAGGGCGGCGATGTGGCATGGCGGTGTTATTGGGGGTCTTGGCGCTGGCGGGCCGGGCGGTGCTGGATTTTGTGGTTGTCGGCGGGCTGTTGGCCGGGGCTGTCTGCGGCTGGGATTATCTGCAGTCCTTGCGGAGCGATTGGCGAAGCTTCCGGATGGTGCGCCAGCAGCGGCGGCGGGCTGACGCCCAGCAGCGCCGGGACGCTTGGGCTTATCGCCAGGCGGTGCGGGCGATGCGCGGCGCTCGGCGGGCAGCTGGCAGCGCTGCAACCGCCCACCCGGCGGGGATGGCGACCGGGCAGTCTGTCGTGGCGGGATCGGGCCAAACCGGCCAGGCGGGGGCTGGGTCGTCGGCGTGTGTTGTCGATTCGACAGCAGCGGCTGACGGGGCCGTTAATCCGGGCGGTGACCGGGGATGAGCGGCGTCGAATCGGCGGCAACGCGGCTATCGCCGGCTCTTTACGGGCCGGGGCGGATAGTTCGTAATAGGTGGCGGGCACGGCCCGCCGGCCGGCTGCGCGCCGGGGCGGGCTGTGCCGTGAGGCATCACGTAAGAAAGAAAGGAGGCAGGCATGTCTGAGACGACATTGACACACCACCGCCCCATTGGGGGTGCGGGGATTCCCGAGGGCGGGTTCCGAACCGTTTTGGCCGACCCGCCGTGGCCGGGGCAAGGCGGCGAGGCGCATTACCGGACGATGAGTCTGGGCCGGATTGCCGCGCTGCCGGTCGGGCAGTTGGCGGCGGCCGACGCCCATTTGTGGCTGTGGACGACCAACGGGCTGTTGCCCCAGGCCTATAAGGTGGCTGAAGCGTGGGGGTTCACCGTCCGTTCGCCGCTGACCTGGATCAAGTTCCGGCTGGGCCTGGCGGGCCGCTACAGCCTGCGCAATGCCACCGAGCAGTTGCTGTTTTGCACCCGCGGGGCCGCGCCGGTGCGCTTTCGCTCGCAGCCGACCTGGCTGACTGCGCCGGTGCAGGAGCATTCGCGTAAGCCGGCCGAGCAGTTTGCCATTATCGAGCGGGTCAGCCAGGGCCCGTTTCTCGAGCTGTTCGCCCGCCGTCGGCCCGACAGCCGCCAAGACTGGCGGGTCTGGGGCGATGAAATCGATTCGGACATCGCCATCCCCCCGGCTATCCGGTGCCCTCGGACCGCTATCCGGTGCCCTCGGACCGGGCGGCGACGTCAGAGGAAGCCGACGCACAGGAAGGAGACGACTATGACGCGGTGTCGAGGAGGTCATGATGCACAGTGGTGGGACGAACAGCCTTCTTACCAGGCTATTGCACGGCGCTATCACGATGCTGATCGTCGTCGGGTGCGTGCAGCTAACTTTGAGGCTGCTGGCGCGGATGTGGCCGGCGCTGGTCGCTCTGGGGCTTGCCGTGGCCGCCGCGGCCCTCGGCGTCGGGCTGGCGATCCGCTGGTGGCACCGCTGGCGCTGAGCCGTCCGGGCTCTGACAGTCGGTCGGAGCCGCAGGCCTGGCCGCCGGTCCAACCGGGGCCGCATCGACGCAGACGGCGCAGGCGGTCGGGCCGGGCCCGGGGAGGATCGGCATGAGGCGCGCTCGCCCCCGGCAGGTCTCGCGCGGCACGGCCCGCTCTCGCCGGGTCCGGGTGCGCCCGCTGTGGAAGGAGCTGTCGACCGACGAGCTGGCCAAGGCGCTGGCGGTCTACCTGTCCTGGCAGGCCGCCCAGCCGGCCGCCGAGTCAGACGACACGCCGGCCGGTGCTGACGACGCCGATGCAGCCGAGAATCCCGCCGGGCCTGAGGGGGCTGCGGCGTCTGACGACTGCCCGGCAGGAGGCCAGAGGTGACTGGCGGCGATCTGGTGTGGCGGACGGTTCACTGGCCGCGGCCGTTGGCCTGGCAGCACGCCTGCGAGCTGGTCTGCCGGCTGGCAGCCGACGCCTCGCTTGGCCGTCTGGCCGTGCAGACCAGCGCCACCGCCAGACAGATCGCCTTCCAGATCGGGGCGACGGCCGGCCAGATCGACCAGCTGGCGGCGATCGTCGGCGAGCTGGTGCCGGGAGCCCGGCTGACCGCCTCGCCCCAGGCCGGCCTGCCGGCTGACCGGCGCAGGCCGACTGCCACCAGCGAGCGGCGGCACTACTGCAACGCGTGTTCGGGGCCCTGAAAACCAGCGAGGCCGCCGGGGCGCGGCTGGACCTGCACTGGGAGAACCCGTCTGTGCTGTGGCGGGCCCGCCGGCCCTGGCAATACCGGCTGAATCTGTCGGCCGCCGAGATTGCCTGCCTGGCCGGCTGGCCGATCGGCCAGGGCGAACTGCCGGGTCTGCCGCCAATCTCGCCGCGGCTGCTGGCTCCGCCGCCCTGGCTGGCGGGCCATCGGCGGTCGCTGGCCCAACGACAGTTTGCCCGCACCCGGGCCGGCGGCCCGAACGACGACGGGCTGCCGCTGGGCATACCGGCGGCCGACGCGCTGCTGCACACCGTGATGGTCGGGCCGACCGGCTCAGGCAAATCGACGGCGCTGCAGCACTTGATCCTGGCCGACGCCCGGGCCGGGCGCAGCATGGTGGTGATCGATCCGACCAGCCCGACGCCGGTCGGCTTCAACCCGCTGGCCGGGCCTGACCGCCCGGAAGTGACCGTCGACGGCGTCCTGGCCGCCTTCAAAGCGCTGTTCGCCGACTCGTGGGGCGTGCACAGCGAAGAAGTGCTGACCGCCAGCTTGCTGACCCTGGCCCGCCAGGGAGGGCCGGCCGCCACCCTGGCAGCCATCCCGGCGCTTTTGACCGCCCCGGCCTTCCGCCGCCAGATGACCGCCGGCCTCGACGACCCGTTGGGCGTCAGCGCCTTCTGGGCCAAATACGAGGCGATGAGCCCTCAGCAGCAAGCCCAGACCATCGCCCCGGTGCTCAACAAACTGCAACAACTGGTCATCCGCCCCCAACTGCGGGCGGTCCTGGGCCAAGCCCGCCCCCGGTTCGCCGTCGCCGACCTGTTCACCCGACGACGCATCGTCCTAGTCGCGCTCAATAAAGGGATCATCGGCGCAGCCGCGGCCCGGCTGCTCGGCTCGCTGCTGCTGGGCAGTCTATGGCCGCGCATCCTGGCCCGCGCCGGCCTGCCGCCGGCCCAACGCCACCTGGTCAGCGTCTACATCGACGAGGTCCACGACTTCATCGCCGGCATCCCCGGCGACCTGGCCGACGCCCTGGCACAAGCCCGCTCACTCGGCGTGGCCTTCCATCTGGCCCACCAATACCGGGCCCAGCTCAGCCCGGCCATGCGGGCCGCCATCGACGCCAACGTCCGCAACACCGTCTGTTTTGGCTTGTCGGCAGCCGACGCCCACGAGATGGCCCGCCACGCCGGCAGCCTCGAGCCGACCGACTTCCTCAGCCTGGCCCGCTTCGACGCCTACTGCGCCACCTGGTGCGCCGGGCGGCAGACCGGCTGGCTGTCGGCCGCCACACTGCCGCCCTCGCCCGCCCGCCGCTCAGCCGCCGAACTGACCGCGGCATCGGCCGCCCGCTACGGCACACCGGTCCAGCAGACCGAGCAGCAGCTGCGCAGCGTCATATGGGGCGAACCAACGACCCACGGGACTCACGACCGCGCCGCGCCGGCAGGCGACAGGGCCCAATTCGGCCGCAAACCAACCCGCACACACCACACAGACACGGACGCACCGGACGACCCGTCGCTGCACTGACCCCTGCCGGCCCCGCCCCCGCACACACGCCAAAGAGCAGGGCAGCAGGGAGACAACTGACTCGCCCTCTCTACAGGCGGACGGCACACACGTCGGCGAACGACGCCGGCAGACGAAAGGAGGACGCAATGAGACTCTCATACAACCAACTGGCGATCATCGCCCGTCGGCTGAGCACGCCCCAGACACAGATCCTGGCCTTGCTCGACCAACACCGCTACGCCACCACCCGCCAACTGGCCCGGCTGCTGCAACCGCACTACCGCACCGCCGCCTCAGCGCTGCGACAAACCGCCCGCCTGACCCGAACCCTGGCCGACCACTCCCTAATCGGCTGCCTGGCCCGACGCATCGGCGGCAGCCGCGGCGGCTCAGCCGGGGCAATCTGGTACGCCACCGACGCCGGGGCCCGCCTAGCCGGCATCGACCCCGCAGCCGACGAACTGACACTGCCACGCCTGCAACCACGCCGCCGCCACCGCGAACCCTCGACCACCTTCCTGGCCCACACCCTGGCCGTCACCGAAGCCCGCCTCATCACCGAAGAAACCAGCCGCACCCAGCCACTGCGCATCCAACACATCGAGACCGAACCAGCCTGCTGGCGTCGCCACATCGGCCGCCACGGCCACCCCGAAACAGTCAAACCCGACCTGGCCGTCATCACCGAAACCGGCGGCTACCAAGACCACTGGTGGTACGAAATCGACCTCGGCACCGAAAACCCCGCCCGCCTGAAAGCCCGCGAAGCCCGCTACCTACGCCACTACCACTCCGGCGTCGAACAACGCCAACGCGGCCTGTTCCCAGCCATCGTCTGGATCACCCCCAACCACGCCCGCCGCCGCCTCATCGAAACGACCTTCGACCACCAAGCCCCACACGGCATGTTCACCGCCTGCCAACCCGACGAACTGCCCGGAGTGCTGCTCCACCAAACAACCGCCCAACCCGGACACCCCACTCCACAGACCCCCGCCAGCCCCGCCCAATGACCGAACCTCTCGATGACCGGGCCTCTCGATCAAACGACTGGACTTTTCACCCGATCCGAGCGTCAATGGGACTGCCACCACACCACATATGATGCACGCCACACACCGGGCGGGTCCGGGCCGACACCCAATCCGCCCGCCGCCAGAAAGGAGCACCCATGAACATCCACCACCACGACACAGCCGCTGCCGCCAACCCGTCGCCGACACCCGCCGACAGCCCACTGAGCCTGGACAGGGCAGGCCTGCCGGCACGCCAGGCAGCCGACACACGCCGGCCAGCCCGCCCCAGCGAGGGAAACCCCCTCGCCGCCGCCCTGGGCGAGGCCTTCACCCCCAAACGCGCCGTCTCCTACATCCGCGTCTCCACCCGCGAACAAGCCCAGCGCGGCGGGGCAGAGGAGGGATTCTCCCTGCCAGCCCAACGCGAAGCCAACCGCCGCAAAGCCCAATCCATGGGAGCCCTCATCGTCAAAGAGTTCGCCGACCGCGGCGAGTCTGCTCGTAGCGCCAACCGCCCTGGGCTGCAGAGGATGTTGGCCTACCTGGCGCAGGACGGCCGGGTTGACTATGTCATTGTCCACAAGTTGGATCGCCTGGCGCGGAACCGGGCGGACGATGTGGAGATCACCCGGGCGTTTGACGAGGCCGGCGTGCGGCTGGTCTCCACCAGTGAGAATATTGACCAGACGCCTGGTGGGATGTTGCTGCACGGCATCATGAGCAGCATCGCCGAGTTCTACTCACGCAACCTGGCCGCCGAGGTCATCAAGGGGATGGGCGAGAAAGCCCGCGCCGGCGGGACCGTCGGCCGGGCCCCGCTTGGCTATCTCAACAGGCAAGGCCGCGACAGCCGCGGCAGGCAGGCCCGCTGGGTCGACGTCGACCCTGTCCGCGGCCCCCTGATCACTCAGGCTTTCACCGAGTACGCCACCGACCGTTGGACGCTGTCGACCCTCACTGACCATCTCACCGCTCACGGCCTGACCACCGCCCCCACGCCCAGCCGGCCGTCCCACCCCCTCGACCACAACAAACTCCTTAACATCCTGCGCAACCCCTATTACCGCGGCATCGTCACCTATCAAGGCGTCCACTACCCGGGCACGCACCAGCCCCTCATCGACGAGGCCACCTGGCAGCGCGTCCAAACCGTCCTCAGCCAGCACCGCCACGGCGAACGCCAACGCATCCACAACCACCACCTGAAAACCACCGTCCGCTGCGGCCAGTGCGGCGGCCGGCTCATCATCCACCACGCCAAAGCCAGAAACGGCCACATCTACCCCTACTTCGTCTGCTCCTACCGCCAACGCCACCGCAACCAATGCTCCTTCAAAGCCGTCCTCATTGACGAA
>ERZ773099.1125-NODE-1125-length-20243-cov-6.963840_pt1 | contig 20243 bp, 18 predicted proteins | sample MGYA00511120_ERZ773099 | MGnify/ENA primary metagenome ERZ773099 (study PRJEB29015, sample SAMEA2738012) | human oral metagenome | biome: human oral; feature: human-associated habitat; material: dental | place: China | collected 2104 ...
CAATCGACGCCGTGGAGATCTCCCCGACACTCACGAAACTGCTGTCCTATCTCCTCTTCACGTGCAGCGTCTTCTCCATCACGCGCGTGATTGCGCGCACGATTGACGGCGTCGTCACGATGTACTTCGAGCGCTCCGACAAGAACCTCCCCAAGACGACTCTGCTCAACAGCATCCTCATCGGCATCATCTACGCGATCGGCATCCTCGTCATCCTCCAGTACTACGGCATCTCCATCACACCGATTCTGACCGCAGCGGGCGTCGGCGGCATGGCGGTTGCCCTCGCTCTGCAGGAGACACTCGCGAACATCTTTGCGGGCCTCCATCTCATTCTTTCAAAACAGCTGCGCCTCGGCGACTACATCCAACTCGGCACAGGAGAAGAAGGGCGCGTCACGGACATCACGTGGCGTTTCACCACCATCATCCCCGTCGGCGCAAGCAACACTATCGTCATCCCGAACAAGACCATCGCAGGTGCCAACATCACGAATTTCAGCCTGCCCACGCGCAGCATCAACATCAGCGTCCCCGTCGGCGTCTCCTACGACAGCGATCTCGCTCAGGTCGAGCGCGTCACCGTCGAGACGGCAAAAGAAGTGCTCGCACGCGTGGACAACAATCCGTATGCGGACCCCGCCGTGCGCTTTACAAATTTTGGGGACTCCTCCATCGACTTCAACGTCGTTCTGCCGTCCAGCAGGTTCGATCATCAGGGCGTCATCAAGCATGAATTCATCAAAGCGCTCACCGAACGCTACCGCACGGAAGGCATTGATATTCCCTACCCGATCCGCTCGATCATCCAGGAGCAGGAGAACCCCGATCCCGAAGAACATGCGCAAGAGCACCGTTCATAACACAGAAGAATAGACTTCATCTGTATCATTTATCCACAGAATGCACATGTTCTCCCTAGGGAAACTGTGGATAACTTCACCTCTGAAGCGGGGTCTGCAAATCCTTTTTTTATCGGTATTTTCATCAAAAATCGCCACAATGTACGAAAATTTCCTGTGGATAACTTTGTGTACAAACAACTATATATAGATTTCCTATTGACGAGTACACACTACATGTTGTATAATCCATCACGTAGCGGCGATCCGCCGCCAAGAATAAACAGCCGCCGGCACGCCGCGCGGAAAAGGAGAATGCAGCATGATCGTCAACGATATCAACGTCACGGTAAACGGCCTCTCGGACATCACCCAGCATGAGGTTGAAAACTACATCGCCTACATCGAGGGTCAGACCCATGAGAAGCTCGACCGTCTCTCCATCACGGGAACGGACGACGGACGCGTCACCCTCGGCTATGAGATGCGCCAGCCGAAATTCGAGCGCGTCCGCCGCATCACAGGCTATCTCGTCGGCACCACGGACCGCTGGAATAATGCGAAGCAGGCCGAAGAGCATGAGCGTGTCAAGCACGGACTCCACTGAGATTCACATCTCCGGAATCGCGCGCGACTCCATCGTGGACGGCGAGGGCATCCGGCTGACCGTATTCACCCAGGGGTGTCCGCGGCGCTGTCCGGGTTGCCATAACCCGGACACGCAGCCGCTCGTCGGCGGACGGATGACCACAGTCGGCGAGATTATCGCCGAACTCGACGCCAATCCACTTCTCACAGGGCTCACCCTCAGCGGCGGTGAGCCCTTTCTGCAGCCGGCCGCTCTGCTCCCGCTGGCACGCGCGGCACATGAACGCGGTCTCGATGTCTGGAGTTATTCCGGCTTTACGCTCGAGGAGCTGCGCGCGCAGGGAGACCCCGATGTGGATGCACTGCTCGATGAGCTCGACGTGCTCGTTGACGGCGACTACCGCGAGGAGCTGCGCGATCTCACGCTGCACTTTCGCGGCTCGCGCAATCAGCGTGTCATTGACCTCGCCGCGACCCGCGCCACCGGAACCCTGACACTTTTATACGCAGACGAATAGCACAAAGCCCCCGTACTTCACAAGTACGGGGGCTGTTTTATTGTGCGTCATGCGCCGAGTATACTGCCGACAATGATGCCGATATAAGTGCCGATCGCATAGCCGAAGGTACCGACGAGCATTGCGGGTCCGACGAGCTTGGTCCATCCCTGCGAGATTGCAAGTCCCGCCGCCGTCGTAGGTCCGCCGATGTTCGCGTTCGATGCAACGAGGATGTCCTCGAGCGCAAAGTTCAGTATTTTCCCGCCGATCAGACAGAAGAGCATATTGACAACAACCATGATGAAGCAGAAGACGAAGAGCATGGGGGCATTCGTCAGGATCTCCATGATGGACGCGGGGACGCCGATGACGAAGAAGAACATGTAGATAAAGAACGTGCCGATCTCCTGCGCCCCGTTCATCGAATTCGCCTGTTTCTCAAAAACGCTGGCAAAGATCATGGAGATAAGCGTAATCCAGACGTACTGGCTGCCGAGAAAGGTTCCGCCCATCTTTGACAGCCAGCTGCCGTCCGGCGGAACGAGCGCGCTGAGCGTCGCCCCGAGGAACTTTGAGATCGTCACAACGACGACCGCATACGTCACGCACATGGCAATGTCCCGCAGCGACACGTCCTTGCGCCCCCAGTAGGAGGCCGCGAGGGTTTTCCCCTCCTCTGAGACGCCGCTTTGCTCAACCTCATTGATGAGCGGATGCGGGTAGAACCTGCGAAAAAACGAATTGCCCGCAATGCCGAGAAGAATCAGGAAGTAGAGCGCCATATTGAGGTTGTCGGCGACAATCGTCGAGGAGACCAGTGTGCCGCTGACTTTGAACGCATCGGCAAGTGCGGTAAAATTGACGCCGCCGCCGATGTAGGAGCCCGTCATCATCGCTGCCACCTGCGGCAGCCCGTCGATGGAGGTGCGCAGCAGAACGCAGCCGATGACCGCGCCCGCGACCGTCCCGACGGAGCCGATGAGGAAGATGGCAAGCAGGCGGCCCGTCTCGCGCCAAATCCTGCGGATATTCGTCTGGAGCAGGAGCAGAGGAATAGCGAGCGGCACAACGTATCCCCAGACAATGTCGTCATAGAGGACGGCATGTGCGGGGATAATGCCCGTGTTGACGAGTGCGAGGGCAATGAGGAGAGCGATGACGGCCCCTGAGAGGCGCGAAGCCCATGCATACCGCTGCTCCAAATAGATCGACGCGGCGACCGCCGCCATCATGACGGACATGAGCACCCATGTGTTTTCCGGATGAATCAACGTATCCATGTATTCTCCTTTACGGAAATATTGCCAGAATCAACCCGCCTGCCGCGATCATTGCAATCGCGGCGGCGTGCATAAAACTAATCTGCTCACCGAAGACGAGGACGGCGATGACAACGGCAAAGACGACGCTCAGCTTGTCGATCGGAGCGACCTGCGAGACCGCTCCTTCCTTGAGTGCCATGAAGTAAAACAGCCACGAGAGCGCCCCCGCGATCCCGCTCAGGGCGACAAAGAGCAGCGCTTTCTTATCCGAAAGCACCTGCGGCAGATCGGAGACGTGTCCCTCTGCGATTACGACGCCCACGAGGAACACCGCCATGATCGCGGCGCGCACCGCCGTCGCTGCGCTGCTGTCAAGGCCTGTGAGCCCGATCTTGCCGAAGATGGAGACGAATGCCGCACAAAGTGCCGAGAGCAGTGCATAGATCAGCCATGTACTCATCGCCGTCCCTCCTCCCTGAAGGAAACACGGATCAATCCGGTTGCACAGGCCTTACGCATCCGTTGATCAGAGTTTTCTAAAAAACGTGATTTAGTATAGCATTATTTGGTCGATGCCGCAAACGCTTCTTTCAAAATTGCACGCAATCGTGTAAAATAGGCAGAAAGGGGGAGGCAGTTCACGTATGATACGACAGGCAGAGGAGCGCGATGTTGCAGAGATCCTGCGCATCTACGCAGCGGCGCGCGCCTTTATGCGCGCCTCGGGCAATCTGATGCAGTGGTCGGGCGGCTATCCGTCGGAGGAGATCGTGCGCAGGGACATCGCAGATCATGTGAGCTGGGTGCTGGAAAATGAGCGCGGGCATCTCTATGCCGTCTTTGCCCTCATCCCAGGCGACGACCCGACCTACGCATACATTGAGGGCGGTGCATGGCGCGACACCTCCCCCTACGCCACGATCCACCGCGCGGCCGGCGACGGCACCGTGCGCAGCGTGTTCCGCACCCTGTTGGACTTCGCACGCATGCGGTACGATCACCTGCGCGCGGATACCCACGCAGACAATATCCCGATGCAAAACGCTTTTTTGGAGAACGGCTTCGCCTACTGCGGCATTATTTACCTCGCGAGCGGCGACCCGCGCCGTGCCTATGAATGGACAAAGGAGAATACGGATGATTGAGTGCATGACCGTCGGCGACATGATCCCGACGAACTCCTTCTTTTATATTGACGATGAGACGAAGCACGGTTTTCTCATCGATGCCGGCGCCGAGGGCGACCGCCTCGCCGCGCATGCAGAGGAAAAGGGCTGGACGATCGAGCGTCTCCTGCTCACGCACTGCCACTTCGACCACATCGGCGGCGTCAGCGACTTCCTGCGCCGCATCCCCTGCCCCGTCTATGCAGCCGAGGACAGCCCGCGCTACTACGCCGATCCGAACTGGAACCTCTCCGCGTGGGGCAGCGGCCCCGTCACCCTCTCGGATGTAAAGACGTTCGCAGATCGGGAAATCATCACGCTCGCGGCAAATCCCGAAATGTCGCTCGAGGTGCGTTACTCCCCGGGGCATACAACGGACTCCTGCATCTTTTATGCTGCGCGGGATCACGCCGCATTCGTCGGCGATACGATCTTCTGTGCGAGCGTCGGGCGCACCGATTTCCCGGGCGGCGATACACGTGCGCTCTGGGAGAGCATTGCACGCGAGGTCTTTACCCTGCCGCCGGATACCGTCCTCTGCTCCGGGCACACGGAAGAGACCACGGTGGCCGCCGAGATGGCGCGTTACCGCCGATGAATTACGCGGACTTTATGGCGTCGCTCGCGCACGGCGATCTGCCGCACGTCTTTCTCCTTGCGGGCGAGGAGCCGTACTATACCGAACGCGCGGAGGAAGCGATTCTGCGCCGTCTCCTTCCCGTGCCCGAGGAGCGGGCGGATGCGCTCATCCGCTATGAGGAGATGCCGCCCCTCGACGCGCTGATGGAGGCACTCGAGACAGCCCCCTTCTTCACGGACAAGATGGTCGTCCTCGTCCGCGATGCCGCTGTCTTCCGCGCAGGAAAGAAAAAAGAGGAAGACGATGATGCCCCGGCGTCCAAGGATACCGTCACGGACCGGTTCGCCGCGCTGCTCGCCGATCTCCCTCCGACAACCTATGCCGTCTTCACGCTCGGCACAAAACCGGACAAACGGCGAAAACTTTACCAAACCGTCGAGAAGCACGGGCGCGTCCTTGAGAGCGCGCCGCTGCGTCCGTGGAACGTAGAGGGCTGGCTGAACGGACGGCTGCGCGAGATGGGCCGCTCGATGCATCCGCGGGCACGCGCATTCTTCCTGAACATCGTCGGCATGATGCAGACCATCTCGCTCGCATTCCTTGACCGCCAGCTGGAAAAGCTTGCGCTCTATACGGACAATTCCCAGTTCTCGGAGGATGATCTGCGCGCAGCGTTCTCCGAGATGCCCGAGGTCTCGGTCTTTGCCCTGACGGATGCGGTGAGTGCGCGCGATATACGGCGTGCGCTTGATCTGCTCGCGCGCTGCCGCGCGGACGGCGTGCACTTTACCGTCCTCCTCGTTCTCCTCACACGCCATGTCCGCCAGCTCTGGCAGGCAAAGCGTCTCCTGATGAACGGCACCCCGCCCAAAGGTCTCGGCAAGGTCATGGGGATGCACCCTTTTATCGCAGAGAAACTCGGCGGTCACGCCAAGGCGTTCTCCGAAAAGACGCTCGCGGATGCCGTCCTTGCCCTCGCCGATGCGGACTATCTGCTCAAGACGGGACAGGCGGGCGATGAGCTGATTGAGGATGTCGTGATAAAGCTGTGTAAAAAATAGCGTGCCGCCGGGAACGGGACGCTTGCCGCGATACATTCGGCATCAAAGAAAGCGGCTGCTGTACGAAGTTGGAAAGCTTCGTGCAGCAGCCGCTTTTTCAGTGATGTAAATAGCCCATATAATCCTTCACGCGCAGGATCTCCTCCGCGCGTGCAATCTCCCCTGCCGTCGGCGCGGGCGTCTCGCCCAGCCGGTACGGCAGGTGCAGCTCCTCGTATTTATGGAGCGCCATCGCGTGATACGGCAGGACCTCTACGCGGTCCACCGTCTTGAGAAGGGCGATGAACTCCGACAGCCGCCGAAGGTCCGCCTCGTCTGTCGTTACACCCGGCACCAGCACATGGCGAATCCACATCCGCACACCGCGCTCTGAGAGAAACGCAGCGAGCGTGAGCGTGTTCACATTCGATGCGCCGACGAGAGCGATGTGCTTCACGGGATCGATGTGCTTGATATCGAGCAGAAACAGATCCGTGAGCGGCAGCAGCTGCTCAAACGCACTGAGGAACGGTTCCTCATGCGTAAACGGCTCGCCCGCCGTGTCGATGGCTGTGGTCACGCCCTTTTCCTTCGCAAGGCGAAAGAGCTCTGTTACGAACTCCAGCTGCAGCAGCGGCTCTCCGCCGCTGACGGTGATGCCGCCCGTCTTTTTCCAGTAGGGACGATAACGCATCGCCTGCCGAAAGATCTCCTCCGGCGACGCCTCGTAGCCGCCCTCCGCTGTCCATGTCTCAGGATTGTGGCAGTACTGGCAGCGATAGCGGCATCCCTGCATAAAGACGATGAAGCGGATGCCCGGCCCGTCGACCGAGCCGAAGCTCTCCGTCGCGCTGATGCGCCCTTTGATGAGGTTCTCACATGCGCTCATGGAAGGTACGTGAGATCACATCCTCCTGCTGCTCGCGCGTCAGGCTGATGAACTTAACGGCGTATCCCGAGACGCGGATGGTAAAGTTCGCGTATGCGGGATCCTCGGGATGCTCCATGATGTGCTCGAGCACCTCGCGGCCGAACACGTTCACGTTCAGATGGTGCGCCCCCTGATCGAAATAGCCGTCCATCGCGCTCACGAGATTTTGCACGCGCTCGTCCTCATTGTGTCCGATGGAGGAGGGCGTCATGCTCTGCGTGTTCGAGATGCCGTCGAGCGCCCAGTGATACGGCAGCTTAGCCACGGAGTTGAGCGAGGCGAGCAGACCGCAGCACTCTGCGCCGTAGCTTGGGTTTGCACCCGGTGCAAGCGGTGTCCACGCCTTGCGCCCATCCGGCATCGCACCCGTGTACTTGCCGTAGACAACGTTCGACGTGATCGTGAGGATCGACGTCGTCGGCTCGGAGTGACGATAGGTGTGACGCGCCTTGATCTTCGAGAGGAACGTCTTTAAGACCCACTTTGCGATCTCGTCCGCACGGTCATCGTCGTTGCCATAGCGCGGGAAGTCGCCTGTCGTCTCATAGTCCACGACGATGCCGTCCTTGTAGATCGGCTTTACCTTCGCGTACTTGATCGCGGACAGCGAGTCGACGACATGGGAGAAGCCCGCAATGCCCGTTGCAAACGTGCGGCGGACATCCGTGTCGATGAGTGCCATCTCCGCCGCCTCGTAGTAGTACTTGTCGTGCATATACTGGATGATGTTCAGCGCGTTCACGTAGACGTGCGCGAGCCAGTCCATCATGCGCTCGTACTTGATGATAACATTGTCGTACTCAAGATACTCCGTGCGGATCGGGCGGTAGGCGGGGCCGACCTGCACACCGCTCTTCTCGTCCACACCCCCGTTGATCGCGTAGAGGAGACACTTCGCAAGGTTCGCGCGTGCGCCGAAGAACTGCATCTCCTTGCCCGTCTGCGTCGCCGACACACAGCAGCAGATGGAGTAGTCGTCGCCCCATGCGGGCTTCATCACGTCGTCGTTCTCATACTGGATCGAGCTGGTGCGGATGGAGATGCGCGCCGCATAGTCCTTGAAGGTCTGCGGCAGCTTCGAGGAGTAGAGAACGGTGAGGTTCGGCTCGGGGGAGGGTCCCATGTTCTCAAGCGTATGGAGGAAGCGGAAATCGTTCTTCGTGACCATGTGGCGACCGTCCATGCCGATGCCCGCCATCTCCAGCGTCGCCCAGATCGGATCGCCCGAGAACAGTTCGTTGTAGGACGTGATGCGTGCGAACTTCACCATGCGGAACTTCAGCACGATGTGGTCGATCAGCTCCTGCGCCTCCTCCTCGGAGAGGATACCGCGCACGAGGTCGCGCTGGATGTAGATATCGAGGAAGGTCGAGATGCGACCGACGCTCATCGCCGCACCGTTCTGCGTCTTGATCGCCGCAAGGTAGCCGAAATAGAGCCACTGCACCGCCTCGCGCGCATCCTTCGCGGGTGCGGAGATGTCAAAGCCATAGAGCTGCGCCATCTCCTTCATGCCCTTCAGCGCGCGGATCTGCTCGGCGACCTCCTCGCGCTGCTGAATGACATCGTTTGTCATGACACCGTCGCCGTAGTTCAGGAGATCCTCCTGCTTGAATGCGATCAGCTGGTCAATGCCGTAGAGCGCAACGCGGCGGTAGTCGCCCACGATGCGCCCTCGCCCGTACGTGTCGGGCAGCCCCGTGATGATGTGGCTGCGGCGTGCCGCACGGATCTCCTCTGTATATGCGTCAAAGACCGCCGCATTGTGCGTCTTGTGATACTTCGTAAAGATTTCGTGGAGCTTCGGGCTGACCTTGTAGCCGTAGTTCTCGAGCGCCTCCTCCGCCATGCGGATGCCGCCGTAGGGCATGAACGCCTGCTTCAGGGGCTTGTCCGTCTGAAGCCCGACCACCTTTTCGAGGTCTTTGTGGGCGGGGTCGATGTAGCCCGGACCGTATGCCGTCAGTTCCGAGACGACCTCCGTCTCCATGTCGAGGACGCCGCCCTTCGCGCGCTCCTCCTTCTGCAATTCTTGGACGCGTGCCCACAGACGGTTTGTCGCGTCCGTCGGCGGTGCGAGGAAGGACTCATCGCCGTCGTACTGGGTGTAATTGCGCTGGATGAAGTCACGAACGTTGACCTCCTCCTGCCAGACGCCCCCTTCAAAACCGTCCCAACTCTTGCTCTGCAGCATATTTTGCCTCCTATTCTTTGATGAAATCTCCATTGAGAATAAATCCCCACTTGTCGCTCTCATAATACTTCAATACAGTTTACATTTCAATAGAAAAGGCAAAATAAACGCTATCAATATTTTTCATAGAAATTATAACTCGCGTATATGGCTTTTGAGCGAACTCCGCGTTACCGCTCCGGCTCCGGCGTGATATACGAGAGCAGCGCCGCAAGAGGAAGCGCACCGACGGAGATGAGCAGCGCGGGCGCGAGTCCGATGTGATCGCCGAGTGCCGCCGTCGCCGCAACACCGAGACTGCCGAGACCGAACGACATACCGAGCATCATGCCCGATGCCATCGCAGCGTTCTCGGGAAGCGCCTGCTGCGCCCAGATGATCGAGCTCGGCTGCGGTGCCATCAGCGCAAAGCCCGCAGCAAAGAGCACAATGCCGCCGATGATATCCGCGCTCACATGGGTAAAGTAATAGGCGCAGGGCAGAATGCCGAACAGGAGGGAACTCACAATGATCGCGCGGCCCGTGAACTTGTCCGCGAGATTGCCGCCGACAAGTCCGCCCGTCATGCCGCCCACCATAAAGATCGTGAGGAAGAGTCCCGCTGCACTCGTGTCCTCCCCACTTCCGACGAGAAGCAGCGGAAGGAAGGTGCCGAACGCACCGTGCGTCCAGCAGCGCAGCCCCATCGCGAGGTTCAGTGTGATTGTCGTGCGTGCGAGGAGAACACGGACAAGGCTCGGACGCTCCGCCGCTCGCCGCTCGGGCAAAGAAGAGACAGCACACAGCCCCGAGCGCGCAAAGAGCACTCCCATGAGTGCGGCAGGCAGAATGAGCAGTGGCAGCGCATCGACCGACAATTTCTCAAGAAACGCGACGAGGACAAGCGGCACGAACGCCATGCCCGCATTGCCGCCCGCGATGAAATAGCTCATCATGCCGTTCCCGCGCCCCTCTGCAGCCGTCCGCCCCACGAGCATGGACGCGAGCGGATGATACGCCCCGACTGCGGCGCCCGTTACGGCGACGAGCAGGAAGAGCAACGCCTCATGTCCCACCGCGCCGACCATACAGATCGGCACAGCGGCGGCAGGGACGATGTATGGGAGCATGGGACTGAAGTTCCGCCGATCCATCAGATAGCCGAAGATGGGCTGCAGCATATTCGTCGTCACGGATGCGACCATGACAAGTACGCCGCACATCGTGAGCGACAGTCCGAATTTCAGCATGAGCAGCGGCAGGAGGATCGGCAGGAAATTCGCATAGAAATCCACCATTGCGTGCCCTGTCGAGAGCAGTGCCGTTGCGTGCCGTATCTTGTAGTTCATGATGTACTCCCTTGTTTATACTATGCGTACTCCACTTTAGAAGTTGCTTCGGAGCATCGCACAATAGACCTCTTTTTCCCTGTGACCAACATCCTTGCGTACAATCAAAAAATATGATGTAATGTGTAATGTATTGTAACAAAGTCACAAAAAAAGTAAAGGAGCATTCACAATATGAGAAAATGGGCGGTCATCTACTCATCCACCACGGGCAACACAAAGGCAATCGCCGAGGAGATTGCGGGCACTGCGGGCGCCGATCTCTTCCGCGTGCAGGATGCGCCAACGGATCTCTCCGGCTACGACGTTGTCGCACTCGGCTACTGGCTGCGGCGCGGCGGTCCCGACGATCTTATGAAGGCATATCTGCCGAAGGTCACGAACGTATGCGTCGTCCTCTTTCAAACGCACGGCGCAGATGTCGGCTCGGAGCACGCCGTCACCTCATTTGCACGTGCGGGCTACCTCCTCGGCGCAGGATGCGAAATCCTTGGCACCTTCTCCGCACAGGGGAGACTCGCTCCCGCGCTCATCGCGCGGCGCAAAAAATCACAGCCCGATGATACGCACAACAGCCCTGAGGCACAGGAGCGCTGGGTGCGTGCCGCCGAGCACCCAAACGAAGACGACCGCGCCGCCGCACGCGAATTCGTACACAAGATGGAGCACAAGCTCGACCTGCTTGAGAAATTCCGCCGCGCGCAGGAGGAGAAGAAGAACGCGCACGGTTAAAGAATTTTATATACCGTTGGAAGGATTTATGCGGCTGGGATGGAATTGTTTCTTCTAGAGTCTGTTTTTCACCACAAGAAGAGGAGGCGCCGTATGAAATCCAACTTTGCATTCTTAGAGAAGCTCAATCCGGAGGCATATCAATGCCTGTACAAAGCAGAGTCGCAGGTACGCATTGACTACAACATAGGAAATAACGTGCGCAAAGCGTTGGAGGCAGTTATATATGAGTTGCTCCGAGAGCGAAAACTGAGCGAAAAGGCAGAGAAAGCTGCGCGGAGCGAATGTAGAAAATGGGACTTGTTCGACAAAATAAACGCCTTGCAAAACGCCCCGTTTCTGACCAAAATGGGCTGGCTGAAGCAGGGACAGAAAGTGTCGCAGCGCCCCTTTCTCCCCCCACTCGGCAAAATCTCGTATATGAAAGAGGATCACACCGCCGATAAAGCGGATGGTTACACCTTTTTGCGCCTGTTCGGCAATCAGGATTCCCATATCAAAAATCCCGCCGATACCGACCCAAAAATTCAGGTACTGTCGGATTATCCACATGCCATACGCGCATTGAAGGTCATTTACAAATTGCTGTACCAAATCTACCAGGGGCGCGTGGAAGGGCTTTCCAAGGAATTTCACGAGGAATACATGCCCATTGGCAGCTTCCATGTTGACAAGGCGTATGTACCGAATGATCAGAAATGGTCCGGCTGCAAAACGGAGTTTTTGGCGCATTATGATTCAGACGGAAACGAACGAAATCGCAGCTATGCCGTTTTGCGACTCTATGAAAAGGATACGGAGCGCCGTGAATTTCTGAAACACAAAATTGATGCCATCCACCGCATAAAAGACCTCACCCCGTATGGGATTCGCGGAATGTCTGAGATCCGTGAAATCTGTCCCATGAACAACCCGAGTCCGTTTTACATCATCGCCTATATCTTCCCTCACGAGCCCGTTCCCCTGTCGGATGCGCTGCTGCAGTCCATCACGATGAAAAACCGCTTGCAGATCTGCACGCAGGTATGTTACTGCCTGAAAGAAATGCATGATTTGAATCCGCCGATCTATTACCGTATGCTCTCTTATGACAGCATCTACCTCTGCAATTACAGTCAAGGAGAACAAAAGCGTTGGGCTCCCTATCTGGCGAATTTCGACTTTGCCAAGATCATCGAGAATGATGGCGTTACCGTATTGCCTGAGGCCAATGACAGTCTCACAGAAATCAGGGAGCAGAAACGAAAAAAATACATTCCTCCACAAACCCATGATTGGGAAACCTATACGGATCGCGAATGGCGGAGTGTGGATGTATATTCACTCGGGATGCTGTTCGCTGATATTCTGTCCGGGAAGATCCAGCAGGATTTGGGCGAAGATGTCTTCGAGAAGCTGGAAGAAGACCTGTCGGATGAGTTTCTCTCCTTCATTGAGAAAATGGTATCCGATCGGGCGGAGGATCGTCCGGATACCGAAGATGTGCTTTCTGCAGTCAGAAAAGAGGAAGCCGCATGGAGCTGATATTTTCGCAGGAACATCGCTACGAATATACCGATGAGCAAAAGATCGAAACAGGAAATACGATCTATCGGGCGATCGACCGAACGTTCGAGAGAACGGTATGTCTGAAAGTCGTGCACATCGACGGTAAGACAGAACAGGAACGCCAGAAACTGCTCAGCATTGCCAAAAACGAAATATCCATAATGACTAGGCTGGAGAGCGAGACGAATTATATTCCGCGCATCTATACGATACATTACGATGAGGACACGCACAATCTCTACATCGTAATGCAATGGATTTACGGAAATACGCTTGAGCGCTTTATGGGAAAAACGCCTCCACAGAAGATCCTGCTCTGGATGGCACAGCTATGCCGCATTCTGGCAGCAATGCAGAGCATAAAGATCACACACAAGGACATCAAACCTGCAAATATCATGATTGCCAAGGATGACCGGGTATATCTGATCGATTTCAATCTCAGTATATCGCCGCCGCACCGCATGGAGGGCACAGAGGGGTACCGAGCGCCCGAGATGATGGAGAACTCAAAGACACCGGATCGTGAAAAAGTGGACATTTTTGCCATCGGTGTCATCCTCTATCAGCATTTTGTCGGGAAACGTCCGCAGCGCGGAGATGAGTATGCGCTGAGCAAGCGAAACCACAAGGAGTGGGAGTATTTCATCCCGCCCATAGAAAAAAAACCGAACATCGATAAAAAGATCAATGACATCATCGTCAAGTGCATGGCGTGCGATCCCGCACAGCGCTATGCCAACGCTTCTGCCCTATGCAATGCGCTGGATGATGCGCGAAAGAGTCTTGGAGGAAAAGGAGGGCGAAGACGGTGAGCACAGACATTCTTCTTCAAGCCGAATCAGACATTGTTACCGTGTCGTGCGGCATTTCTTTCGGGGTTACAAAGACGGCGTACGAGGCACTCTGCAGCAATGGAAAAGACCCGAACGAATTTCTGCAGCGGCTTTCCGGAGCAAAGATACTGATCTTCACACTGGATCGGGGACGGCCCAAACTCTTTACGGACAATGGCGTTTTTCAGTGTGCATTCCGGGATACCAAAGGGGAAATCACCGACAACATCACGCTGATCGGCTTTGCCGAAAAGTCCTTCATGGATCAGAACCTCGCCCTGACACGAGGTATTTTAATCTCACCGGAGCGCGGCATTCACGTGGAGTTCACACACATCGATTACGGACGCTCCGCATGGCGGAATGGTGAGGAATATTTTGACGAAGAGAGCAAAAAAGACGCGTCCGCGTTTATGGACAAAGATACGATCACAACAATCGAAAAGCATCTAAAGAAATTCAAAAAGAACATCGAAAAGATCGAAAAGAAAACGGAGCGCCGCCTCGATCTCGCCGCAAGCTATGCAACGATGACCAACAGCCTCGAAAAGGAACGGAAACATCAGGCAGGCCGCCTGTTTTATCGGGATATACAGGCGGTTCATTATGACCGTTTGGATCGTCAGGCGTACAAGTTCATCACCGATCCGCTTGGGGAGGAAGCAGCAAACGCATACAAGGAGGGTGTACAGGTTCAGGTCAGTGAGCTGGGAGAGAGCAAAACAGCCGAAATATACGAAGCAGACAAGGACGAGGGATGGCTGATCCTCCTGTTCAACCGACAGCTCAATCTATCAAACCTCGAGAAACAGGGCTATTTAGAACTCTCCATATCGGAAGTGTGTATGGATGTCCAGCTCGATGCCGTCGAAAAGCTGCGCAACGGGACAGCAGCAGCGAAATACATCAATCACGTATTCGGAAAAAGAAGTACATTGGGCTTTACGGAGCAGGATCTGTCCTCTTGGGAGCGGCAGCTGCGCGAAGATGCGGAAAGCCCCAAGAACGAAAGCCAGATACAGGCCATCCTAAGCGGCGTTCGTGCAAAGGATATCCTTCTCGTCATGGGGCCGCCGGGTACCGGAAAGACCACGGTCATCCTTGAGTGGGTACGCCACTTTGTACGACAGGAGGAAAAACGCGTCCTCATCTCTTCGCAGAACAACAAGGCTGTCGACAACGTGTTGGAGCGCATGACCGGGGAAGACGGCATCAACATCATACGGATCGGTTCTGAGGCGAAGGTGCAGGACAATGTAAAAAGATATTTATTTGAACGGAAGCTTGAAAACCTGCGCAAGGATATTGAAACATCCGTAACCGCAAATCTCTTTCATCTGAATCGACTGGAAAAAACATGGAGTGATATTATCCATCGCGTGGAGCTCCTTGTGATCGCCTTTGACACACAGGCGGAACACGGTATAGCCTTTCGCCGCGAAGCGCCGACCCGCCTTATGGCACCACGGGCGCATTTTTTTCGTGCGCGTGAGAAAGAACGATCAGTCAAGGAGGAGATCGCATATACGGAGCAGGAATGCCAACGGCTGAACGAACGAAAAAATGAATATGCGCGCAAAAGCGTCGGATGGGCGACCGTGCCGTACTGGCTGGGCAAGCAGTGGATTCGCTTCACACATGTGAGAAAGCAGAGAAAACTGAAACAGCTGAATGAACTCGGCATCCTGTGTCATGAGGAACACTGCGCCGCGAGGAACAACTACAAAGCAAGCCGCGAGGAATTTCGCAAAGAGATTTTCCTGCCCTATGCCGCATCCCGTGTGATGCGGCGACAGCGGCAACAGGAGGTGCTGCACGCGTTGGGTGTCCTCGACTTCGGATTCTTTTCGGCGCTCAGAACAGAGGAAGCACGGCAAAGCATTCAATCCCCGGCGCAGGTGAAAAGCTATCGAGAGAGCGCCGCACGGGAGCTGCAGCGGCTAAAAAATGTTCGTGCCCTCGTAAGCGAGTGGAAAGCGGACGGACTTTCACAGCAGAACTACACCTTGAAAAATCTTCTTTTGAAGTCCGTAAACCTTGTCGGCGCCACGTGCATCGGCATCAATTCGCAAAAGCGTTTTGCGGATCTGGACTTCGACGTAACGATCATTGACGAGGCAGGACAGATTCAGCTGCACAACGCATTGGTCCCGATGAGCGTATCCAACAAGCTGATCATGCTGGGAGACCACAAGCAGATCCCGCCCATGACAGAGGAAGCCATGCTGAGCGCCTGCAAAGCGCACGGAATCGAAACAGAGCTTTTGGAAAAGAGCCTGTTTGAAAAGCTCTACGAGGAGCTGCCGGCAGAGAACAAAATCATGCTCGATACACAGTACCGCATGCCGGCGGAGATTGCAGACACCCTGTCAAAGTGGTTTTACGATGGAAAGTATCTTTCTTATGAGGGGAAAAAAGCACTCCCCGGAAAATTGCCCTTCCTGTCTCAAAAGCCCTATATCATCATCGACACCTCTGATGCAGGTGCACAGAGATTCGAAGAGTCAACGGGGAAAAACGGAGCACAGAATGCATACGAGGCAAAAATCATCATCTCCATTCTGAAAGCGATGAACTGTATCCCGGGCTATCTGGACGATCTCCTATCCTCCAAAAAAGAAGGTGAGCGGGAGAAGCTGCAAGAGGTCATCGGCATCATCTCCGCGTATAAACGACAAATCCAATACATACGCGAGGAGATCAAAACCGTCTTCGACGATCCCGATGCCCCCAATATGGCAGCAACACTGGACAGCTTTCAGGGACAGGAACGCAAGCTGATTTTTTACAGTTTCACACGCAGTGCAAACAAGGCTCCGCAGCGGCCGCGCATCGGCTTCATGAAGGAACTGCGTCGGCTGAACGTCGCCATGTCAAGGTGCAAGCAGACGCTCGTCCTGATTGGAGACATGGAGTTTCTCTCCTCCTGTATGTATGTGGAACCCGTTGAGGATGAGTCCGATGAGGCGAACGCATACGAATACAGCGAAAAACGCTTCTCCGAGTTCATGCGTCAGCTCTTACAGGATGTCGATGCCGGCAGCGGAGAACGCATGAGCAGCCATGTGTTTTTCCAAAAGATGAAGGAGTTGGGCGTTCATGTGGAAGAATAACACGAATCCGTATGACGGCAAAAAAATACTGGACTTTGTATTTCACGAAATACTGGAAACCTATCCCGCAATTCGGCCCGAAACAGTTACGTTTGCGGCGATGGTCTTCTATCCGCTGGCATTGATCGAAGTGGAAACGCAGGAAAAAAGCTTCGAGGACTTTGAAAAGATCGAGCTTTTGCTGCTGCGCTTCATACAGCAAGGCGCAGGAGAAAAAGAGATCTCTGCACTCATGGGGCTTTCTCTCGACTACATCCGGCCGCTGACACGCCTCCTGCGCGGCTATGGACATATCGACGGGGAAGGACATCTCACCCCACTGGGAGAGGAAGCAGTACAGGCGGAACACAAGATACAGCTTCAGACGGGCCGACAGAAAGTCCAGCTGGATGTACTGAATCTGGCTCTCCTGCCGTGGAAGCGCCAAGTGGACAATTATGTGCTCTATGAGCGCAGAGAAGCATCGACGTGGAATACAGGCGTGCTCTCCGGTCCCAAGACACTCGATGCAAAGATCATCGAGGAGCGCTTGAAAGAGCAAGGCTATGACGGTGATTTCCTGCAAAAGGCGCGCCATGTGCTCCATACAAACCTCGAGGCGATCACGGACATCAAATGTTTAGAGCTAAAATATGCACGCTCCTGCATGCTCCTATTGGACGGCATAATGGATCCCATCGTCTTCGGGCACCATCGCGTTTCAGATGAGCACGAATTGTATGGAACGAGATCCTATGTGTGGCTCCCCTTCAGTGTCAGTACAGAGGAGTTCCGGCAGCAATACAATTTCCCGTCAGACACACTTGTGTGTGCAGATGGCGCAGAATATATGCACTCCCTCCATCAGCTCTTTGGGCAGCTCTACGAAGAAGAGAGCACGAAGATTTACAAGGAAAAGAATCAAACGAAACATGAGCGCGGCTCAAGTGAAGAAAAAGAATATGTATTCAAGCAGCATTTTACCAACGCGTACTTCGGCAAAAATGCATTTCGCTACCTGCCGGAAAAAGATATGGTCTCCATCACGTCGTCCGGCATGCGTCCGGATGAATTCTCACACAACCTTTTTGAGGTGTTGTATCGCCTTGGTAGCGGTGACCCCTGCTATATTGCCCACGAGGATGCCTGTGGTATAGTATTGCGCGCCACCGCAGGCGATGACGAAGTTCGCTCGCTGGCAGGATTGATTGTGGATACGGCACACCAACACGGAAAGGGAAAAACGGAGGGCATGCTCCGAAGCTGTTTTCATCAATGCAGACGGAAAAAGGAAGTGTCGCGGCAGGAGGAAAACACACCTGCCGATCCTCCACACGAAGAAGGCATACGGGAGCCGGAAGAAACGATGGCGGCATCGCTGTCCAAAGCTCTGATTGAGCGGAGAAAACAGGAAGAAACGGCACAGCAAAAATGATCTTTTCGCCCCCTTGCCATCTTCCCCATAATAGAGTAAAATAAATGCAAAATTAGAGTTGTAAAGGGGAGGATTTTATGAAGTACCGCGTTACATTCACCGCCATTGGGGATTTTGCACTGCAGCTGCTTCAGACGCGCGGCAACCTCATCATCTTTGACAAGGACGTTCCCTACTCCTACGAGAACATGGTCGTCTCTCACACGAAAGGTACGCTGAGCGACGATGTCAAGGAAGGTGACACCGTTGTCATCGCCGAGCGCAGCTATAAGGTCACGCACGTCGGCTCGGATGCGAATGCGAATCTGCGCGCACACGGACACGTCACCCTGCACTTTGAGAGCGAAGACACGAACGAGAAAGTCCAGCCCGGCGAGATTCACCTCATCGGCGCAGACCTCCCGCGCATCATAACGGGCGACACCCTCGAGATTCTGTAATGTATGCAAAAGACTGCCGCATGTGCTGAACGCTGGCGGCAGTCTTTTATTTTGCACAGAAGTGACACATACACTTGCGGAAAGTATTTCCCACATAGTATACTATCCATTGAATTGTCAAGAAAGGAGCCGAGGGATGGATACGGAGAAGAAGCGCTCAATGGAGATCGATGTCATGATGGAGATGATCGATCTATACTGCCGTGGGCAAGGGCACGCCAATCGCACAGATCTGCAGGATGACACGCCCGCACTCTGCCCCGACTGCCGCCGTCTCCTCGACTACGCGCGCAAACGCATCATCCGCTGCCCGCGCATGGCGGTCAAGTCCTTTTGTTCGGCATGCCCCGTCCACTGCTACACCACCGATATGCGGGAACAGATCCGCATCGTTATGCGCTACAGCGGGCCTCGGATGCTCCTTCATCGCCCTCTCATGACTTTGCAGCACATCTGGATCGATCTCGCGGCACGCAGACGTGAAAAAAAACTTGCAAAACGGTCGCAGCACAGCCAAAATAAAGGATACCTCTCATGAAGAAAATTCTCCTGATCGCAACGGGCGGCACGATTGCCTCACGGGAAACAGCGCACGGTCTGCGCCCCGCCCTCTCCGGCGAAGATATGCGCACTGCCATCGGTGCCGCGGACGCCGCCATCGAGGTCATCGACCTTCTCTCGCTCGACTCCACAAACATCGCGCCCTCCCACTGGCAGATGATCGCGCGCAGAGTCGCCGATGTACGCACGGACTACGACGGCTTTATCATCACCCACGGCACGGATACGATGGCATATACCGCCGCCGCACTCTACTATATGCTTGAAAATATCGACCGCCCCGTCGTCCTCACGGGTTCGCAGCGTCCACTCGGCAGGGACGGCTCGGATGCGGAGCAAAACCTGCGTCTCGCGTATGAGGCGGCATGCAGCGACTTCGCGGGCGTGTGCGTCGCCTTCGGCGGGCGGCTCATCCACGGCAACGCTGCGAAGAAAATGTATTCGCTTGCAGATGATGCCTTTCGCAGCATCGGGCGCGCAGAGATTGACCTCTCCGCCCCATCTGCGCCATCCGCGCCCTTTCGTCTGCATGACGCCCTCGATGAGCGCGTCGCCGTCATCCGCCTCTATCCCGGCATGAAGCCCATCACCATTGATGCACACATCGCATCGGGCTATCGCGGCATCATCCTCGAGGGCTACGGGTGCGGCAGTGTTCCCAGCGACGATGCGGAGGAAAGTTTTCTGCCCTCGCTTGACCGCGCACGGACACGCGCCTGCACCGTTGTCCTCACAACACAGTGCATCTATGACGGTGCGGATCTCTCGCACTACGAGGTAGGCGTACGTGCGGCACAGCTCGGCGCCCTCGCGGGCGGCAGCCTCCCCATCGAGGCACTCTACGCACGCCTGATGCAGAGGCTTGCAGAGACGCCCGAGGGAGAGACGGTGAAATCACTCAAATAAAAAGGAATACATCATGCAGCTTCAAGAAATCGGCGTTGTGCATAACGACTACAAAAACCTTACAGACATCCCACGGCAGGGACGCATGAGTGAGGAGATCTCGGAGATCGAGATTCACCCTGCCTTTACGGACGGACTCTTAAAAATCGAGCAGAACAAATACCTCATCGTCCTCTACTGGGCACATTTGGCCAAACGCGACATACGGAAGACACTTCCGCCCATGTCAAAAGAAATACATGGCGTCTTTGCGAGCCGCTCG
>ERZ773099.1126-NODE-1126-length-20243-cov-3.487220_pt1 | contig 20243 bp, 17 predicted proteins | sample MGYA00511120_ERZ773099 | MGnify/ENA primary metagenome ERZ773099 (study PRJEB29015, sample SAMEA2738012) | human oral metagenome | biome: human oral; feature: human-associated habitat; material: dental | place: China | collected 2104 ...
GTGGAAAATCTTAAGGAAGCTTTTGTTAATGAAGCTAAGAATATTATTATTGCTCAGATTACAAATGCTGAGATCACAGGACAATCTGTCGCTGATCTCTTGGTGGTATTAAATAAGGAGTTTGGACTCAACTTTACACAGGCTGAGTACTATGAATATGCTAAGCTAGACTATGAAGGATTGAAGGCAGTTTTGCTTGAAAGATTTGATGTATATTTTACGAGAGTATTTAGTCAGCTTGAGACGAAGGTGTTGTTTGATGTCTTTAGAGAGGTGCATCTTCATTTCCTAGATAAACTCTGGGTAAATCACATTGATGAAATGCAGAATCTTAGAGAAAAAGTCTGACTTATGGCGTATGCTCAGTTAGATCCGCTTGTAGTCTACAAAAAGGAGTCTTTTGAAAAGTTTCAAGAGTTGATCTCCTCAATTATCAATAATACGGCGCTTTATCTTATGAAGATTGACTTTGATTTGCTTGCCCAGCAGCAACAGGTACAGGCAACACTTGATATTACAAGTGATGAGGATCGTGCTGGTAAGGTAATGGAAATCTTAGCTTCAGCAACTGATGATTTGCCAGCTCAGGCTCCATCTCAACCAGTTTTTGTACAGGAGAGCGATGAGAGAAGTCAGCTTTTTGAATCTGATGATGATGTGGAAGTATTTGAGGCAGATGAGACTCCTCAAGTGACGCATCCTGATGGAAAGGTAAGACCTAATGATCCATGCCCATGTGGAAGTGGTAAAAAATATAAAAAATGTCACGGAAAATAATCTAAAAAAGAGGAAGTCTGAGATTCGTTTGATGATTTCAGACTTTTTCTTTGTTTTTAATTCTTTTTTTGAAGATGGCGATAATTGGTATTCTGTTTGTGCTGATCTATATTTTGCTGATGAATTTTGTAGTTTCCAATATTGTTCGATTTTTTGGGCAGGAGCTTGACAGAATGGTGTTTTTGCTGATTGCGGCAGCGATTCTGGTTTTGTGTCTTGGATATCTGATTTTTCATCAAAATGCGAAGTCGATTATTGGTGATTACTGGGAAACTACAACAATGACTGTGTTAGGAATTTTAACGGTTGCCTTGTCGGTGATAGCGGTATTTTGGTTAGTTGAAGGTGGACTCTTGGCTTGGACTCCGTATTCTATTAGAGGAGTGTATTGAGGTTGGAGTTTTGTGATTGCAGTTGTTGGGCTCTCGATTTATGCTTGGTGGGCAGCGCATAGTACAGTGATTAGGACTATTCAGATCCCAGTTGATAATCTCCAGGCTCCAAGTAGGATTATCTATATGTCAGATATTCATATCGCAAAAAAATCTGATTTACCTTTCTTGTATAGTATTATTGAGAAGGTTAATAAAATTGATGCCGATTTTGTAGTAATCAATTGAGATTTTATTGATGGAAGAGGATTTGATATTGGGGATTTTGATGTGCTCAATACGATCAATAAGGAGGTTGTTTTTACCTATGGAAATCATGAAGCTTATGCTGGGAATGAATATGTGAAGTCGCTTCTCTCTCCTACGAAATTGCATATGTTGTCAGATCAGAAGTTGATTCTCTCATGATGGGAAATTCTTGGACTGTCTGATATGAATGGAAGTGATTCTCAGAAGAATAGGAATCTTTTGGCACATAAGCTTAAAAATATACAATGGGAGACTGAGTATCCGAAACTTTTAGTTTTGCATGAGCCGGTTGGACCTGAGGTTGCGATGAAGTATGGTATCAATCTCCAAGTCGCTGGACATACGCATAATGGGCAGCTCTTTCCGTTTACTTTATTTGTAAAAATGGCATTCCCATATATTAAAGGGCTTTATAGTTTTGATAGTTCTTCACTCTTTGTGAGTTCAGGGATTGGAACTTGGGGGCCTGCGATGAGGCTCGGTTCGCGTTCAGAGTTGATTGTCTTAGATTTGATTCCAAAGAAGTAAGAAAAACTGACTTTTATAGTCGGTTTTTCTAAAAAAGATATTTTTCTGTTCTAAGTCAATAGGAAATACTAGTTTTTATCTATTAATACTATGAAATAAAAAAAGTATAAAAAAGTGTTGACATTTTATAGTAAATAAATATATTACATATACACATCTTCGAGACATATCTTTGTCTAAGATGTATTTGTTGCGGGTGAGTATCAGAGGCGCCCAGGGGGTGATTTTCTCACTCCAAATGACTCTGAACTTGGGGAGTATCTAGGCAATAGGATATCTTCCCGGGAGATTACCTATTGTTGTAACGAGCCTTGTATTGCGGATTGTTTTACTCTCCGTATGATGTAGTGCACGACATCGCTAGGTGGACATTGATGCATGTTACATGTGTCAAGTAGATACTATTATTAATTATTTAAAGCTCTCTTGCTTATCAGGAGAGCTTTTTCTTTTTTTTATGAAAAATCTTGAAAATAAGGCTTATTTGACTATGCTTGAGATCAGCTTTTTTATTTTTTTATGTTTTTTTTGATGAGAGTACCAATCGGAATTTCAAATAGGCATGTGCATTTATCTCAAGCAGATGCGAATACTTTGTTCGGTTCAAATTATGAGTTGACCCCTATGAAAGAGCTTTCTCAACCAGGGCAATATGCGTGTGCTGAGACTTTAACGATCAGAGGGCCTAAGTGAGAGCTTTCAAAAGTTAGAATCCTTGGGCCTTATAGAAAATTTTCTCAGGTAGAAATTATGATGGGAGATAATTTTAAGCTAGGAACACAAGCTCCAATTAGGGAATCTGGTGATCTTGAAGGATCTGCTGGTATTACATTGATTGGGCCAGCTGGAGAAGTTGAACTTAAGCAAGGATTGATTGTAGCAAAAAGACATATTCATATGAGCGTTGCTGATGCTCAGGATTTTTGAGTTCATAATGGGCAAATCGTGAAAGTAAAAACCAATGGAATCAGAGCACTTGTATTTGATGAGGTGGTAATTAGAGTAGATGATCGTTTCGCTTTGGATATGCATATTGATGTAGAGGAGGGGAATGCAGCTGGACTTCAGCAGGGAGATTGGTGAGAATTGATTGTAGAGGAGTAATCTTTTCAGATTTCCTTCATGTATCGGTAGAACTACAAAGTACATCCTTACAATCTAGATATTTGCGATAATTAAACAAAATATAAGGCTGAAAAGTCAGATTTTTTACTTGCTAATCAGAAAAAGGAAATGGAAAATGCAGCACAAGAGGTTTTTGACTTGATTTCTCAGGAAGAGAGGAGACAGCAAGAGGGAATTGAGCTTATTGCGAGTGAAAACTATCAGTCAAAAGAGGTTTTGCAAGTTCAATCCTCTGTTTTTGCGAATAAATATGCTGAGGGGTTTCCGTGAAGAAGGTACTACTGAGGGCAGGAAAATACTGATCAGCTTGAGCAGTTGGCGATTGATAGAGCAAAAGCGATTTTCAGATCAGATCATGCAAATGTTCAGGCGCTCTCTGGAGCTGCTGCGAATCTTTGTTTCTATAGTGCAGTGATGGAGCCATGAGATCATATCTTAGGGATGGATATGAAGTATGGGGGACATTTAACACATGGAGCTCCTGTTACTTTTATTTCAAAGGTATTTAACTTCCATGGCTATCAGACTTTAGCTGATGGGAGCATTGATTTTGAGCAGATCCGTTCTCTCGCTCATGAGTTTCATCCAAAGGTGATTTTAGCATGATTTAGTGCTTATCCAAGGGAGCTTGATTATCAGAGATTTGTTGAGATTGCAAACGAAGTATGAGCTATTGCTTATGCTGATGTGTCTCATATTGCTGGATTTATTGCAGCGGGACTTTTGAAAAATCCATTGGATTATGGATTTCATGCGATGATGACTACTACTCATAAATCGCTTCGTGGTCCAAGGTGAGCCCTTATCTTGAGTAAAGGAACGGTTTGAAATCCACTAAAAAAGCCTGAATTCAGTATTGAGAATATTCCGACATTGATTGATCGTGCAGTTTTTCCAGGAATGCAGTGAGGACCTCATATGAATACTATCGCTGCGATCGCAGTTGCACTCTGAGAGGTTCAGACTTCTGATTTTTCTCATTATGCACAGCAGACGCTCAAAAATGCTAAGGCTATGGCTGATGAATTTCTTGCATTAGGATATGATCTTGTGACAGGAGGAACGGATAATCATATGATGCTTCTAGATTTCTCAAAGGAGGAATTTGATGGAGGAGAAGTAGAAAAAGTGCTTGATAAGGTTGGAATTTCTGTTTCAAAGTCGCTTGTTCCAAATGATATGCGTCCAGCTTTTGCGCCATCTGGTCTGAGAATTGGAACTCCAGCAATGACAACGAGAGGTATGAGTGAGTCTGATGCGAGAATAGTTGCTCGCTTGATTGATCGTGCGATCAAACAGAGGAATAATAGTTCTGAGCTAGTAGTTTTGAGAGAGGAGGTGAGAGTTTTTGCTCAGAGGTTTCCTTTGCCAGGGTAGTCGAGTGTGTATTGATTATTTTGAATTAGTGTTTATCTTTTGTATAGAAAAAATCCCCTCGATTGGGGATTTTTTCAGATTTTTAGAGCTTTCTTAGTTCTTTTCTTCAAAGTCAAAGTGTTCTTCTTTTTCATTGAAGCTAAGTTGGTAGGTTTTGTATGCTTCTACCTCAATTTCTAGCTCAGTTGGTTCATAAGTGGTGTTTACACTCTGATAAACGAGACTTGCTCTTGTTTTCTGGTACCCAACAGTTATCGTATGAGCTCCTGGTGTAAGGTAAAATCCTGTTTTAGTTCCCTCAGAGAACATCATCACCATATTTCTCGCTTCTCCATCTACTGAGTATACTCCCAATGAACCACTTCCAAGTGCTCAGATTTTATTTTTGATATATACCTTAGCAGCATTAGGATTTTGTTCAAGCCAAGCTTGTACTTTCTTCTTGTTTTTGCTTGCTAGCCAGAGAGAATATCCTCCAAACGCGATCATCAACCCCACAGCATAAAACGCTACAGCAGGAATTTGCATTCCAAAAAGTTCTACTCCATTCATTATGTTAAATATAAGAATTAAAAACCAGAATTATTTCTTTTTTGTCTCAAGTTTTACCGCCTTTTGCTTTGAGCCAGTGATTCCTAGATCATCGCGAAGCTGGTCAAACTGATTAGCTCCAAGAAGTGTACAACAGATTTTAAGTTCGCTTCCATCTTCAGTTCCAATCAAGAGGTATCTTTCAGTATTATCGTTTTCAGTGTGTATATATGAACCAAAGCTTGTTTTCTCAAGGTCAAAGACTTGTTCTTCTTTACCTTGTTTGATTCTGAGCTCTTTGTCAGTGAGTGTTACTGTGATCTTATCTCAGCAGATCATTCGTGCATAGAGTACAAATAATACTGCAGCGATGATCGCAGGCTTGGTATACCCATCCATAAAGCGAGTGAGAATCAGCCCAATAAATGCAGCAGCTCCAGCTCCGATCGCAATATCAGTGATAAACTTGACTTTAGAGGTCTTATAGATTTTTTCCATTGTTTATTGTTAAAAACTAAAGGAAGTTGTCTCGTATATATATATTACTTTTATAAAGTCAAATCAAAATGTAGCTCCGATTTCTTTTTGTTTATATTCACCGATAGGATAGGAGGACAGAGGGAGGGAAAACACCAGAAAAATCTGAATAAAATCTTTTTTCCCTCACAACCAAAAAAGCTAGAAGGATAACTTCTAGCTTTTTACTATTGCCTCAATTTTTGTCTGGAGGCTTGTGTGCATATCTCCAGAGGAGTGCAAGCATTACGAGTCCCAGAACTACTCCTACAAGGAGCGATACCACCATATTACGGGCAAAGAGAATCATGGTGATGGCCATACCCACATACAGAGAGATAAATCTATCCTGCTGCTTCTCTTCGAGGGTCCTTGGTAAAATACTCATAAAAGTAAAGGCCATCGTGGCTGAACATACTACAGATACCATGAGAAGCCCTACGGTCCTGGGATTTTCTGTAGGACCTGTGAGACTGTAAAGGATGGGTAATGCAACCGAAGGTAACACAAAGCAAAAAATAAAATTTGCAATGAGTATCATTAAGAATTCTTTTTTCATAGGACATTTATTTTTATTTGTTTACTGAGGTAGATAATACTGTTTTTATAAAGAATGTCAAGAGTTTTAGAAGTCTGACTCTCAGAGCTTATTAGTTTCGAGTCAGGAGGTGATTATTATTGGCTCCCTGAGAAAACTTGCTCATCCGGTAAATATATTTCTCTCTATCTATTCCTCCTCTAAAAAAGAAAAGCTAGAAGAGAGACTTCTAGCTTTTTACTGTTATCTCAGGATTTCTCCGGAGTTTTGCGTGTCTGCCACACGAGGAGTGACTCCGTTAGGATTCCTAGAGCTACCCCTACGAGGATAGATCTCACTAAGTCCCCGATGACGAGGAATAGTGCCGCTGTGATACCCATATATAGGTACATAAAGAGAGTCCGCGTTGTCTTACTGAGGGAATCCTGCGTGAGACTCACAAAAACAGCGACCAAACATGAATAGCATGCCACTATTATTAGTGATAGAGCTATAAATGTGGTAGATCCCTCTGGACCTCTAAGTCCATAGAGGATAGGCATTGCAACTGCTGGTAGCATAAAGCACAAAACGAAGTTTACAATGACTTGTGTTAAGACTTCTTTTTTCATAAAAACTAATTTTTGTTGATTACTAAACTAAAATAATAATGTTTTTATATGAAATGTCAAGATTTTTTTGCTCCTTAAAGCTTAATTATTTATTTCTTGCTCATATAAATATATTCCCCAGCTTCCGGAGAGTCTCTACTTGGCTGATAGACACATACTCTCATTCATTCTCTTTTCTAAAATAAAAAAAGCTAGAAGACAGACTTCTAGCTTTCTTTTTTATCAGATATTTTCTGGAGGCAGTTCACAAAAACAAACAAAAATCACCACCATACTGCCTCCTAGAAAAATACCTGTTGCTATGGATTTCCATAGATCTTCTGCCTGAAAGGCTATGATATTAAGCATAAATAGATATCCCATAGCAAATAAGATTTTATGAGGAATACTCAAATGCTTTGGTAAGAGCTTTATGAATAGGACGAGAAGACCTACCATAATCATTGGTCCCACGATCAGCATCGGCCAAAACAAAGGATCTTCGATGCGAACTTCTAATCCGAGAACCACCGGAATTAGAGCCGATGGAATAAGGAAACATGTTAAAAAGCTCAATATAACTCTGCTTAAAATTTTTCTTTTCATAGTTTTATTATTTTTATTTATTTACGGGATGGATAATATATTTTTTCTATAGAATGTCAAGAGAAAAAGAAAATCCCTTGGGAAAACCAAAGGATTATATACGAGTAATTTTATTATTGGGCATACTCATATCCCTTTCCACATCACAAGTTGTGGAATACTTTATCAATGAGATTTATTCCTTATTTAGAATGATGTCTCTGATTTTTGCTAGTTCTTCGAGACATTCCTGTCTGAGTAACGCCTCAAGTTCTGAGGAGCCTTCATTATGCATATCTTCTATTTTAGCAAGAAAGGCTAGAAGATCAACATTATGACTGACTAAGAGGTCCTTTTCCTCCTTAGTAACTTCGGATAGTTTCTCTTCTGCTGTTTTACTATTATAGATAAAAGCAAACAGTTTATGAAGGATATTTAGTTTTATTTCTAAGATATCCGTGTCTTCTCTTTGTTTCATAAAATAAAGATTTAAGTTAAGCAATGATTTTTCTTCTTTTGTCTTGTAATCACAAATGGAAGCAAAAGACGTATATGTAGATACCAAAGATCAATACTAAGGTATGTTTTTTTTAACTATAGTTGTTAACGATCTCATTGATGTAGCGATCATACGTATTTATATTAAAAAGTCAAGAGAAAAGAAAAATCCCTTGGGAAAACCAAAGGATTATATACGAGTAATTTTATTATTGGGCATACTCATATCCCTTTCCACATCACAAGTTGTGGAGTACTTTGTCAATGAGGTTTATTCCTTATTCCGGAAGATCTTCCTAATCTTTTCAAGCTCCTCAAAACATTCATCTTGGAGTTGTTCCCTCTTTTCTGGAGTTGGCTCCATATGCATATCTTCTACTTTAACTAAAAAAGATAGGATATCAATACCATAACTACCTAGGAAGTCTCGTTCCCTCTTAGTAATTTGTATAGAAGCTTTCTCTAAGCTCTGAGAGCCGTGGCGTGACTTATCAAGCGTGAAAGAAAAGAGATCATGAAAGAAGTCCGGTCTCATATTCCAGATAGATGTAATTTCTCTCTGTTTCATAAAATAAAGATTTAATTAAGTTAGTAATGATTTTCTCCTCTTTTGTCTTGTAATCACAAATGGAAGCAAAAGACGTATATGTAGGCACCTTAGCTCAATATGCTAAAGTAGGATTTTTAAACATAGTTGTTAACGATCTCATTGACTTGCCTATTATATTTATTTACAGTAGAATGTCAAGATGAAGATCCGGTAGAAATATTAACTAAGTAGGAAGAGGAAAAGAAAAGGAAAGAAAAATACTGAAATCAGACTTCTTTCGTACTTATCTTTTCTGCTTGAAAAGTTTTAGACTATTCATATACTAAGGCTTGTTTTATCTCTAGGGAGTCGTATGCTCAATTCAGCTTTCTTATTTTGTTGAGAAAATACCTATACGCTCAATAAGGAACTCGAAAAACGAAAAATCTGATTTCAAGAGAAATATTGAGCAGATACGCTTTTTGAGTTTACCTCACAAAACTGGGATCTATGAGAGATTAAGCAACTACTTTATGCTGGAAGTCTTTTTGTGAGCAAAAAGATGGTAATTCTCTATTGAGTTCCTAGGGATACTTATGAAAATAATTCGCTTATGGCTGATAAAATTGATAAATTTCTTGAGGATTTTCAACAAAATATGAGCCTATTAACGAGTGATACAATTCTGATTTTAGTCTCTTATAAGCCAGATAAGAGGACAAAAGCCTTTAAGTGGTTTAGTGAACAGCTTCAACTCAAGGAATTTGCTCCTTATAAGGAGGCTCAGTTAAAGGGATTTATTAGAGAGCAGTTGGTTGGATTTCAGATTGGGGAATCTGAGGTGGATATGCTTTTGCTCAAGGTGTGAAATGATATGTATCGCCTAGAGAATGAAATTGAAAAATTAAAAATCTGACTACAGACAAGGTGAGAGGCTCAGGTTTCTATTGATGCTATTCATCAGTATTGTTTTTGATTGGTTGAATGAGATGCATTTGAGATTTTTGATCATTTGTGGAGTGATCCTAGGCTTGCTGTCAAGAGTCTAGAGAAAATGCAGGAAGATGGCAAATCTTGGAATGAGGTCTCTGGGCTTTTGACTTGGGGACTCAAGATTTATTTGACGATTTTGGATTTGTATGGGCAGGGGATTGTTTCGGCGAAAGAGATTATTGCTCAGACAAAGTTGCATCCTTTTGTTGTTAACAAAAATCTGAAATATATTACGCAGCTTCAGAAAAATCAGGGGTTTTTAGTCAGTTTTTTTCAACTGTTGATTGATCTTGAATATGCGATCAAGACAGGTAAAATGGCTGAGCAATATTTTTGGTTGCGTACAAAACAAGAGATATTAAAAATCTGAGCTTAATTTTAACTTTTCATTGCTAGAAGATGAGAGATTTGAAAAGGATAATTCTTCCTTTGATGGCTGGAAGTCTATTGATGGGCTGGAGTTTTGCAAATGAGAATTTTTCTGAGAGGTTATATTGTCAGCTTGGCGAGACGAGTGTGAGGGTGTATTTATTGCAGGAGGAGGGAACCTTTAAGTGTACTGAGTACCGCAGGCTGTTGGATAGTTATTTGAGGAGAGAATATTCTAGTATTATGCAGGTGATTGCCAATATGAATAGGGGAGATGATGTAGAGTATCGAAGAGCTTTGTATGAGGAGAAAAAACAACTTTTTTTCAAACTTTTTTCTCAAATTAAACTGATCGAAAATGCAGTTTCAGATTTCCAGTCTAATTTTTTGGTGAGAAGCCAAGAATTTATTAGAGATGAATTGACTAAAAAGCGTCAAGAATTTGTTAGTATGAAGGAGGATTATGAGCAGCAACTACTTCAGAGTCCGTATAGTACTTTTTTGCCGAAGAAGATGGCTCAACTCAAGGATATTGAAGGATTGATAGAGCGTTTATTGACGACAAAAGAGATAGATGTTTTCGTGTGTGATTTAGGAAGATATCTGACTTTATCTAAGCAAATAGTTTCTTAAAAGATGAAAATTGGAATCGTTAGTAGTGGTGTGGAGAGTCTTGTTCTCTTCAAGATTTTAAACAAGTACGATTGTGAATATAGTGTGTACTTTGACAGTTTGATGGCTTCTTATGGAGACAAGGATTTTTGAACAAGTTTATCCGCAGTTAAGAAAGGCGTAGAGATTCTAAAAAAGCAGGGAGCTGAGATGATTATCGTCCCTCCAGTATATGAACTTGCATTATTAAAGGAGGGAGAAAATCAGATTTTACCTCTTTTTAGGGAGTATCTTTTTGAATTTGTGTTTAGGTATTCTTTGGTTGGGAAGCTTGGGATTTTCGGGGATGGGGAGGAGCTTTCTGTGGCTCAAAAGTTGATTTCAGATTTTGCTACTCAATATGTCTTACAAGCAGCTCAATCTGCGACCAAGAGATTCCATTTTCCATTTGTATTTTGGAGTGAAAAGCTTGGTGTCGCAAAGGGGCTTTTATCGCAACTTTCTTGGAAGTCGTATCTGACAAATACACTCCTAAAGCATCAACTTCTCCCGTTTAAAGATGCGATGATTGATACTTTGATTCCGTTAAATTATTGTATTTTTGCATCAGAAAAAACAGTTGCTAAGTTTTTTAATTTTAAAAAGATAAGATTTCATACTTTATCCAGTTTAGATCAGATTTTTTCTTCTTTTTTAAAAGATAAAAACCTGAATACGTATTCTGTTCGTATTTTAGCTACGGATTCGGTTGCTTTACTCTTTGAGCAGAAGAGATTGGTTCGGCTCATGCAGAGGGGAAAGGAGATTGTATTAGAGACTGAGAGGATTTAGATTTTGTATAAGAGAAAAATCTGAGTACTAAACTCAGATTTTTTTTGTGTGAGCTATTTTTCTATTATTAACTACCTTGGGGCAATTGTTCCCTCGCTGTTTATTAGGGGGTATTTTATATTTGGAGTCCTGAGTCAGTTGTATTTATCTTGTACTGTATCGTATATGCTACAGCATGGGTCATATTCTCCAATTAAGATTCGTACGACTTTTAGGTGTCTTTGGAAGCCGCTTCTGTTAGCCTTCTGATGTTCCTCCCATTAATTTCAACTCCTCGGAGATCTCAATTGTTTCTCTTTTGGATAAGTTTTTCGACATTTTTAGGATCTAGTTTTGCTAGTTCTCTGATATCTCAAATGTAAACTTCAACTCCTAGGATATCTAGATTCTCTTTCATTTGAATAACCTTTTCGATATCTTTAGGATCTAGTTTTGCTAGTTCTCTGATATCTCAACTATAAATTTCAACTCCTAGAATATCTAAATCGCTCTTTATTTGAATAAGTTTTTCGATATCTTTAGGATTTGAGTTTGCTAGTTCTCTAATATTTCAACTCCAAACTTTAACTCCTAGGATATCTAGATTCTCTTTCATTTGAATAACTTTTTTAATATCTTTAGGATTTGATTCTGCTAGTCTCCTGATATCCCTGGCATCAACTTTGATTTCTAAAAGATCTAAATTACTTTTCATTTGAGCAACTTTTTCGATATCTTTAGGATTGAGTTCTGTTAGTTCCCTGATATTTCGAGTATTAACTTTAACTCCTAGGATATCTAGATTCTCTTTCATTTGGACAATTTTTTCTATATTTTTAGGATTTAATTTTGCTAATCTAAAGATATCTCGATAAGTGATTTTTACTCCTAGAGTATCTAGATTGCCTTTCATTTGAACAACCTTTTTGATATCTTTAGGATCCAGTTTCGCTAGATATCCGATCTCCCGACGATTGATCTCAATCCCTAGAGTATCTAAATCGTCTTTTATCTGAATGACTTTTTCGATATCCTCATCTGTTCGATTCCTCTCCGCTTTGAGCTGCCTACTGAATTCTGCTTTATCTAGTTCCCTTCAAGTTAATTGAGACGCTTCTTTGGTTTTCTCGTTATCTGTATGAATTCATTTTTCGGTAGGTATTTGTCTTTTATCGATTCATGCCTCTTTTTTTGTTTCAGTTCTTTTTACCCTACCACAAAATCATCATTCTAATAAGAACCTAACTATTTTGTTGTCTTTTATCATATCACTTAGTGTTTTGATGCGTGTTTTTAGTTGTTTGTAGGTTAGTTTTCAGAATTTTTTTATGAGATTACGAATTCCTACCAAGGTTTTGACAGCTTGCTCTGAGAGTTGAATAGTTTTATTAAACTTTTTGCTGAGTTTCTTCTCAATGAAATCTTTAATTTCTTTGAGTTTTGTTTCTATTGATTTCTCTGCAGATCATTTTAGTATATCATCCATCTGTTTGTTGTTTTCTTGGACTTCTTTTTCAGAAGTTTTGACATCATTAGAGTCCTTGGAATTGTCAGAATTCTCTCCCATGTTCTCTCCAGTTTTGTCTTCTGAAGATTTTGGTTGTTCTTCTCTCTTATATTTCTTGAATTCTTCTAGTAACATATTAGAATCCATTTCTGGATGGTTTTTAAGAAGTTCTCCGCATTTTTCAACTTTATCAAAAATAGGCTCTTCCTTAGTAAGTTCAAATATCTCTTTTATCATTTTATGATTTATATTAGGATATCTATCCAAAAAGTCAATATACTTTTCATACTTATCCATTAGGGGTTTCCCCTCTATTTTTTCAATGAGTTTTCTAGTAAAAGCAATATCTAAATCGGGTTGCTTTTCGAAAATAGTTGAATATTGGTGTAGGTCATAGAGATCTAACTTATTACCATTTAGTACATTTCTGAGTTCTTTCAATTTTTCAAGCGTTAGTCCCTTGTTATTTTTTATAAAATCTTTTACATTAAAATCTCCAGCAAGGCTTTTCGCAATTTGGTTCATATCAATGATATCCTTGAGAATCTTGAACTGATTTACTCAATCTATTCATTGTTCAATCAGAATATCTTGTTCTAATGCTAGTTCAAAATATTCGATTTTAAGTTTATTAAGTCAATCAGAGGCAGCCTTTTTTGTTTTCTCACTTTGAATTTCTGGTAGTTTATTAGATCGTTTGTCGGCTTTCTCTTTGAGAGCTATCATTTTCTTCTCGATATCTGCATATTTCTCAAGAAGCTTGCTTGAACTATCTTCGGATAATTTCATATTTCCTTTCTTTAGTTCTTGTAGATCATTTTTTAGATCTCTATTAGCTTCATAGAGTTGCATTAATTCTATTTTTTCTTTTCATGAAAGAGGATTTTGTCGTTTAGATTGCTGTAATTCAGCTATTCTACGATTGTTTAATGCAATTTGTTTCTCTGTGTGCTTTATTGCATCAAGAATTTCTGGACTAAGATTTTTTATGTCGATAGTTTTTCATCCCATATCGGATGTTGGTTTGTTTTTTGTTTTTACTCCGTTTGCAGTGTTATCAACAAGTTTATTTCAGTCTTCTGCTAGATTATTTAAATCAACTATTTTATTGTTTTTAGCATTATGAAGTACGGTTTTTCAATCAATAGATTTACAAATTTTTATTGTCCCATTATTGAGATTTTGATGGATTTTCCCCCAAAGGGTAGGGTTTGCTACTTTTAATGCTAAAATCATCCCAATCATAGTTGCCCATTCTTGTTCATTTGGCATATGAAAACCTCTCTCAGTAGTTATTTCTCCAGTTTCCTGATTTATTGTATCATGTCCAAAAGTAAAGTTGATCACTTGTTCAGCGGCGAACATCGCGCTTAATTCTTTAGCAATTTCTGCTGTAAACTTTACTCATGGAATTTTTCCTAGTTTAGAAAAATCAATTCAGATTTTTGTTGCTGATTTTCAAGGAAGTGTAGTACGAGATCAAATAATACTGAAGCTCTTTGCTATCCCTAGCGCTCATAAAAACGCGGCCGTTTTTATATTTTCTTTTGCAAGTGGATTGAGGGCAACTCCATTAAGGAATTCTCTTCCATTAATCATATTAGAAAGTGCTGTACTTGTAGCATTAAATATTGTACCTTCTAATAGAAGTCCAGAAGCCTGTGTTCATATCGTGATAGCTTTTTCAACTTTACTTGCTGTTCTAAATCCTTTCCATCATCTTTGACTGATAGAAACAAAAGTTTTGATTCTCTTGGCCCATATAGCTGAGCTAGCGAGTCTTGCTCATAATGCTCCGACTCTAGCTATTAGTCCCGCTGTAATGGCTGCTCCAGCTCCTGCAGTAACAAGACTGACTGCTACAGTGATTAGGATTTGGGTTGTGATTTCCCCGGCAATTTTTGCAGTTTCATCGCTTCGTGCTCGACCATATCAAGTAATATTATTAATTATGTCTTTATTGTTTCATTTTGCTCCTCCTCCGAATTCTATGAAAGGTTCTGCTAGGTTGTGTTTGATGATTTGTACTGTTTGGGTGTCTCTAATAGTTTTTTTTGTTACTTCTAGCGCTTCTGTAGCTCTTTGATTTAGTGTTTCTTCATCTTCAAGCAAATATTTTATACTATTTAATTCTGTAATTTCATCATTGTTTAGAGGTCTTATCTCAGCAATTTTAATTAGCTGATCTTTTCTAGTTGAGAGGTTTCTCTTTTGTGATTCCATATCAGGTTTCATATTATCTAGGTGCCTTTTTTGTTCTTTTAATGCATTTGCGATTTTATTTGTTTTTTCAATTACTGCGTTGAAAAAATTTAGATTTTTTGATCTATCACATGATTCAGGGATTATTCATATTTCCTTGAGTTTTTTGAATATTCTTTCTCCACTTTCTGGATTGTCAATAATCTCATTTTTTAGTGTTTCATTATTTTCGTCCAGAAAAAAAGTATCAATCTTTTTGAAGGCTTCATCAATATTTTTATTTTCTATTCAGAACTCTCAGTCATCGACAATTTCATCTTTTAGAAATGATGAGGCTGAAAAATCTGTGAGTGATGTCCTTTTATCAATGTTTCTTATTGTTGAAATTTGACTTTTCTCATCATAGAAAAATTTATTCCAAGAATCGTTAGAATTCATTAAGTCAGAAGGAACACGTACTAGATTTCTAAAATGCTCCTTAAATGGTTCGATAATCCCATTTTCAAACATAGCTTTTGTTACTTTCTGCTTTGGATCACTGGTTTCTATATTTCTTCCTATGATGTGTCTTGCTTTTCATATGAGAGATAGCATCTCAGCGATGTGTTTATCATCATTAGATGCTCGTGAGTTGTTTTCTTGATCTCTTTTATTTTCTAGAAATCTTTGTAGACGTGAAAGTCCCTTTTCTATTGCTATTTGATCTTGTTCAGAAATTGCCTCTCAATCAATAAAGTCTATCTTTTCATGCTTGGCAAATTGTTCAGAATTAGATCGTTTATCTTTGATGAGAGCAGTTAAGAAATCTTTATATTCATCTGAATAGTCATCCAAGAGATCATAGAGATGTGAACTGATACTAAACTCCTTGTCATTATTGTTTTTCCATCGAATTGTAACATCTTTTTCGGAACTACCATTAATAAGATGAGCTTCCATTAGTCCTCATCATCGTTTTGTTGTGATTGGTTCTCAACGAAGTGTATATCCATATTTTCTAGCTTCTAAAACAATTTGAGCAATTCTTTGTTCATTTTTAATCAGAAACTCTTCCATTCCATCAGATAAAAGTTTGTCTCTCAGTTTTTTGGGTATCATATTTTGTAACTCTTCCTTTCTTGCTGAATCAATTTGATCTGATCATCCCAATCTTTGCTTGAATTTTTTCTCTGCAATTTCTTGAGACTTTTTATCGGTAGATTTTTTTGAGAGTGAGGCTGTTTTTGCAGAAGAGATTTCAACTCACTCCCAGATTAGTACTCTTTGGGTATCATATTCTTTTCATTCTTTGTCTCTAATTAGGTATGTTCCTGTTTCTTTATTAAATTGAACTCGGCATTCATTTCCTCCTATTAGGGTAGTCATCTTGTCTTTGATGTTCTTATTTGTACAATTGGTGTAGTCAATTTTATAAGCTGTTCCATCGGTATTTAGTAATTTCTGAAATGCTTCATGAATTTTCATTGGATTGATGTCTTTTGTGAGTTTCATTTCTCCAAATCTTCAAACATCATAAAGTTTCTTTTCTATTATAACATTACCCTTTTTATCTAGAATTCCTTGTTTCTCAAACTCCGCCCTTTTATTTTTAATACTTTCTAAATGCTCGAAAAATACATTTTCAGCATCGTCAATTCTTACTGCGACTTCATTGATCATACGCTGAATATGGCTGTTTTGGCACCAAATTGCATCTTCTTGCTTCTCCTTACTGCGTTGGATGGAGTCCTTTAGAAGTGAGAGTTTCTTATATGCCCATGTGTCATTATCTCTTCAATCTGATTTGAGAGCTTCATCAATTACTTTTATGCGTTGATAAAGATATTTTTCTGCATTTTTAAAAACGTCAGAATATTTGTTTATTTTCTTATTCTCGTTTATGTTAATGATTTCTTTACTGATGTCTGCTTTACTGAGGTTCTTAAGTTTGTTTGTCTCAGCAAAATCTTGATGTTTGTGGGTTTCTACCATTTTCTTATTTGTCAAAAGATAAATTTATTTCAGATTCTAGATCTTTTAGTGATGGTGTTTTTAATTCTGAGCCAAATTCTTTGATAGATTTGCGAATTTTTTCTATGTTTTCTAGTTGTTCCTCAACTGAAAGAACTTCATAACTATCACAAATAAGTTGTTTTTCAGCTTTTTCTCCTTCTTCTTTCCATTCCACCCATTTCTGCTCTCTGAGTACTTCATCTTTTGTACAGACAATATCGTAGAGTCTGCGTACTCAATTATCGCTGAGTTTTGAAATATCAATTTTCTCTTCAGCAGGAGTATACTTATCAAGTAAAGTTTGGAGAGCCTCTCTGAAGTCTCATATTGTAACATTCTCTGGTAGTGATTTCATTTTAAAGAATATTAAATAAAAAAAGATTATCTCAATTATATCTCCAGAATGTTAAAAACTCAACTTTATAGGTAAAAGTATTATAAAACCATCTTTTGTTTTTTTGTTTTTATGATTTAATCAATTGACATATTTTATAAAATATATTAAAATAAAAAAATCTGATTTTTTTTCTCTTTATTCCCTCAAAAAGAAAAAAGAGATAATTGACTTGTAAATAGATCGCTTTTTTTTATACTCAAACCGTTCAAATTTTTATATTTTATGCTATTTATATTATGGCAAATGACAAAAAACCTTTGGATAAGGTAAGGAACATTGGTATTATGGCGCATATCGATGCTGGTAAGACCACTACAACTGAGAGAATTTTGTATTATACAGGAAAGAAGCACAAGATCGGTGAAACTCACGATGGAGCTGCTGATATGGACTGGATGGAACAGGAAAAGGAGAGAGGTATTACTATTACTTCTGCTGCGACTACTTGTTTTTGGCATGATAATCAGATTAATGTGATTGATACCCCTTGACACGTGGATTTCACTGTTGAGGTAGAGAGATCTCTTAGAGTTTTGGATGGTGCTGTTGCATTGCTTGATGGTTCTCAAGGAGCTGAACCTCAGACTGAAACTGTTTGGAGACAAGCTGATAAGTATGGAGTACCAAGACTTATCTTCGTAAATAAGATGGATAAGATGGGTGCAGATTTCTTTATGTCGATTGAATCTGTAGCTCAGAGACTTTCAAATAAGGCAATCCCTATTCAGCTTCCTATTGGAAAGGCTGATACCTTTGAAGGAGTGATTGATCTGATTACTATGAAGGCTTATCACTTCGAGGGAGAGAAGGGAGTTGATATAGTTGAGTGAGAAATCCCAGCTAATATGCAGGCTCAGGCAGAGGAGTATAGAGAAGCTATGATTGATGCAATCTCTATGTTTGATGATGAATTGGCTGAAAAATTCCTTGGAGGAGAAGAAATTTCAAATGAATTGATCAAAAAAGCAATTAGAAAGGGAGTTATATCAAATGAACTTTATCCAATGCTTTGTGGAACAGCTCTTGGAAATAAGGGAGTTCAACTTGTTCTCAATGCGGTGATTGATTTCTTGCCATCTCCACTTGATAGAGGTGAGATCGTAGGTCACAATCCTGATAAGGAAGATGAAACAGTAGTTAGAAAAGCTGATCTTAATGAACCAGTTTCAGCTATTGCTTTCAAGATCATGACTGATCCTTTCGTTGGTACTTTGACTTTCGTGAGAGTATATTCTGGAGTTATTAAGTCTGGAGATACTTTGCTTAACTCAGTGACTGAAAAGAAAGAAAGAGTTGGAAGACTTTTGCTTATGCATGCAAATAAGAGAGAAGAAATTTCAGAGATTTCTGCTGGAAATATCTGTGCTTTCCTTGGTCTTAAGGAAACTCAGACAGGACATACTCTTTGTGATCCTGCAAAGCCAATCGTTCTTGAAAAAATGGAGTTCCCTGATCCAGTGATCCAAATTGCTATTGAACCAAAATCAAAAGCTGATCAAGAAAAACTCGGTTTGGCTCTTTCAAAGTTGATGGCTGAAGATCCTTCTTTCAAAGCCTATTCTGATGAAGAAAGTGGACAAACTATTATTGGAGGTATGGGAGAGCTTCATCTTGATGTGATCGTAGATAGACTTAGAAGAGAGCATAAAGTAGAGGTAAATACTGGTAAACCACAAGTAGCATACAGAGAAACAATTTTTGATACTGCTTCAGCAAGAGGAATCTTCAAAAAGCAGACTGGAGGTAGAGGTCAATTTGGAGATGTTGAACTTAGACTTGAGAAACTTCCTGAGGATAAAAACTATGAATTCGTATCTGAAATTAAGGGAGGTGTGATCCCTAACGAATTTATCCCTGCGATTGATAAGGGAGCAAAAGAAACTATGGCACAAGGTATCCTTGCTGGATTCCCAATCATCAATATTAAGGTAGTTCCATTCTTTGGTTCTTATCATGATGTGGATTCTTCAGAAGTGGCGTTTAAGGTGGCAACTTACAAGGCATTCAAGGAAGCGTTTATGAAGGCTTCACCTGCGATCCTTGAACCAATCATGTCTGTAGAAATCGTAACTCCAGAAGAATATGTTGGAACTGTGATGGGAGATCTTTCTTCTAGAAGAGGAATTATTCTTGGACAAACTCCAAGAGGAAATGCAACTGCTATTGCTGCGAAGGTTCCACTTTCTGAGATGTTTGGATATGCGACTGACTTGAGATCTAATACTCAAGGTAGAGCTGCCTTCTCTATGGAATTCTCAAACTATGAAAAGGTTCCTGCAATGATCGAAAAGAAGATTATTGAAGAAAGAGCTGGAAAAGTTAAGAAGATGGATGAAGAATAGAATCCAAAAAAAACAGATTTTATTCTTTGAATATAAGAAAAGGTCTCATCGTTATGATGAGGCTTTTTTTATTTTGACTTTTTTCGGTAAGTCTTCTAAAGATTATTTCTCTTTACTGTTAAGTAATAATGCTCTGAAGTAGAAAAAATAAAAAATAACAAAAAAGTCTGAAGCTTTCTTCAGATTTTTTTTGTTTTTTTAGTTAAAGAACTATTGAGCTACTACTTGCTGAGATTGCATGTGAGCAGAGAATGCTTCAGCTTCCGCAATAGTTTGGTCAGCTTGTGCACTTCCAAGAAGAAATGTAAGTGTTGCAGCGTAAACTACTACACCAAAAAAGGCGATGTCTCTGATCAACTTTTCCTTCTTTGATCTTTCTGATTCTGGTTTGTGAATCAAGTTCTTTACTGTTTTTTTCATTGTGTTTATTTTGAAAAGATATAAATGCACTAATATTATATCACTTTTAAAAAAAATGTCAAAAAAACAGATTTTTTTTCATTGTATGAGAAAGAGACTTGACACTAACGGCTTTTTCTCTTGATTTTCTCAATAAGAAATATACACTCTTGCTAGAGTACCCTTTATTTCCCAGCAAGAAAAACAATGGACACATCTGCAATATTTCAAGAAAACGTTTTGGCTCAGCAAAATCAAAAATTGCATGCTCAGACGCTTTTAATGATTGAAAAGCTTAGAAAACAGAGAGAGGAGTCTGGATATATTCCGTATTCTGAATATGCTTTGGTGAAGCTCTTTAATGCTTTTTTTGAGATTCTCTCAC
>ERZ773099.1129-NODE-1129-length-20193-cov-6.543599_pt1 | contig 20193 bp, 16 predicted proteins | sample MGYA00511120_ERZ773099 | MGnify/ENA primary metagenome ERZ773099 (study PRJEB29015, sample SAMEA2738012) | human oral metagenome | biome: human oral; feature: human-associated habitat; material: dental | place: China | collected 2104 ...
GCAGCTCATCGCTGGGTACTCATCGGGTGCCCATCAGCTTCCAACCCGCTTCCATGTTCTCGGCGTTGATGGCGCGCGGCCATCACTGGGTGGTGATCAACTCCTCCACGTCGTCCCACACGCTCTCCGGCAGGTTTCCCGTCCGGAAGGCGCGAGCGAGGGCTCGTCTGGCGCGAGCGCGCTGGAGGCACCCCTCGTCGGGGTGGATCCACGCTCCTCGGCCTGGAAGAGACGCCGTTCGGTCGAGGTGAATCGCGCCGTCCGGCGAGCGCACGATCCGCACGAGGGCGTTTCGGTGCGCGCGAGTTCCGCATCCAATGCAGGTGCGCTGGGGCCCGATGGCGGGCTCAGGCGGCACGGGATACGACACAATCCCCTAGCTTAGTCGAGCCAGGGGATTGCTCGTCTCAGATTCTATGAGCGACTTGTCACGTCGTCGGGGGTGGAGACGCGCGAGGCGGTCGCGTCGTCGCCAGTTTCCGTGTCGGCGTGAATGTCGATGTGATAGTTCGTCAGGCGCGCCGCGAGGCGGGCGTTCTGCCCCTCCTTGCCGATGGCGAGGGAGAGCTGGAAGTCCGGGACGATCGCGGTTGCGGTCCGGTTGTCAACGGAGTGGACGACGACGCGGGTAACGCGCGCCGGGGACAGGGAGTTGGCGACGAAGCGCGCGGGGTCGTCGGAGTAGTCGACGATGTCGATCTTCTCCCCTCCCAGCTCGGCCATGACGGAGCGCACGCGCGCCCCCATGGGGCCGATGCACGCGCCCTTGGCGTTGATGCCCTCGCGGGTGGCGGCCACGGCGATCTTCGTGCGGTGGCCGGCCTCGCGGGCGATGGCCTTGATCTTGACGAGGCCCTGTTGAATCTCGGGGACCTCTCGCTGGAAGAGCCCGGCCACGAGGTTGGGGTGCGTACGCGACAGGGTGATGCGTGGACCGCGCTCGGTGCGCTCGACGCCCACGATGTAGGCGCGGATGCGGTCGCCGTGGCGGTAGGTCTCGCCGGGGACCTTTTCGCTGTCGGGCAGGATGGCCTCGAAGTCGTCGGAGACCTGGACCCTCGTGGGGCTGCCTGGGCGCGGGGCCTGCACGGTGCCCGTGATGATCTGGCCTTCGCGCCCGGCGAAGTCACCGAAGACGCGCTGGTCGTCGGCGTCGCGCAGGCGCTGCATGATGACGGAGCGCGCGGTGGACTGGGCGATGCGCCCGAAGTTCTTGGGCGTGTCGTCGAACTCGCCGATGGGGTTGCCGTCCTCGTCCTCGTCCATCGCCATGACGGTGACACGACCGGTCTTCTTGTCGATCTCGATGCGGGCCTGGGAGATCGCTCCGGGCAGGTTGTGGTAGGCCTTGAGCAGGGCCTCCTCGATGGCGTCGACGAGGGTTTCGAGGCTGACGCCCTTCTCGTTTTCCACCATCCGCAGGGCGGTCATATCGATTTCCATAGTCTCCTACTTCCCCGTTCCAGAGTCGACGCGGGAGCGCGCCTTGCTCGTGTCCTGATACACCATGGTAATCGATTCGACGCAATTGGTGGTCGTTGCGCTGGTCTCGCCCGCCCCTCGCCCGCGGGCGGCGTTCGCGGGTTCTGCTCGCGGGTTGCGTTCGCGCGAAGGTGAGCCGCCTCGGCCGGGGACCAGTGCGGCCGAGGCGGCTGTGAGTCGGCGTGCATCGGCACGTGCACGCCGCGTCTATCGGGGCAGGAAGTCGTTCGTCCAGGCTCCCTGCAGGTCCTTAACCGAGCTGCCTTCCTCGAGCCACCCTCCGCTTTCCATCCACCTCGTGTAGGAGGTGACGAGGCCTTCCTGGATTTCACCCCAGCGCCCCTCGGGGGTGAACCAGGAGTCGCGGATCGCCCGCAGGGAGGCCCGCAGGACGTCGGGGCGCACGTGGCACATCGGCCAGCTCATCGCCTCGACCGCAGCGTCCTCGTCCTCCATCGCATCCCGGTAGCCGACGCTCGCCGCTGAGAGGAAGGAGCGGACGAACTCCGGGTTGCGTTCCAGCGTCTCCTGGCGCACCGAGAGGAAGTAGGAGTGGTGCGGCGCGACGCCCACCGAGTCGAACTCGAGGACCACGACCTCGTCGAGGGGCGTGTTCCCCTGGAAGGGCTCCCACGCGCGCACGTTCATGACGGCGTCGTAGATCCCCTGCTCAACGGATCGGATGTCGGGTTCCCAGTTACCGGGGTCAGCGAAGCACACGAGCGCGGGGTCAGCCCCATCGGCGGCGACGGCCTCGCGCACCTCGTGGATGATCCGGGCGACGGGAGGAACGGCGACGGTCTTGCCCTCGAGGTCGGCGAAGCGCGCGATCCCGGTCGATGCGGTCGTGATAACGGAGCCGAGCTGGCGTTGGTTGAGCGTCGCGACCGCGACGAAGGGGGTGCCCGTGGAGCGCGATTGCAGGACGTGCCCCAGGCGGAGGGATGCGACGTCGTACTCTCCGCGGGCGAGGACGCCGGGCGCGCCTCCCCTGTCGTATCCGTCGGAGATGAGGTCGACGTCAAGGCCGACGCGGGCGAAGGCTCCGTTTCGCCGGGCAAGGAAGAGGCCGGCGTGGTTGGGCCACGGGTGGACGTATTCGAGCATTACTCGTGTGACTGGCATGTTGTTCCTTGGTGTTGTTCGCGCCCGTCGGTAGTGGTGAGGGCGTCTTCCACGCGGGCGCACAGGGCGTGGAATCGCTCCAGTCGTCGCGTGCCGCGCCCGCGTGGGTGCGGCAGGTCGATGCGGATGGTGTCGGTGATGCGGCCGGGCCGCTCGCTCATGACGTGAACGACGTCGGCGAGCTGGACGGCCTCAAGGATGTCGTGCGTGACGATGACGCTCGTGCGCGGGTCCTCGTGGAGGACGCCTGCGAGCCAGTCGCACACGCGCGCCCTGGTCAGGGCGTCGAGCGCCCCGAAAGGTTCATCGAGGAGGATCGCTGCGGCGGGGGTGAGCATCGTGCGGGCGAAGGCGACGCGGGCTCGCATGCCGCCGGAGAGCTCGTCCGGCCGGTGGGAGGCGAAGGAGCTAAGCCCCAGGTTCCCGAGGGCCTCCTCCGCCTGCTTGAGGGCGTCACGGGTCGAGCTTCCCGCCAGGACGAGGGGAAGCGCCACGTTGTCGCGGACGCTGAGCCAGGGGGCCAGGGAGTCCGATTGCGGCATGAGGGCGCAGGACACGGAGCGGCTCTGGGACCCCGCGCCCGGCTGGCCGTCCGCACTCTCGAGTCCGGCCGCGATGCGGATCAGAGTGCTCTTGCCGCATCCGGAAGGACCCACCACCGCCGCGATTCGCCCCTCCTCGACGACGAGGTCCGCGCCCGCGAGCGCGCGCACCTTCCCCCTCGAGGATCGGTACGTCTTGGCGATGCCCGACAACTCGATGCGCTCCGACGCGACGTCCCGGCGACGCCTCGATCGCCGCCAAGCGCAGGGAAGGGAACGGCGGGCGGTGAGAGCCTCGGCGGCGGCCACGATCGCGTAGAGGAGGAGCGTCATGAGAACGAGCGCGCCGGCACCGGCGAAGACGAGGTCCGTTCGGAACGAGGACTGGGCACTCAGGAGGAACACGCCAAGTCCGCGCTTGGCTCCCATGAACTCCGCCGTCGCGGCCGACGCGAAGGCGTAGGTGGCCGCGATACGGATTCCCGAGAACAGGTGGGTGTGTGCCCACGGGAGCCTCGCGTGGAGGAGTATCCATGCTCGGGAGGCCCCGGCTACGGCGAGCGGATCGGTGAGGGATGCGGGCACGCGGCGCAGTCCGCGCAGCAGGGCGAGCGCCACGGGAAAGGCCGTGAAGACGGCGACTACCACGATCTTCGAAGCCATGGTGAAGCCCATCCAGATCACCATCAGCGGCGCAACGGCCACCAGGGGGATCGTCTGGGAGACCACCAGGATCGGCATGGCGACGTGGGTGAGGCACGGCCATAACGAGGTGGTGAACGCGATGAGGATCCCCGCGGCGATTCCCGCCGCCATGCCCGCGATTCCTTCGAGGCACGTCGCCCACGCCGCCGCGCTCAGCGACGGCCAGCTTGCCTGGGCGGAGGCGACGATGGTGGTCGGGGCCGGGAGGATGCGGTCCGGCAGGCCCGTCCAGTGGTGGATGAGCTGCCAGGCCGCAGTGACCGCGGTGAGGGAGGCGAGGGCCCCGGCTGCCCGCGCGGCGTTGTCTCTCGCGCGCGCGGCGGCCGTGGTTCGGCTACGCGAGGAGGTCATTGGTCACCATGTCCGCGCCGGTGAGCCTGGTGGACGCGGGGGCCCCGGAGGCGTCTTCGAGGAGTCCTTGCTGCTGCAGGTAGTCGATGTAGCGCTGCCAGCGTTCGGCGTCGGCGCGCCCGACGCTGCCGGCCTCGTCCTTCCAGTACTGCGAGGAGAGCAGCTCCTGGCTCCTGGTGGCCAGCTCCCGGTCGATGGCGGCATCCGAGTTGGCGCTGAGGAGGGCTTCGACCGCGCCTTCTGGATCGTTGACGGCGTCCTCGTATCCGCGTTGGGTCGCCTGAATGAAGCGCTTCGCCAGGTCGGAGTGGTCGCGTAGGTAGGAGGGGGTCGTCACCAGGCCGAGCTCGGCCGGGGTCGTCTCGACGCCGTAGTCGGCGGGCATGAACCACTTCAGGGGCGTTCCGGCGAGCTCCGCCTCGATGCCCTCCCAGGTCGTGAGGCCTTCCGCGTAGTCCGCCGTGCCGTTGTAGACGGCAGCGTACGCGCTGGTGCCGAGCAGGGCGGTCTCCACGGTTCCCTGCCCGCCGTCGTTGCGGATCATGGTTTGCACCTTCGCGACCCCCTCGGCCGCGCCCCACGTCGCGAAGAGCTTCCCGTCGAGGTCCGAGGGCCTGGTGATGGCAGCGTTGTCCGCGCGCACGGCGATGCCCTGCGAGGACTTCTGCTGCAGGTTGAGGACCATGGTCATCTCATCCCCTCGAGCCCGGCCACTGATGACGGAGTACGCGCCCTCGAAGGCAAAATCGGCTCCTCCCCCCAGCAGGACGGACGCGGATCCGGCTTCGGAATAGGGCAGGAGCTCCACGTCGATGCCCGCCTGCTCGTAGTAGCCTCGGGCCAGAGCGAGGTAGACGCCGGAATGGTTGGTGTTGGGCGTCCAGTCGAGGACGACGCTAACCGTCTGGCGTGCCGGGCCGCTCTGGTTGGAGCTAGCGCCGCCTGTGCACGCTCCGAGCGCGAGCGCGCACGCGGGCAGGATCGCGGCGGCTGTTACGATTGTTCGTCTCACGGTTTGTCCTTTCAGTTGTGCGTGATCGCGTCGTCGAGCCACGCCAGGTAGTCGCGTCCCGCTGGGCGGGTGAACCACCGCGTGTGCTCGCCGAAGAAGATGTCGAGGCACCAGTCGGCGCCCTGGGTGGATCGGGTCGCCCCGTACTGGTATTCGATCCAGTTCAGGCCGGCTTCCGCTTGGACCAGGGGCATCAGGGCGACCAGGCCGCGCCTCTCTAGGGGGCTGAGGGGGCGCACCTGCTCGTAGCCGTCGATGAGGGCGAGCGTGATGGTGCGGTGGACCGCTTCTTCGTCGCCTTCGACGATGCGGGTCCATTCGAAGGCGTTTCGCTCGATGATGAGCGCCAGGTCGTAGATGGAGGGGTTGTGGTCCGCCAGCCCGAAGTCGATGAATTGTGAGGGGGTCAGTCCCTGCCAGAAGACGTTGGAGATGTGAAGGTCTCCGTGCGTCCATGAGGTCGGCAGGTGTTTTGCGATGGGGGCGTATGCGGCGGTGAATTCGAGGTGGTGCTCCCACTGGTCCTCGATGCGCCTGCCGGAGTCGCGCAGGTAGGCCTCAACCCCCGGGCGCTCGGCGGTCCATCGGGATAGGTCACGTTGGGGGTCCTGGGCGAAGAGGCGCATCCGCGACTGGTAGGCACAGGCAGGGTTGCGTTCGGCGTGATAGTCCGACGAGGCCAGGGCGAGCCGCGCGGTCATGGAGCCGAGGGCGTGGGCTTCGTCGAGGGTGCCAGGGATCGTCCACGTGGGGGCGTCGCGGTACCTGTCCTCGCCTGTGGCGCCCTCGCACACCTCCCACGTTCCGGTGGGGGTTTCCCAGACGGTGTCGGAGTCGGCGAAGGGCAGGAATGGCGGCGTTGGGAATCCTCTCGCTCGGATGTGCGCGACGAGGCCGTGGACGGCGCGCAGGTGATCGGCGGGCACGGCACCGGGAGCGTAGCGCTTGATAAAGACGGTGGAGTCGCCCGTATCGACGAGGATGCCTGCAGTAGTGGGGCGATTGGAGACCTGCAGGGCGTTTCCTGTCAGTGGGGTGGCGAGGCGGGCGAGGACCGCCTCGATCTCGTCTGCGGATATGACTGGCCAGACCCTGGTCGTCACATCGAGGTGCTTGTTGTTGTCGCTCACTATGGCTCTTTCGCGTGCGCGCACGAGCCTTCGTGGAAGAAGTGTCTGCGTCCCTACGCCGGTATGACCCGGATCAGGTGTGTCGGTCGGAGGATCGCCTCCCTCTCAGCCCCCTACTGTCGGGGCTCCCGTGCATCGGGTCACACTCTACACCGCCGCGGGGAGAGTATCAAATAGATCACAACAATGCGCCCGGCCGCGCGATCGCAGCCGGGCGCATGAGTTCCGACGGGAAGCTACTTCCCCGCTCCAAAGTCGATGCGCGAGCGCGCCTTCCTCATGTCCCGATAGTCGATGGAGGTCGTTTCGCCGTCGACGTCGATGGTTGCGCCGGTCTCGTCCGCATCGACAACGCGCCCGGACACGTGTCCTCCCGCGCGCAGCTTGATCCGCACGAGGCGCCCGATCTGGCGCTTCCAGTGACCGACCTTGGTGAGCTCTCGCTCGGCGCCGGGCGTGGAGACCTCCAGGAGGTACTCGCCGTCGATGGGGTCGGCCGCGTCCAGTGCCTTCGACACGGCTCGGGACACGTCCGCGAGCGTGTCGGAGTCGATGCCGTCGGCGCCGATGGGGGCTTCGACGACGACGCGCAGGAGCGGCATCGCATCGGAGCGGGTGCGGGTCACTGAATCCAGTTCCAGTCCCGATGCCGCAACCACGGGAGCCAGCAGCTCCTCGAGCGGTCCGTCTGTCGTGGACGTTCCCATATGCGCCTGTCTTTCTTCTCGCGAACGCGGGTCAGTTACCTATCCTAACCGGGGGTGTGGGATGATGCGGGGGTGCGCTTCGCAAATCTGACTCTGACCTCACGTCGTTTCCCGGCCCTCGTCGCGGCGGGCACGGCGCTATTCACGCTGTCCGCATGCTCCGCGTCCTCCCTGCCATCCCTGTCGGGCTTCGCCGCGGTGCGCGACCAGGCGGCCCGCACGGAGGCGGCGGCCTCCGACCGCGCGACGGCTCTCGCCCAGGCTGCCACCGACTGTGCGGCGTGCTCGAGCGCCCTGCGCTCGCTCGCCTCCTCCTCGGACGCGCGCCTTGAGGCCCTGGGGGGACTGTGGGACCCGTGGGGAGGGGCGACGCCCGAGGGCGAGTCCGCCCCCGCCCCGGTCTCGGAGGCGCCCACCGACGTCGCGGCCTTCGTCTCCTGGCTGGCCCGCACGGCCACGCGAGACCTGGAGATCGCCGCCGACCCCGACCGCAGCAGCGCCGACGAGGCCCGCACTCTGGCCGCCTCGGCTCTCGGACGCTACGCGAGCGCCGTGTCCGTGGCGCAAACCTACGGCATCGATCTGGATGCCGGGGCGCAGCAGGCCCTGGCCATCAACGACCGCGTCAACACCGCCTCTCGCCAAGGCGTTCAGACGTGGTCGATCGACCTCTACGATGCTCCCGCGCTCACGCCGGCCTTCGCGATCTCGGGCAAGGATCTTGGGGCCTCGCAGGAGTTGTCCGCGGCCGTGGCCATGTGGGATTGCGCGGCGTCTAGCCTCCCCAAGGCGCAGGTGAGCGCGGGCACGCTCACCGACGCCTACGAGGTCTCGGGCCAGCTGCTGACCCGCTCGCAGGTCGCCCTGCGAGCCGGGGCGACCGACACGCGCACCGCCCGCTGTGAGCTGGGGGCGCTGGATGCCACCTCCTTCGCCTCGAGCCTGTTGGCGGCGGACGCCGCCATGCTCTCCTCCGACGCTGCTTCCGTGCGAGCCGCCGGCGCGAGCGCCGCGCTGGAAGACATCGAGCAGTGGGCGCCGCGCACGACGCTGCCGGATCTCATCGGAGCCCACTGAGGAGCGCCTGGGCGCAGCCGACGACCACGAGTAGAGCTGGGCCGCTCCCCGAGGGGAGCGGCCCAGCCTGCCCAGAGCTCAGAGGCGAGCGGCGATGTCGTCGCCGATCTGGCGGGTCGATCGCACGAGCGGCTTCCCGCTCGCGGCGGCCTGCGCCCGCGCCGCCATGTCAGCGTCGATCGCGGCGCGCACGCGCTCCGCTTCCCGGGCGAAGCCCATGAAGTCGAGCATGAGGGCTACTGAGGAGATGGTCGCGGTCGGGTCAGCCTTTCCCTGTCCCGCGATGTCGGGGGCGGATCCGTGGACCGGCTCGAACATCGAGGGGAACTCCCGCGACGGGTTGAGGTTGCCCGACGCGCTCAGGCCGATGCCACCCGTCACAGCCCCGGCCTCGTCGGTGAGGATGTCACCGAACAGGTTGTCCGTGACGATCACGTCGAAGCGCGCCGGGTCCGTCACCATGTAGATGGTGGCCGCGTCGATGTGGCAGTAGTCGACGGCCACGTCGGGGTACTCCTGCCCCACCTCGTCGACGATGCGGCGCCACATGTGCCCGGCGTTAACCAGCACGTTGTGCTTGTGGACCAGGGTCAGGTGCTTCCTGCGCGAGGCCGCAGCCTCGAAGGCGTAGCGCACGACCCTCTCGACGCCGTAGGCCGTGTTGACGCTGACCTCGGTGGCGATCTCGTGGGGGGTCCCCACGCGCACCGCACCGCCGTTGCCGCAGTACAGGCCCTCGGTCCCCTCGCGAACGACGACGAAGTCGATGTCTCCGGGGCTGGCCAGGGGGCTGGGCACGCCCTCGTAGTACTTGGAGGGGCGCAGGTTCACGTAGTGGTCGAGCGCGAAGCGCAGCTTGAGCAGGAGTCCGCGTTCAAGAACGCCCGACGGGACGGAGGGGTCGCCGACGGCGCCGAGCAGGATCACGTCGTGGCGCTTGATGGACTCCAGGTCCTCGTCGGTGAGCGTGTCTCCGGTGGCGTGCCAACGCTCCGCTCCCAGGTCGAAGTGAGTCGTGGAGTAGTCGACGCCTCGTTCCGCCAGGACTCGGTCGAGGACCTTGAGGCCTTCGGGCACGATCTCCTTGCCGATTCCGTCGCCGGGGATTACTGCGATATTCAGTGTCATGCCTCCATCTTCCCCCGCCCGAACGCTCGGAGTCTGCCTCGTTCCAACCCGTGGGCCACGCAGGCAGTGACGTGCCCCATAGACGGGGCCGAGGCCGGGAGGGCAATGACGCTCCCCCGGCTCCGGCCTCGTGCGAGACAGCTCAGATCCACGCTCCCGAGGAAGCGAAGTAGTACCAGCGTCCGCCGATCATCTGCCAGCCGGTAAGCATCTGGCCGTTGTCAGCGAAGTAGTACCAGGTGTTGCCGATGTACTGCCAGCCGGTGACCATCGCGCCGGAGGGGGCCAGGTAGTACCAGCCGCCCACGTTGTGCCAACCGGTGAGCATGGCTCCTCCGGTGGAGAAGAGGTACCAGTCGGCTCCGACGCGCGCCCATCCGGTGGCCATGGCTCCGGTGGCGGGGTCGAGGTAGTACCAGGTGCCGCCCTCGCTGATCCAGCCGCTCACGCGGGCGCCGTAGGCGTTGTAGTAGCGCCACGTGCCGTCCTGGCGGTCCCACCCGGTGACCATGTAGCCGTCGGCCCCGAAGCGGTAGGTGGCTTCGCCGATGGTGATGGTCTGGTTGGTCGCGTAGCTCGAGTCCTCCAGCTGCCACTTCCAGCCGGTGCCGGTGTTAACCCAGTGCGCCGGGGTGACCTGGGGCGCGGGGTCCGGGTTGGGGGCCGGGTCCGGGTTGGGGGCCGGGTCCTCACCCGGGTCGTTCAGGTGCAGGTAGGCCGCGTCCACGCGCATGAACTCAATGTTCTTGTAGCCGCCGGACTCGTACAGGAGTCCCCAGGTGCCGTCGCCGAGTGCGTGCAGGGTCGAGTAGGCCATGTCGCCGCTCTCGAAGACGACGCCGTCGCTCCAGCTGAAGCCGTCGTCGTAGGAGACTCGGACGGTGCCGTTGGCGCGCGCACTGGAGGAGTTGGCGTTGGAGAAGAGCAGCACGCGGGCGCGAGCCGAGCCCTCGGGCGCGTCCGGGTAGGCGCGGATGATCGATGCGTTGTTACGCGGGTCGGTCAGGTCCCAGTTGTGACGGAAGGGCCCCCAGGTCTGGCCACCGTCGTAGGAGATTGCCTCGAGGCGCTGGCCGGCGGTTCCCTGCGTGCGGGAGTTGAGCAACAGGAGCCCGTCGGAGAGCTCGACGACCTTGTTCTCGTCGGCGCTTCCCTCCGTGGGCGCGCCGGGCTTCCAGGTGGCGCCGTGGTCGTCGGAGTAGACGGAGACGGCCATGAGCGAGGTGGTGCCGGAGTTGGCGACCGCGTACTGCTGGATGAGGCGTCCGGCGTGGGCGCCGTAGCGCAGCTGGATTCCTTCACCGGAGGAGGCGAAGCGGGTGAACCACTCGTTCTCGTGACCGGCGCTCACCTGGTCGGTGATGGTGCGCGGGTTTTCCCAGGTGAGTCCGTTGTCGCGGGACTCCACCACGTGGGCGTGCAGGATGCCACGCGCGGCGGGATCAGTGCCAAGCTGGGAGTGGAAGAGGCCCGCATCGTAGGACTTGACCGAGAACATGAAGATCGTGCCGGTCGTGCGATCGACGACGAAGGAGGGGTCTGAGTAGCCCACCTTCTGGGCGCCGGGCGTGCCCGCGATGGCGGTCATGATGGGGGTCCAGGACTTCCCGCCGTCCTTGGAGATGCGGTAGACGATGGAGTTTGCCTGGGGCGCGTCCTGGCAGGTGTCGGGGCGCCCGTCCCAGGCTGCGATGATCCAGCCATTGGTGGCGGTGGTCAGCGCGGGGATGCGGTGGCAGTTGAATCCGGCGAGGCCGGGGGAAGCCAGGCGGACCTTGTCTCCGATGGCGTAGTCGGTCGGGGTTTCGAGCGGGTCCGGTGCGGCCGGCCGGGTGCCGGAGGCGACGGTGACGGCTGGCGCTTCCGAGGTGATGTTCCCGGCGATGACGTCGTTGCCGTTGCGGTCACGGGTGGCTGCCCACGTGGCGCTCGGGGTGAAGGTGCCGGCGGCGAGGTCCTCGTCGGTCACCGTGTGGGTGGCGGTCGCGCAGGACTTGGTGGCGTGCGCGGGCAGGTTGTGCCAGCGGCAGTTCGGAGTTCCGGTAGTCAGGACGCCGCTCAGGTTCGATGCGGTCGGGAAGACAGTGAGCGCCTTGTCGGTGTTGTTCGTGTAGGTGAAGGTGACGGTCACGACGTCGCCGACGTAGAGGGTGTCGCCGTTGGCGTCGGTGCGGGTCGCGGTGACGCTGATCGGGGCTGAGCCTTCGTCGGTTGCCGAGGCCGTGGCGACGCTTGCGTCGCCGGTGTCACTGTCGGGGGCTGCCAGGCTAGGCGCCGCGAGGGTCATGCACAGCAGCGCTGCCCCCGTGGCCGCCGCGAGGGCGCGCCCGTAGTGGCGGAGGGTCATCGTTGGTCCTTCCGGGGAGGAGTGTCGGTATGCGTCTGGCGAGTTGAGGTTCGCCATTCACGAGATTCATCATACAAATTTATATGCTGACTAACCACTTGTAGAAGAATCAACGACGCGACCGTCCATGCACCTTACCCAGAAACCGTGCGATTCGGCGTCCCCGCGTCACACTCCCCCACCTCCGGCGCACCGCCAAAACCTGACCACCACCGCCGCGATCCCCTCGACACGCTCTTCGCTGTCACGTGGATTCTCGTCCCCGCTCGCGATCCACTGCCGCGCGCGTGCACACGCGGCGACTCGCGCCGCACAAGACCGGACGGCTAGCGATCCGTTGGCGCACCGGGGGGCACAGGTGGCGCGTCAACCCGACGCAGCGGCGGAGCCGCTGGCGCCCGCTCCCGGGATTCCCTCCGCCTGCCTCCCCTACCCAAGTTCTCCTCCGCAGGCTCCCGAAGCAAACGATCATGCCTCACACCTACATCCACAGACACGAAAAGCCTCCCATTCCCTAGACTTCAATTTCGATGTCCAAGAAACGGGAGGCAGTTCAGGAAGAGGCCGGGGCCTGACACTATCCGAAACGAACGGCGAGATCAGCGCGCGGCGCTGCCCTCGGTGTAGTCCGCGTCCGAGTCGGTCCAACCGAAGGCCTTGCGGAGCTTCTGGCCGGTCTTCTCGATCGGGTGAGACTCCTCCTCGGCGCGCAGCGCCTTGAACTCGAGGGCTCCGTTGTCCTGGTCGGCGATGAACCTGCGGGCGAAGGTGCCGTCCTGAATGTCGGAGAGGATGTCCTTCATGGCCTGCTTCGCAGAATCGTTGATGACGCGCGGGCCGGACACGTAGTCGCCGTACTCGGCGGTGTCGGAGCAGGACCAACGCTGCTTGGTGATGCCGCCCTCGTTGATGAGGTCGACGATCAGCTTCATCTCGTGGCAGACCTCGAAGTAGGCGATCTCGGGCTGGTAGCCGGCCTCGACCAGCGTCTCGAAGCCCGCCTGGATCAGGTGAGACACGCCGCCGCACAGGACGGCCTGCTCGCCGAAGAGATCCGTCTCGGTCTCCTCGGTGAAAGTGGTCTTGATGACGCCGGCGCGGGTACCGCCGATGGCCTTCGCGTAGGACAGGACCAGATCCCAGGCCTGACCGGAGGCGTCCACCTCAACGGCGACGACGTCCGGGGTGCCCTTACCCTGCGTGTAGGTCTCGCGGACCTTGTGGCCCGGCCCCTTGGGGGCGACCATGACGACATCGTGGCCCTCGGGGACCTCGATGTATCCGTAGCGGATGTTGAAGCCGTGCGCGAACAGCAGGGCGGCGCCCTCCTTCAGGTTGGGGGCAACCTGCTCGGCGTACACGTAGCGCTGCACCTGGTCGGGAAGCAGCAGGGAGACGACGTCGCCCTCGGCCACGGCCTCGGCAACGTCCTTGACCTCCAGGCCGGCGGCCTCGGCCTTAGCCCAGGAGGAGGAGCCGGGGCGCAGACCGACGACCACGTCAACTCCGGAATCCTTCAGGTTCAGCGCGTGCGCGTGGCCCTGCGAACCGTAGCCAATGATGGCAACCTTCTTGGACTGGATCAGCGACAGGTCTGCGCCGTCGTCGTAGATGATTTCTGCCATTTGTCATTTCTCCTTCAGTTGATCCGTGATCGAGCGCGACCCGCGGCCGATCGCCACGGCGCCCGATTGGACGAGTTCGGTGACGCCGTAGGGTTCCATGGCCCGCAGCAGCGCCTCCAGCTTGGGTAGGGAGCCGATCGATTCGATGACGACCGACTCGGGTTGAACGTCGACGACGTGCGCGCGGAACAGGTCCACGATCTGCAGGACCGAGGTGCGACGGGTCTCGTCGGCCTGGACCTTCATGAGCAGCAGGCGTCGTTCGACGGAGTCTTCCGGTTCGAGCTCGACGACCTTCAGGACGTTGATGAGCTTGTTGAGCTGCTTAACCACCTGCTCAATGGGCGCGGAGTCGGCGTCCACGATGATGGTCATGCGGGAGATCTCGGGGCATTCGGTCTCCCCCACGGCCAGCGACTTGATGTTAAAGGCGCGGCGGGCGAAGAGCGCGGCGACGCGGGTAAGCACGCCGGGCTTATTTTCGACCAACACGGCCAGGGTATGACGGTTCGTCATCAGTCTTCCACCTCCCAGTCGGGCGCCATGCCCTTGGCATAACGAATCTCATCGTTGGACACGCCCGCGGCGACCATCGGCCAGACCATCGAGTCCTTGGACACGCGGAAGTCGATAAGGACGGGACGGTCGTTAATCGACATCGCCCACTCGATGGCCTCGTCGACCTCGTCGATGGAGCGGACTGTTCGGGCGGCCATCCCATAGGCCTGCGCCAGCATCTCGAAGTTGGGGATCTGCTCGCCCTCGGAGGGGTTAAGCGTCGTGTTCGAGTAGCGCTTGGCGAAGAACAGCGACTGCCACTGGCGCACCATTCCCAGCACCGAGTTGTTGATGAGCGCCACCTTGATCGGAATGTTGTTGATCGTGCATGTGGCCAGCTCCTGGTTGGTCATCTGGAAGGAGCCGTCGCCGTCGATCGCCCACACGACCTTGTCGGGCGCGCCCACCTGGGCCCCCATGGCCGAGGGGATGCAGTATCCCATCGTGCCCGCGCCGCAGGAGGAAATGAAGCTGCGCGGCTTGTCCAGCGTGATGAACTGCGCCGACCACATCTGGTGCTGTCCCACTCCGGTGACGTAGATGGCATCGGGACCGACCTTGTCGGAAATCTTCTTGATGACTTCCTGGGGCGCCATCTGACCGTCGTCGGGCACGGTCCACCCAATCGGGTACTTGGAGCGCAGCCGGTCAAGGTAGCGCCACCATCCGGAGATGTCCTCCTTGCCTGCGGACGAGGCCTGGGCGATTTCCGCGGTGAGGATCGGCAGGGCGCTCGACAGGTCCGCGACGATCGGAATGTCCGCGTGGCGGTTCTTCGAGATCTCGGCTGCGTCGATATCGATGTGCACGACGGTCGCGCGTGGCGCGAAGGAATCGAGGCGACCGGTAACTCGGTCGTCGAATCGGGCGCCGAGGGCCACGATGAGGTCGGCGCGCTGGAGGGCGCCGACGGCGGCAACCGTTCCGTGCATGCCGGGCATGCCGAGGTTGTGGCGGTCCGAGTCCGGGAAGGCACCGCGAGCGGTCAGGGTGGTGACGACGGGGGCGTTCGTGGCCTCGACGAGCGCGGTCAGCGCCTCGGTAGCTCCGGCGCGCACGACGCCACCGCCCACGTACAGCACGGGGGCCTGAGCCTCGACGATCGCGCGTGCTGCGGCGCGCACTTGCTTCATGTTCGGACGATCGGCGACCCTGTAGCCGCGCAGCTCAAGGGCCGGAGGCCAGGAGAAGTCCATCTCCGCCACCTGCGCGGACTTGGTGATGTCCACGAGCACGGGGCCGGGACGGCCCGTCGCGGCGAGGTGGAACGCCTCGGCGAGGCGCGCGGGAATCTCCTCCGGGTCGGTCACCAGGAAGGAGTGCTTCGTGATGGGCATCGAGGCGCCCACGACGTCGGCTTCCTGGAAGGCGTCGGTGCCGATGAGGGAGGCGCCGACCTGGCCGGAAATCACGACGATGGGAACGGAGTCCAGGTTGGCATCCCCCAGGGCAGTCAGCACGTTCGTGGCGCCAGGGCCGGAGGTCACGAGCGCGCAGCCCACCTTTCCGGTGGCGAGCGCGTAACCCTCGGCGGCGTGGCCAGCGCCCTGCTCATGTCGAACTAAGATGTGACGAATCGCCGTCGACGCCATCAGGGGGTCGTAGGTTGGCAGGATTGCGCCGCCGGGCATGCCGAACACGTCGGTGACGCCCAGGGCCTCGAGGCTCGCCACGATGGCCTCGGCTCCGTTCATACGGGTGGTGGTGCTCGTGTCGCTCACCAGTCGTCCTCTCAATCGTTGGGACCGTCTCAAAGAAAAACCCCGTCAAATCCGGCCGGTAGCGCGGATGCGGGGAATAGGCGTGCGATCCATCCTCTCGTTACGCGGCAGGCATCGCACGCCCGGGTACGATGACCAGGACGAAGATTCCAATCTCGCGAACGTTGAGCATGCCAATACCGTAACGCGGCAACGCGAGGCTCTCCTGACCATCTCATTGTGCGGACCGTCGGCATGCTCGCGTCATTTGGGACGATGGACTGAGACACGTAGCACGCATTGCTGGTTTAATTGACTCGTAGCACACACCATCAATACACCACACGGAGATTTCATCGTGGAAACGATCTTTGAGGTACTACACGAGCAGCCCGTGCTGTTCCTGTTCCTCCTCATCGGAATTGGCATGGCCTTCGGCAAGGTGAAGATCAAGGGCATCGGACTGGGGGCCGCTGCCGTTCTCTTTTTCGCGATCGTCATGGCGGCCTGGGCTCAGTCCTACAACATCGAACTACGCGTCACCCCCCAGCTGGGAACGCTCGGCCTCACGCTCTTCACTTTCGCGATCGGCATGAACTCCGGCGCATCCTTCTTCCATAATCTCAAGACCGCCGTCGGCCCGATCCTGACTATGGTCGCCTTCTACGGGATCGCCGCCACGCTAGGCCTGTACGTCGGCAAGGCGATGGGGATGGACGTCCCGCTCATCGCGGGCACCTTCGCGGGCGCCGTGACGAACACGCCCGCGCTTGCAGCGGCCGGCGAGGCAAGCGGCGACCCCGCGCGCGCCACGGTGGGTTACTCGATCGCCTACCTCTTCGGCGTCATCGGCATGCTCGCCGCCTCGATGGCGGCCCTACACTACGGGCGCAACGACAAGGACGCCCCCTCTCCCCTGTCCAACCGCACGATCCGCGTCGAGCGCGATGATCACCCCTTCGTCGGCGACATCTACGATAAGCTCGGCGAGAAGGTGTCTTTCTCCCGACTGCGGCGAGGTGAGACCGGCCCCATCACGCGACCGCAGATGTCCGACACGCTCGATCCCGGCGACCTCGTTACCGTCGTCGGCCCCCGCGAGCTCGTGGCCCGAGCGGCCACCGAACTGGGACACGCCTCCTCGCACTCGCTCATGCAGGATCGCACCTACCTGGATTTCCGGCGCATGACGATCTCCAACCCGAAGATCGCAGGCCGCACGGTTGCCTCCCTGTCGCTCGCCAAGCAGTTCTCCGCGACCATCTCGCGCGTGCGTCGTGGCGACGTCGACATGGTGGCCGAGCCGGGCCTCGTCCTCCAGCAGGGCGACCGCGTGCGCGTGGTGGCCCCCAGCTCGAAGATGGCCGAGATCACCAAGTTCTTCGGCGACTCCTCGCACGGCCTCACCGACCTGAACCCGATCGCCCTGGGCCTGGGCATGGCCCTGGGCATCGCGATCGGCGAATTGCCTATCCTGACCCCCTCCGGCGACTATTTCTCGATCGGATCGGCCGCCGGCACCCTTATCGTTGGCCTCATCTTCGGTCGCATCGGCCGCATCGGCCCCATCGCGACGGCCCTGCCCTTCACCACCTGCCAGGTGATGGCCGAACTCGGACTCCTGATCTTCCTCGCGCAGGCGGGCGCGAAGGCGGGCGGCCAGATTCTCGAGGCCTTCACCTCGGGCGACTGGATCCGCATCTTCCTCCTCGGCGTCCTCGTCACTCTCACCATGGCTATCGGCCTCTACGTGACCATGCGGTGGGTGTTCAAGATGGGCGGCACCAAGCTTGCGGGCCTTCTCGGCGGCGCTCAGACCCAGCCGGCCGTTCTCGCCTTCGCAAACGGTCGCACCAACTCTGATCCGCGTGTGGCACTGGGTTACGCCCTCGTCTATCCGGTCGCCATGGTCGGCAAGATCGTCGTCGCTCAGGTCTTGGGCGGCATGTAACCAAGCGTTGGCTGCGGGGTGATCTCCACACCACCCATTCACCCAGCGGCCGTGCGAACGGGCGGGGACACCCCCATCCTCCCCCGCCCGTGCGAATGGGGTCGGCCTACCCGGGCCGACCCCATTCGTGTCGTCGCTGCGGCATTCCCGTCACGCCGTCTCGGGCGAGAGGACTCCATTGCCTCCGTGCCGCCGGAGCGAGACAGAAAGATCGCACGATCCCGCGGTGCTGCTGGACGCTCCGCGGCGCCTCTACCGCTCCCTCACGGACGTAGCCGCGCCAAGACGCGGATCGGGGGCGGCCAGCCTGGCCGGCAGAGCTCCTCGCACGCGCGGGAATGGAACCACGAGGGGGAAGAGCCGCCGCCCTGCCCCTGCCCCACTGACCCACGGGCCGCCTTCCCCTCGCGCCGCCAGAAGGTCCGGGCGGTCGTGACGAGGCGCCGACGGACAGGCGCCCTGCCCGCGACCGACGTTAGCCAACACGCGGGCGCCCCTCTCGTCTCGAGGATCGGCACGGCGCGCCTGGCCCACGCGCACAACGAGGCCGTGACCGATGTACCGGCCACGGCCTCGTCCGCAAAGCGCTATCAGCGCTGGATCAGCGCAACGACGATACGAGCAGTAACTACTGCGGCGCACACGATCGCAATGTTGCGACCGACAGCCCGAATCTCGTCTTGCTGGACCTCGTATTCCACCTCGATGCTCGGCGGAATCAGCGATGCTTCAAGTTTCATCTTCATGCGTTCTCCTCTTCGTACTCCCACAGATTCGGAACCCGCTCCTGCTTTTCGACGAGCCAATTCCTATCCGTTAGCATACGCGACAGCGCCAGGCCCATGCCAATCGCAACAATGGTGAAGAGGACCGTGAACAGGGCTGCGAGCGCCTCGTCGATCTGCTGATTGTTCAGGTACGTCAGGGAGCGGTACAGCGGCACGCCAGGAATCATGATGACGACGGCGGGTACCGAGAGCGTCACGCGCGAGAAACGCGTCCTGCGGGCAACAACGACCGCCAGCAGTCCCGCTGCGAGCGCAGCGAGGCCAACGGCCGCCGGCGCGGGAACATGCAGCTCAAGGTGAACCGCGATGCGCGCCGTGTTGATGGCGGCACCAATCAGGGCCGCAGCGGCGCAGACGCGCTGAGGCGAGTTGAACAGCATAGCGAAACCGTAGGCCGCCACGAAGCTCGCAACGAAGCGCAGCAGGTAGTGCAGCCACGGCGCCAGCGCGACGCCGTACTCCGGCGTCACCGACCATCCGAAGATCGCCGAGATGGCCCACACCGCCACCCCTGCCGAGGCAACGAGCATCCCGACGTAGACGAGGCGTCCGATGCCTCCCTCGAAGTCCTGCCTCACCAGATCGATGAGGCCCGTCACGAGCGGAAAACCCGGCACGAGGAAGAGCAGAGCGGAGATGAATCCCGCCTGGTGGGTGGACTCGATGCCGAGGTACTGCTGGGCTGGGGCAACCAGGAGAATATAGATCATGGCCGCGAGGGCGCCGCACGCCATCCACACGCCAAAATGATTCATGTGTCGCGCGAGCATCTGCCGGCGCAGGGCCTGACCGAAGAAGGACGCCACGGCGACGGCGGAGCACTCCACCCATCCCCCGCCGTTGAGGAAGGCGAAGGCGGCGCACGCAAGGCCGGACGCTAGCGCATTGAGAAACCAGTCGTAGAGGCCGGGGACCCGGGCTATCTTGTCCAGCTCGTCGGAGACGTCCTCGACGCGCACGGACTTGCCGTTCAGGGAGGCGACGTAGTTGTTGATGCGATCGATCTTGTCGGCGTTGACTCCCATGAGCCGCTGCTCGGCGAGCTCGGTGCGGAACGTGCCGTTCGCGTACGCCGTCGTAACGATCTCCGTGTACGTGACCTGGGCGCGGTGCTCGGAGATGCCGACGGCTCGAGCCACGTCCGCCATTGACTTCTTCACGCGGTACGCGCTGGCACCGAATGACAGGAGCATCTGTCCGAGCCGGAGAACGACCTGGGATTGATGGGCGAGGCGGTCGTGCGCCGCCATTCGCTGGGCGAGTAGCTCATCGCCGCGCCGATTGTGGTGTGAGCCTCGCGGTTGTGCAGATATGTCCATGCCTCTAGGATCGCACGTCGGCGCCTCCCTTTGCAGCGACGTTGGTCCGTTGGCCGGTCCGATCGCGTCACCGCAGGACGCGTGTGCGGTCATCGGCTCCTACCTGACGCGGTATCGACAGAAGAGGCGCGGGCGTGTCCCTTAGTCGCAGCGATCTGCGCGAGGTGTGTGGCGTGTGGTGTGGTGTCTTGGGTGCGTTGCCTTGTTTTCGTGCGGCGCCTCCGTGTGCGTGTTGGTTCTGCCCACGTGCGTGCGATCTGCTGTGCTGCGCGTGGTGTCCTGATCGCGCGTAAGGGGGTGTGGCTGGCGTGCGTGTGCTGCTTGCGGGTGTGTGCTCTGCCTGTGTTCGGGTTGTTTGTGTGTGGCGGGGCGTTCTTGTGGATAGGTTGTGTGCTTGTGGATAGGTTAGGAGCTCGTGGATAGGTTAGTAACCTATCCGCGTGCGCCGTTCCTATCCACGTGCGTGTTTCCTATCCGTGTGCGTGTTTCCTATCCGTGTGTGTTGGCGTGTTGGGGGTCGTTGTGACTGTGCGCTGCGTTGCGTGTGGTGTGTGCGTGTGTGGCTGGCGTGGGCGCCTATCGGCGCGTGTCGCGTGCGTGTGCTGCTTGCGGGTGTGTGCTCTGCCTGTGTTCGGGTTGTTTGTGT
>ERZ773099.1130-NODE-1130-length-20186-cov-9.399980_pt1 | contig 20186 bp, 14 predicted proteins | sample MGYA00511120_ERZ773099 | MGnify/ENA primary metagenome ERZ773099 (study PRJEB29015, sample SAMEA2738012) | human oral metagenome | biome: human oral; feature: human-associated habitat; material: dental | place: China | collected 2104 ...
GTCCTGATTTTTGATTTTGCAAGTTTTACGCCAAAGAATGATTACAAAGCTCAGCATAAATGCAGTTTTGGCACTTATCCAATTGAGGCTTGAAGTCTGAGTTTCTTGGATCAAAACACTTGTATTCCTCTAAGAAAGCTTCAAAAGCCTGAATTTCTTCCTGGTTTGGAAGTGGGATTTCATAAACTTTATTATCATCTAGGGAATAAAGCTTGAGTTTCTCCACTTCATAGCCCATTTCTGTGAGGCAGAAGTATTGGGCATAGAGCTGATATTTCATCCCAAGATAGACCTCTGAAATGTGCGATTTCCTCTCAATGAGCGACTTTTTAGCAATATGGAAGCAATCTATCTTTCCTATCAAGCCATACTTTTCTGAGAACACCGCAGTTCATTGAAGAATATCTTTAGAAGTTGAATAATTCCCGCTATCAATGAGGGTATGATTGAGGGTTCCGTTGATTTGCGGAGTATCTTGATAGAGCTGCTTTTCGTAGTTCTCGTAGAGATTATGGAAGTAGATGGAGTATGGGCAGAAGATGAAGTCATTGAGTGAGGAGATGCGGATGTATTGGTCCATGGGGATTTATTTAGATTGAGTAAATGTAATATTCCCTGAAATTTTTCATGATCATTCTAAATTTGCTTGTTTTGATTCTACTGTTTTTTTTCAAGATACTCCTTAGCTTTCTTTGCGATATTGTAAGTTGCTAGGTCGTCTCAATCTGAAAAATCCTCATTATCAATTGTACAAAAATTACATTTATTACAATATACAATATCTATTTTATCATTTTCTTTCACATAAGAACTAATTTTAAAAAATAAGTCTTCATTTTCTTTTAATTCCGATTTTAACTTCTCTTCATTATAATTATCATTTCATTTTATTCTTATTCCATTTTGTTCACATCAAGGATGATGCAAAGATGTTGAATCTTGGTTAATAAAAAATAAAATTCAATTATTTTTATCTTCTAACTTTTTTCTGTCTTTAACTTTTATAGGATAGCAAAATTGATAACTTTCACTTGTTTCTTTATTCAAGCAAAATGACAGCTTATTTATTAAAGCTTCTGCAAAGGTTGCATGATTTTCTGCTCACATATGCTTTTGAAATGACTTTGAATTATCGACTCCATAATACAGCAAATTATTTTCTAATGTAATAACATCAACATCTCAATTCCTTACCCATTTTGATATCGTACCAATTAAAGCAGAAACATATCATTTTTTCAGATTATTAATTTGCTCTAACTGTAAACTAAAATTAGTTTTATAGGAATAAAAAGGGGTATTATAAAGTTTATCAATATCTGCAAGACTCACTCAATCAAAAGATCTTTTTACTTCATTACAAAATACTATCAATTTATTCTCATCATCCAATAACCCTTGTATTTGTTTAAGATAAGTATCTATTTTTTCTTTAATATTTTCCTGGTCTGGAAAATATTTTTTGAAAGAATATTTATTATAATCAAAATAAAATTTTCCTAAAACAGAAGCAATAGAATCTTTTTCCTTGTTTCAAGTTTTATCTATAGATCTCTGAATAATTTTTTTTACATTTGCTTTTGTTATATCACTTACTCATTCTTCATTCTTATCAACCGTATCAGCACTGATAATTTCCTTTATTTTGGAAATAGATTTTCTAGCAAAATGTTTAATAGCCTCCTCTACTTGTCTTTCCCTTTTTTGATCCTGAATCATTAAATGATATTTTGTAATATAATTATCTAAGATTTTTTGGTCTTCGTACGAAACTAGCTTCTCATCTATTTGAATATTTTTTTGCAATCTATTTGGTCAATTTCATTCTTGTTGAAAATTATCAAAATTTCATCATCTATTTATAATTTGAATATCTTCAAGATTTTCACCAGAGAATTCAAATATTTTATAAGTTAAAAAACTTGATTCTCCATGATCAAGAGACAGTATCCTTAAAGATCAGGTGTCTCTTTTTTCTTTTAATTTGTTAGAAATTTTAGTATTAAAATCTTCTTCTGTTAAATGATTTGTTGCATTTAAGTTGATAGAAAATTCTATAGAATATCTATCTCTTTTGAATCTATTTTGAAAATTTTCAATCTTCTCTTTTTTAGCTAAATGCCTAGCTTGATTTTTTTCTTTTTTCCAAAAACTTTCATAATCATTTTTTTCTGATGAATTGATTCATCTTATTTTAAAATCGGCACCAATCCTTGTATTTTGATTTCATTCTGCAATATCTTGAAAAAACTGTTCAAAATAGAGAGTATTTAAATCTTTCTTAAAACCATCACTTTTTTCATTTTTTGCCTCTTCTATAATTCAACAATTTTTATCATTGATAAAATCCTGATGAAATGGCATATCCTTAGACTTTATTTGAAAAATTTCTAATTCTCAAGCTTTAACTTGGTTAAAAATTTGTTCTAAATCTACATTTTTTTGAATTACTTTATATCAAGAGTCATTAAAATAATTTTTTAAGTCCTCTAAATTTTCAAATTTTTTGTCTTTAAAATTATCTCATAAAAATGATAAACTTTTAAAATTATTTTTTCAAATTTCATAATTTTTATCTTTTATAGTTTCTAATAACTTTTTTACTAACTCAAAATACTCATTTCTTAATTTATCAATACTGTATCTTTTATTCACAAAGTCATTTAATGGTCAACTAAAAATTAAATTAAATAGTTTTATCTTTTTATTGTATTTATTCTCTTTTACTAGATCACTTCTTTTTACTGTATTAGCATAACCTGATTCCTTTATAAAAGCTATAAAGTCGTTTATAACTTTATCTTCATCCTTTCCTTGAATTTGATTTTTTAAAATATATTTTATTTGCTCTATTTCATTTTTAATCAGTTGTTTTTTTAAATTAATTTCTTCTTCTTTCTCTAAAATAGGTACATTAAAATCTTTAATGCTTGTTTTATCAGTGAATTTTACATCACTTTCTTTTGAAAGAAATAATTTTTTGAATCATCCCCAAGTCATACTATCTAAATACAATAACTTATCATCTCCTCTCTCTAAACCATCAATAAATTCTTGAAATTGTGAAAGATTATTCTCTCATCACATTTTTTTCGTTCCAACAAAATAATATTTTCATGACTGAATAAGAAAACTAAATTTTTCTGTTTGGAAATTATCAATTAAATGAATTTGATATCACAACAATTCTGAACGAACTTTTGCTAACTGCCTTAACTCTTTGTTGAGTCTCTTTATTTTAAGCTCAATTTCATCATTTGTATATTTCTTTTTCCCATTTTTTAAGGATTCATATTTATTTACGAGTAAAATAAGGTGGTTAATTTGTCATACATTTTTTTCTGAACTGTTTTTACAATTTGAAAATATATGAAATAAATATCTTACTGTCCCATCACTTTCTTCTTGATTTTTACAATTTTCAAAATATCTATCACTAAGAATAGCATTAGCAATAGTATAAGCTTCTTTATTTAAGTTGACTAAAGTCTCCTTATATTGATTGAGAGAAATTTCATAGCTATTTACTATTTCAGATATTTTCCATCTATTTACTGTAAAAGGATTAAGGGTATTAAGTTCAAAAAAGTTTCAAAAATTAGGATTATATCTACTTATTTGAGATAAGCGATTATGTAATTCTGTATCTTGTTTTATAAAGTCATTATCTATAATCAATTTAGAAACAATTTTTATAGCATACCAAATCTCAGAATCTTTCACTTTATAAAAATTCTCTTCTGGAATATAATCACTATTTTTATCATAGTCTTTTGGGATAAAAGCAGATAACTCTTTTCAAGTTACTGTTTTTAGATATATCTTATATCTTTGTTTTTGTTCACTTTTTTTTGTATCAAAAACAACCTTATTATAAATAACTGTGCAAATTTGATTTTTTAAAATCTGAAAAGCATTTTTTATAATATCTTCAAATATATCCTTACTTAACAAATCCTGTAATAGTTTTCAGTCTTCTTTTTTTTGTATTTTTACAATTTGTCATTCATATCATACTAAAGTATTCAAAAAAGATATATCCTTTAGTACATTTTCTTCACATTTAAAAAAATCATCATAATTTTGTTTTAGGAGAGAGAATCTGACTGTCTTCCTCACTTCATACAAATTTTTAAAATTTTCTAGATTTACCATGATCATTCTTTTTAAAAGATAAAAAATGAATTTTAGATTTATGTTATACCAATACTTTAGGTATAGACTAATAATCTGCTATAGCAGAAATTTCTTAAGAGAGAGCATATCCCCTCTCTTAATCTAATTTATGCTATGACGAGTTAAATATATTTTTCCTGATCAAAAAGTCAAATAATTTTTTATATTAGTCTATTTTTCTATTAGTCTGTGATATCTTTATCCCACTCAGCATCCCTAATCAAAAGATCAGGCTTTTCTGGATTTTCTTTAATTCTCTCAAGCATCATCACTCCTTTTCTGGCGATATTATAAGCTCCATTCGCGTCTCCAGAAGTCGGATATTCAAACTCACTTTCCTCAATAACCAGCCCCTTTTCATCACGAGGAAGCTGATCATACCGCTTGCGAGAATCAAATCTCTCTTGAGGATTCCCGATTGGAGAGAGGATAATATCCCTACCTTCATCATCAGTATTTCTGATCTGCATAATCAGGTCAAGAATTCGGAAAAATGAAGTCCAAAAAGTCTGAGGAAATTCGCGATTTTTGAGCTGACCAAAGAGAGAGTCAGATTTCTTGATTTGGTATTTGGAGAAAAGAGTATCAAGTTCTAGACTTGGATCATATTTGATTTGTGTTCGCTCTCGGTGATCACCTCTTTTTCCTCTTCGTCTCTCTACATTTGAATAGAGTTTCCAAGTTCCATCGTCAAAGATATAGGCTTCTTGATTAGCATCTCGAGTCAGATTTTTAAAACTTCTGAAAAACTGGGCTTTCATCTCCTCAGAAGAGCCTTTTTTGAAATAATGCTGTTTCCTCCAGCCAGTAAGCGGATCCGTCACAGAAGTATAATTTGCACGCGTATAAAGCATAATTCCTCGCTGTTTTCACTTAATATCTCAGAAAGTATTGATCTGAGGTGCTAGCTGGTAGGCAGAAGTCACGCTTCATGGCTCACCAACGGCTTTCTCCTTTTTTACGATAAAATTAAGCTTTTTAGCAAGGGCAAGCTCAAGTTTTTGGTAAACAGATTGCTCAATCTTTTGACGCCCTCTTTTGAAGCCAACATTTAAGTCTTCAAAAACGATCACTGCATTATAGTCCAAAACCAGCTCTACAAGCTTATTTACGACCTGTGAAATGTAGCCATTTTTGAGATCAGCAATTTTCTCAATCGTATCTCGGTTTTGACGAGCATGGAGTCTGTTTTCAGCTTTTTGAGAGAGTTTTGCTTCATAGTCGGTTCCATTCAGGAGATTGAGCGTCCCTTGTTTGACGATTTTCCCAGTTTTCACCGAAACAACAGAATAAAAAGCCAGATGTTTTTCTCAGCGATCCACCCCAATCACATGGAGATCATCAAAATGAGGAATAATCAGCTCTTGATTGAGTTTCTGATTGAACTTTGAAGGAGCAGAAGGGCTGACCTCATTATTTCAAAATCACAAGGTAATCGGCACATGAAAAAGGATTTTATCTTCCGTATATCTTTTGTGCTTGAAAACATCGTAGTTATCTACGGTCAGCGTTTTCTTCTCCTTTTTCATACTTCATGGTCTGAAGAAGATCTCCGCTTCTCCATTGAGTTTTACATTGGTTTGACTTTCAAAAAGCTGTTGCCAATAAAGCGTTTGCAAATCAGGAGTCTTTGACTTTCCTTCAAAATCTTTGGAAGAAATCTGAAAGAGAAAGAGGGATCAGTCTTTTATTCCTTGTTTAATCAGTTCTTCATTAACTTTTCTCCAATTGAGCAAATAGCCTTGTTGCTCAACTTCCCTATAAAACTGAGAAATATCTTGATAATTTTCTGTCGCTTGAAACTGGAAATTGAAGACTTTCCAATCCTCATATTTTGGCAGTGCCGACTTGTAAAAATCAATCAAAGTATGCAGATCTGGGAGATTGAAGCTCTTTTCGGACTTTTTGAAACTTCCTTTGGCATACAGCTCTAAAACCTGATCCGAAGCTCCGTATTTTTTCTTGTCAGAACCTGGCATCAAGCACTTTGGAAGCATTTTATTGGCTCAGGGAAGGAGCTTATAGTCCATCTTTTCCATGGTTCCGAGATTTCCCTCATAAAGAGCCGATTTTTCAAAAAATTTATTCTGATCCTTTTTCATAATTGCGAGATAAAATTTTCCATCTTTTCTCAAAATCACGGATAAGTTCTGCATTTCTTTATTTTTATCTCGTCCATTAAGCAAAGTGGAACAATCAAAATTTAGTTTTAATTTTGCTTGTGAATAGGGTTTTCTCGTGAGATAATTTCTGATCATATCATACCACTTTGGCAAAGGATAATCCTGTAAAAGCTGATCAAGACTCGGATAAAACTCCCCTTCTGGAACAAATCCGAGTTTGCTCGTATCTATTTTGAACCACTTGAGCATCCTATACGCATACAAAGCGTTATCCAAAAGCATTTTAATTAGATTTTTGTGTTCTTGATTAGTGGATTCTAGGGTTGAAAGGGATTGAAGGGCTTTTTTTGCTAAAGTATAAGATCAAAATTCTCCCTCTCAAGTCCAAAAAGATTCAAAGTCTGATTTCATACTTTTGAGCAGAAGTTCCCAGTTAGAATGCGAGTTTTCTCAATGAAGATTTTCTCGTTGGAGTTTGAGGAGAGAGACTTGATGGTGTTTTCCTTCGTCGGCATCAGCCTTTTCTGCTATTTGAAAAGGCACCGCTTCCAAAAGCTCCTTGAGTTCAGCAAGTGAAAGATAGGCAGGAAGCTTAAAACTCTCTTCATCATTTTTTTTGAACTTAAAAAGCTTGAGCTCAACTCCCTTTTCTAGCAAGGTATGCCAAGATGAGAAATAGCGGTTAGAAATGATATTGAGAGCTGTTTTTGACAAGAAAATCTGAGAAAGATCAGCTTTTCCCTCAAAAATTAGCTCAAAAAGCTTCTTAAATTCTGGGATTCTTTGATCTGTTTCTCTAATCATAGCGTGAAGCATCTCTTGAAACTCTGCTTCTGAAGCTATTAAATCAAAAGGAATGGTATCCCCTCTTGGAGATCAGATTTGTTTATAAAGGAGTTTTGGCTGAGGAAGTTTGGTTTTGTGCTCTTGGGAATAAAGATTTGCTTTTGATCTGATATTTGCAAGCATTTCATTGTAAAAATCAATTCCTGATTGGGTAAGATATTCGCTGTAGGAGTCAGGATTGAAGATTTTTTTCTCGAGTTCTGAAAGCGAAAGCACGGAAAGTTTCTCAAAAAGCTCACAATTATTGGCAAATGTAAGGAGATTTTCATTGATCGCACGATAAGCAACTGCAGTAACCTTCTCATCGGTAGCATAGTAATTCTCACGGTTTTGATTGAAGCCTGTGAAATAGGTAAAGAAATTTCCAAAACGGCGGATCAGTGCAAGGTTTTCTGGTTCAGAGGCGTATTTCTTTTCCAAAAGTCAGAGAACTCCAGCTTCAGTCAGGATTTTATAACTTTTTTGAGTCAAGAATGGCTTACCCTTTTCATTGACATAGTCGGGATTGCTTTTTCGGAGCTCTGCAGTATTTGAAAAACTCGTTCCAATAGCACTTCTTAAGGCTTTTGTGCGACTTTCAAATTCTTCATCAAGGCTTTTTAGCTCTTTTTCGGAGAGCTCAGCTTTATTCTTTTTCTTTTTTTGATAAGTTTGATAAAAAAGGACAAAATCTGATCGATCCTGGGGTTCTAGCGACTGGAGGCTTTCGGTGATAAATTGATTGTGAAGCTCATCCAAGAGCGGTTTGATTGCCTGATAGTCTTTTTCTCTCTGTTCGTCTCTCTGTGGGATTTCTGAGTTTCGAAGCGAACTAAGAGATGGATCATGTTCAAAATTTTTGTTGAGCGGTTTTAGCTCTCGGCGAAGGGTTTTTTGGATGGGATAGAGGTTGGTGAATTGGGAGAAGAAGGGCTTTGTCATTATTTGTAAAAAAACAGATAAAAAAAGTTTATTTCAATTTTTAGTTTTTTAAAGTTATAGGAAAGAGAGGAAAATACGCTCCCTCTCTATAAAAACTTAACTTTAGAAACACTGACTCAATTCTTCAATTTTCACTCTCCTCTGCTGCATAGAATCCCTCTCTCTGACCGTTACTGTTCCGAAGTTTGGAGAGGTTTCATCGACAGTCTCTGGATCAATAGTAATGCAATAAGGCGTTCAGATTTCATCTTGTCTTCTGTATCTTTTTCCAATCGCTCCTCCATCATCATATTCACATTTGAAAGACTTACTGAGATCGCGGAAGATTTTTTCTGCGGTTTCAACCTGCTTTTGATCTTTCTTTACGAGTGGAAGGATCGCAAACTTCACAGGAGCGAGCTGCTTAGGGAAACGAATCACCACGCGGCTAGAACCATCTTCCAGAGTTTCCTCATCATAGAACTCAAGCATCGTAACCATCACCTGACGACCAAGCCCAAAGGAAGCTTCAACGCATCGTGGAATATATCTCTCTCCAGTATAAGGATCAGAATATTGCATATCTTTTTTACTAAACTCTTGATGCTGAGAAAGATCAAAATTCGTTCTGTTGTGGATTCCCTGAATCTCTCCAAACCCTCGTGGATAGAGGTATTCTATATCTACTGCTGCTGCCGCATAGTGAGCCAGCTTTTCATGATCTTTGAATCTCAAATGCTCTGGACTAATCCCAATCACTTCAGTCCAATACTGCATACAGTCAGCCTTCCATTGATTGTAAATCTCCATCGCCTTCTCTGCATCAGCAGGCACGAAATATTCAATCTCCATCTGCTCAAATTCTCTCGTCCTATAGAGGAACTGCCCTGGAGTAATCTCATTTCTAAAAGCTTTTCAAACCTGAGCTAATCCAAAGGGAATCCTCATTCTCGTGGTATCCAAAACCGCCTTGAAATCCGTAAACAAAGACTGACAGGTTTCAGGTCTCATATAGACTTTGGAAGTCTCGTTCGCTACCGGTCCAAGATGTGAACTCAGCATGAGATTGAAGTTTCTACATTCCGTCCAATCGGCTGGGTTTCAGGTTTCAGGGTTGTTTGGGAGATGCTTTACGATGAAGGCTCTCATTCCTTCGTTTCCTCGTGATTCTGGAGAAAGGTTTGGCACCTCTAGTTTTTGAGCCAATTCCTCATCGGAAAGTCAGTTTCTTTTCTTTTCAAAATAATCCTCAATCAGCTTATCCGCTCTAAATCTCTGCCCCGTTTTCTTGTCATCAATCAACGCATCAGCGAAAGAAGCCAAATGCCCACTCGCCTGCCAAGTTGTTGGATGTGCGATGATCGCCGTATCCATAAAAACCATATCTTCTCTCTCCTGCGTGAAATGTTTGACCCAGAGATCAGCAATATTTTTCTTGAGCAAGGCTCCATAAGGACCGAAATCCCAAGCATTTGCAAGCCCTCCATAAATTTCTGAATTAGGATAGACGAAACCTTTTCTTTTCGCCCAAGCTACAACCGTTTCTAGTGATGTTTTCATCTTTACAATAGGAAATAAATTGAATACAGATTTCATACTAGTTATTTTTTATTTACTGTCAAGGGGAAGTCTAGCGCTTTTAGCATAACTAGCAATGAAAGGGTTTTGAGGAAAAGAAAAAGCTCCCCTTTGTCAGTAAACAATCCAGATTCTCTTTGACCGAAAATCAACTATTGTTTAGATGGAGAGCTTATTTCTCTAATTTTCTTGTTTGTAAAGTTTTAGGAGGCTAAATCTCTACCACTTCTGCTGAATCTTTTGCTTGAGGATCAGGCTTTTTGTCTTTTTTTCTTGACCTAATGAAGGCTATAGCTCCTCCAATCGCTACAACCAGAAGGCAGATTCAAATAACAGGTCTTACGACAAGCCATGCTATCGCGATGGTTCCTAGTCCAAGCACTAATGTCGCTGCAAACGCGATAACTCAAGTTCCCAAACCAATAAGTCCTGCAAGAGGAGGAAGCACTTTAGCGAGAGTTGGGATAAACTCGAGCATCATCGCAAATCATATATACATCAAGACAAGTCAAACAAACCTTAGTATCCATGTAAGTTGCAAATTTGCAGCATGTGCAGCAGCAAACATTTCAGCAGAGCTTTTATTTCCATTTTCTAAAAGAGCAATATCTCTATTATTTGAGGTTTTATAGGTACGCATTTCATTTCCAGATTGTTTTCCTACGATACTTACTGCACCAGTTTTTACCACAGAAAATCTCACCTTCATGTCTCCAACTGCTGGACTCTCAGGGTTTAAACCAATGTAGATCATTGAATCACCGACATGGAATCTTTTTTTGGATGAAGCTCATGATGGAGTGTTAGCGGATTCTGGAGTCAAAGCTCAGTTCGCTTGCTCTCCTGTCGAAGCATCTCCTGAGAGTTGCTCTGTCATTTCAGAGGTTTCAGCAGAGGTCTCTGTATTGTTATTCATCGAGCTTGTATATTCCGTTTCTTGCGCTGGAAGCTTCAATTCCTGCCCATTTAGGGAAAGCTTGACATCATCTCTAAGCTGAGAGGTAAATGCTTTGTCTAAGGTAAAGGCTCCTACAATGATTGGTTCCTTTTCTCGAGTCTCGCTTTCATATTCTCGAGTCGCTGGATTTTGGTGTCCCTGAGTCTCATGGAATCTACTTGAATCAATGGCTGAATCTGACCACTTTTTCTTGTAGTCGTAGGTTGTGGTACAGTCCTGACTTCCACCATAGTTGTCATGACATTCTTCGCTTGAAGATTCTGATCGCTGATACATCTCTACGGATCTGATAAGCTTTAGATCATCCGCCTTAACTCCGAATCTTGGATCTTGGAGTGATGATGCAGGAGAGCTAGTCACCCCTTGGATGTGAACGAGTTTTCCATCAAGCTCAGGATTAAGCTGCTGAGCATTAGCATCCTGCACAAGACTTTCTCCTTCTTTTAGCGCAGCCTTCTGCTCAACGAAATTATTTTCATTTCGGGCTAAAAGAACGATTGAACCGATCACGAATAGTAGTCCTCAAAAGATCTTTTTGAAGCTGTTTCCTACGCGTTCTCCATAACCAGTTCTGGTAGTTACACTAACACGATCTGCCATTTTTGTATAAAAAGAAAATTAAAATACCCTCCCATTGATATGGTATTTTACGAGAAAAGCAAGAGATTTTTTCAAAACCTAAAGATGGCAACGCTATTTTCAGTGATTCCGTGGTTTAATCACTGATGAAACCGATCATCTCTCAGCAAGCAATCGAAGATTCAAAGGGGGAACAAAAGGAGAAATCTGATTTTAAACTCTTTTATACTGTTCCTCAAAGGGAATACGAAAACGTTTTCCCTGTACTCCATCTTCAGCACGGACTCAACATGCAACCACTAAACTCACCTCAGCTCCTTGAGGGAGGTTGAGAATCTTTTTGATCCTCTGGCTATCAAATCCTTCTAGCGGGCAAGTATCATAATTTTGCTCAGACATCGCAAGCATAAAGGTTTGAGCGACCAGTGCACAGCTCTTATGAACTACCGTTTGCATATCAGATTCGTATACCTCACGAAGTGTTGGCTTGGAGAAACCTTTTATTCGAGATACTCCTTTTCTAAAACATCCCAATACCCCGAAGCAACGACTATAGAGAAAAGGGATTAACTTCTGATAATAGTCCTGGAGCTTTTTGGTCCTGGCAGGAATCCTGTCTTTGGGAGCATTGTTTTGGATTTCCTCGAGATTGAAATCAAAGACCGCTTTTGCTCTCTGCTTATAGAGGTCTTGACGAGTGATGAAAACGACTATTTCTTGTGCCGTCGTCGCCGATCTCTGAGAAAAGCATGCCTCTGCTATTTGAGCGATCACTTTGGGAGTCGTGATATGATAGGCTTCTCGGAGCTGGAGATTGGAACTCGTCGGTGCAAGCTGGGCAAGCTGGAGGCATTCTTTTACTTTTTCTGAGTCGATACGCTCGGTTTTACTGTAGCTACGAACTGCACGGCGATGCTGAAGCATTTTTTCTAAGGTCATTTTTTCATCAAATAGGAATATAAAAAGCTTTTAAAGACAGATTATGAAGAGAGGTAAACATATTTTCGGTAGGAAAGACTCCTTGCAAGCGTTTTCCTCGGTCTCTAAGGATTGGAAGGAGTTTTTGCTAGTCGATTCCCAACGCAGTAAGCACTTCATCCTGTGGCGTTTTGGGGTCATCACGGAGAATAAGGTCTGGTTTTAGGCCTTTTCCATTGAGGGAATCTGCCTGATCAGCGACATATCGTAGTGCTACTGTATATTTGAGGACGGAATTATCTTGGAACTGCACGACCTCTTGGACGGATCCCTTGCCATAGCTGGTCGTGCCTACGAGACTCACCTTGTCTGGATAGTAATGTTTGAGCACACCGGCGAATATCTCAGCTGCACTCGCTGTTTTCTCATCCATGATCATCACCATCGGAGCTCTAGGAGCAGTGGAAGCAACTTTTGAAGGATAGACTTCCTTGCCCTCAGAGGAGAGAATGGAGATGATTGGCTGATCCTTGGCGATAAAGTTCTCAAGAATTGCCACGACTTCATCTACAATCCCTCAGGGATTCCCTCTGAGGTCAAAGTAAAGCACACTGCAGGATCAGAATTCCTCCTTTTCTCTCAGGAATTTCTTTTGGATTCACTTGTCAAAGCTGGAGATTTGAAGGTAGCAGGCGTTTCCTTTTTTGCGGGACTTGAGTAAAGGGAGCTCGATCTTCTCTCTCGTGAGATCGTAGGTAAGCTGACTCTGGTCTCTTTTTACCATGATGCTGACAGAGGTCCCGACTTTCCCCTGCAATGCGAGTATGAAGGCATCGAAATCATGATAGGCTTCATAGGGTTTCCCGTCTGCTGCGAGGAGCACGTCTCCAACTTTAATACCAGCTTTTTGAGCGGGGCTGTTCTCTATGAGCTTCACCACAACTGGCAGTTCTCTTCCCTTTTGCTCTAGGTAAAGCCCGATCCCCACGAACCCTCCCTGCAAAGCATCAGTAAAAAGCTTTCCATTTCTCGGGGTGTAATACTTGGTATACGGCTCTCCAAGCTTGTCTACATACGTAGATAGCTCATCATAGCTCGGAGCATCATGCTCGGCAATCTTCTCCTTTTGAGAGAAATTCTTTCTGAGGAGGGAGAGCACCTCTTTGGCGATGGTTTGCTTTTGTTGGTCGGAGATCGTAGGTGTAGGTTCAGCTTTTTCCTCTTTGGAAAGAGCAGGCGTTTGGAGAGCCTCCTGCAGCTGCTGCTTGAGCACATCAAAAGTCAAAGGCTTCCCTGCTTGGAAAACGATCTCCTTTTTGAAATTATACTTGAGGAGCAGTGCTAAATCTGACTCCAGAGCCGGTTTCTCTAGGGGAAGCGCGGTCGTAAGGTTTGGGAAGGCACCGTTGGCTACGGCATTTTGTAGGAGCGGATAGAGCGGAGAGGCTGGCGTGAGGTTGCTGTATTTGAGGAGGGGTTTCTGTGAGGAGCTCGGAACTTGCTGTCCAACGACAGTAAAGTAAAGACGCAGCAGTTCTCCATAGCTCATCCCCTGCTCCTGGGCAAGACTGACTCCAGCTGAGCAACAGCAGACAAAAAGTAGGAAGAACAGTATTTTTTTCATCAGTTGTAGAGAGAAAAGAATAAAGCACGATCGGTGCGTCAGTATAGGTATCATAGCAAGAAATGCAAGACTTTCTCCATCGTGACTGAGCCTCAGACAAAGAAAGGAAAGCTCTTGATTTGTGGGGCAGATTCTCTATGATGAGTCCTCATATCCTAAGGGGCTCGCTGAAGGAAGTCAGTCTTTTGAAGCTTTTTTTTGAAAAGGACGGAAAGAGGCTGCATCGCCTGCATACTGACAGAAAGCGAGCAACTTGGGGAAGCTTTTAGCTGAAAAAGGGAGATTTGCTATCATGAAGAAAGGGAAAATCTATGAGGAACTGCTGGTGCTAGCAGACGCGAAGAACGCAGGTTTTGTGCAACACTTGATCCCGAACCTCGCACCAGAGCGTATCCTAGGGACTAAGACGCCAATTCTCAGAACGTTCGCTAAGCAGCTCGCCAAAAGACCGGAATGTGAAGCCTTCCTCAAAGAACTCCCCCATTTCTCCTTTGAAGAGCATCTAGTGCATGGGTTTGTGATTGAGGAGCTCAAGGATTTTGACCAGACGATGGACGCTCTCGAATGCTACCTTCCCTTTATTGATAACCGAGCAACCTGTGATCAGCTCCGTCCCAAAGTCCTTGGGAAGCATGCGGACGAAGTGCTAGTAAAGATTAGAGGGTGGCTAGGGAGTGAGCATCCCTATACGGTTAGGTATGCTATTGGACTCTTGATGACCAACTATTTGGATGAGGAGTTTGAGCCTGGACTGCTCCAGCTCGTGGCAGAGGTAGACCGTGAACACTACTATATTCAGATGATGCAGGCGTGGTATTTCGCTACTGCACTTGCAAAACAGCCCGCATCTACGCTTCCCCTCATCGAGAGTCAGACTTTAGCACCTTTTGTCCAGAATAAAACGATCCAGAAAGCTAGAGAAAGTAGGAGAATCTCCCCTGAACTCAAAAAAGCCCTCCTCGCATGGAAAATAACCGAGAAGGGTAAGGGCTAGGAATAAGGGAAAAACGGCTGGGCATAAGGCTTAGCCGATCAATCCCCTATTGATCAATTCTCTCTTGATATATTCTGGATTGTTGGCGGCTTCGATGGCTTGGTCGATGCTGATCATTCCTTTTTCGAGCAAGATCATCAAACTCTCCTCCATCAGTTGCATCCCTGAAAGTCTATTGGTATACATCACACTTCTGAGCTGATTCAGCTTATTTTCTCTAATAATATTGGCAACGGCGGTGGTATTGAGCAAGACTTCCTGCCCAAGCACGAGCCCTGTTTTGTCCGTCCTCTTGAGGAGCTTCTGCACCACAATCGCTGACATATTTTCTGCAAGCTGGGTCCTAATATGATTTTGTTCGTCGGAGGTAAAGGATCCGATGATCTTATTGAGTGCCTGCTCTGCTGACCTTGAGTGCACTGTCGTAAGCACTAGATGCCCGGTCTCTGAAAGGAGGATTGCATTTCTGATCCCTTCCAAATCTCTAATTTCTCCGAAGAGGATCACATCAGGTCTCTGCCTGAGGGCAAACTTCATCGCACTAGAAAAAGAGGAAATATCCTTTCAGAGTTCTTTCTGATCGATAATACTCTCTTTGGGAGTGAAAACATATTCAATCGGGTCTTCAATCGTGAGGATATGCTTCTTTTTATTCCTATTGATCTCCTCTATCATCGCTGCCAAAGTGGTAGATTTTCCTGATCCGGTAGGTCCCGCAAGGAACACAATCCCGTTTTCTCTATAGGCAAGCTCTCTGAAGATGGGCGGAAGGTTTAAACTTTTGAGGTCAGGGATCTCCTTCCTCAGCAATCTAGAAACCACCATAATGTGCCCCCTTTGACGAGAGATGTTCACCCTGTATCTTCTGTCTTTGTAGCCTAGTCCAAGGTCCAAACTTCCGTGTTTCTCAAAATAATCCAGTCCGGTCTTGTTCATCAAGGTTAGCGCGATCTGGTTGAGCTGTTCGTCGCCGAGTTTCTCAAGGGTCGTGTCTCTATACACCTCTTCCATAATCCTGAAAGTCGGTGGCTCATCATAGGTAAGATACATATCAGAAGCGTTCTTCTGGAGCATCAGGTCATTGAGAAACTCAATATACTTTACCGGATCAGTAAACTTCATAGGAGAGCAAGAGAAAAATAAAAAATCTGATTGCTTCAAGTATACAGCTTTCTGTCCTAAAGTCAAAAAATATAGCTTCTTTTTGTGCGGTGAGGAGAGGGTTGTCAAAGAGAAGGAGCGGAAAGGGGTACTTTCAAGTTTTTCCTTGTGAAGAAGACCGTCTTCCTGAATGAGGTGATAGCGTAGCTGACAGCGTAGCATTCCGACGAAATGTCGGAAAGGATCTAAAAAGAGTAAACAACCCCATCCCTCTCTGATGTGCCACCGTTGATATGAAAGTAACACTTTGGCTTGATATTTAACCTCCCTAGCGTATATTCTAGAGAGTTTTAGTTCTCCCTCAGAGAATCTGATGAAACCCTTCGCCGCTCTTCAGCTTTTTCTTCTTTCCTGTCTTATCATCTGATGCACTCCGATGCAGAACGCACTTCCAAACGAGGGCTCCTCTCCCACACTGCAAACACAGGCAAGCTTCTGTCCTCTCCAGGGAGAACAACAGCTGAAACCAGACTTCAGCCTCCTTCACTTTAGCCTTCTCTTCTCGGGAATGGGGACGCTAAGGATCCCTCAGCATCCTGCTATAAGCATAACCATAACGCCGGAGAGACTGCTTATCACGAGCGGTGCAAGCGAGCTCCTCCTGAAGAACCCTTGAACTATCGTCGGCGTCCGTATTGATGGCGGGACGGGTGGGCTTTCGTCGATCGCATTCCTGATGCCGAGATGGGACAATGTGCTTTTCCCTGAGGAATTGACGCTTAGCTTCTTTGACGCTACCACCGCAATCAACCCAGAGCATGAACTTTGAGTTTCCAAGGAGGTCGGCACGATGGATTGTGAGTTTAGAGCCCTTTCTTGACTTACTCCAAGGATCGAACCCCTCGCCCCTAGAGTGGCAAGCCCTAGCGAGTCGCTCCGATCTGCTCCCTCCTACTACGAAACCCTAAAAAACGGCTATCATGCCGCCCGCTGTATCCGTGATGGAAGTCAGGGCTATATCGTCCAGATGAAACACGAGGACGAAAACCTTGCCCTCCAAACGGTGCAATCTTTCCAGCGGTAAATTCCTCCTTCTTCATGAAATAAACACCTTCGTCTGACGCTCTTTATTAGCATTTTAAACTCGTGGGCACAAGCTTCCCACCCTCTTCGTTCAGGTTTTTTACTGTTCTCTCTTGCTTTATTTTACTTTGCCTTCCGTTCTTGATGAAAAAGCTCTTGTATCTTCTCCTTATGCTTTCCCTTTTGACGTTTGCAGGATGTATGTCTCAGTCGTCGATGGAGCTTCCTGCATCTGGAGCACAGCTTTCAAACGCTGATGCTCTTCCTTGTGTTCCTTTGCAGTCCACTGTCGGAGCGGAAATCCCTATCGTTCCAGAAGTGCAACTTTCCTTCCCAAGCTTTGAGCGTATTGAACTGCCTGGCTCACCGTTCCACGTGGTGCTTGTGAGTGGAGAGCAGATGTTCCTCGGTTCTCAAGAACGTGATCACCAATACTTCATCAAGAAGCCAAGCACTCTCCTAGCCATCAAGTTCTGAGGCGAAACAGCCACCGTTTCCTCAATAAGGTTCCTGCTTTCTGGTGCTCACTCCACCTCTTCCCAAAAATCGCTCACGATCACCCTTTTTGACGAGGCGAGCGAAGTGAATAAAGACCGCCATCCCTGAGTTTTCAAACCAGCAAACCAGAAAAGCTGTTCCTATCGTCCTGCACTCACGGGCGAACACTCAACCCTTAAGACCCTAAAAGCCCCCCTCAGCCCTTCTGCCCTCGAGCGACAAGAATCTCAAGAAGGCTATAAAGCTGAACGCTATGAAGGACTCCGATCCGAAGGCATTTCCGAAAGCGGACAGCTTGTTGGCTATAAGGTTTCTCGTTGTGTCGCTGGTAGAGAGAAGGACTTTCTGATTGAGATGAGGAGTGAGGACGAGAAGGAAGCGCTGGAGATCGTGCAGTCGTTTTGATCGTCGCTGGAGGTGCTCCTTTCCAATCCACCGGCATAAAACCAGATTAGCCACCGAGAGAAGTATAGGACTCCCCCTTTTTAAGAGCTGCTTTCTTGTTTTTCCCCTTGGGGCATCGTCGCAGTTGCCAGCCCTCCTTGCGTTCAAGCTGGGGGAATGGAGGGATTTTGGCAGTGAGGATGGCGAGGGAAGAGCAAAAAGGGGGATTTTTTTGGATTTTCGGGTGATTTTCCCTTGACAGAGGGTAAGGGATTGCTATAGTCGGGGTAAAGAATAAAAGGAAAAAGCTGGTTTCCAGCGGTAGGTAGCGTTGGTGAATGGGGAGAAAAACCTCCTGCAATAGCCCTGCAAGAGCTGCAAGGAGGATGCGGACTCCTCTGCTCAGGGTTTGCAGGCCGTGAAGGGGTGGAAAAGGACCCTCGCAGACAGTTTGCAGACCGTGCAACGATGAAAAAGACCCCTCGCTGACAGTTTGCAGACCGTGCAACGATGAAAAAGACCCCTCGCTGACAGTTTGTAGACCGTGCAACGATGAAAAAGACCCCTCGCAGGTAGTTTGCAGACCGTGAAAGGATGGAAAAGGGTCCTCGCAGGTAGTTTGCAGGCTGTGAAAGGGTGGAAAAGACCCCTCGCAAAGAGTTTGCAGGCCGTGAAAGGGTGAAAAAGGGGGCTTGCTGGTCACTTGCATGTGCTGCAAAGGGTGAAAAAGGGGTCTCGCTAGCAACTTGCATGCGCTGCAAAGGGTGAAAAAGGGCCCTTGCTAGCAACTTGCATGCGCTGCAAAGGGTGAAAAAGGGCTCTCGCTAGCAACTTGCAGGGGGAGCAAACTCTAGGAAAGGGCGTTTGCATGTCGTGGGTAGAAAAGTCGAACTTCAGAAATACTTCAGGTTTTTATTTTCTAATGATATTCCCATGATGGAAAAGGAAACTTTACAGGTCTTCGGAGTGAAGAGCCTGGCGAATGCGAGCTATGGGGCGTTTATGGAAGCGGTGAAAAGTCTCATCGCGAAAGGGACGACCGAGAAGCTCGGGCTGAAAGCGGAAGATTTTTCTGCTTTTGAAGCGTTGCTTGTGCAGCTTCTTGAGGTCAACAACAGCAGCAAGAAGGATGCCACGACCAAGGAACTTGATGCGTTGGATGAGCAACGTGATCACCTGTTGACGCATCTGTTTGCGAGGGTGGCGCTCGAGGCGGGGTCGCCTGATGAAACTAGTCAAAAAGCCTGACTTCAGCTGATGGGGCTTAGAGAACTCTACAAAGGGATTCAAAGAAAGCCGACTCGCGAAGAGACCTATTTGATTAAAGGGCTATTGGTAGACGCTGGCAAAGCGGAGCATAACGCGGCGTTTGTGAAGCTCGGGCTTAAGCCGATGCTCGACCAGCTCAAAGCGATCAATGAAGACTATGAGAAGAAGACTGCCTCCCGTGCAGCATCTCAAGTAGCGAACACCTTGACTCCGGCGAAGGAGCTTCGCAAGCAATTGGATCAGTATTATGAAGCGTTTATGATGAAGATTGGGGCGTTGGCGATTGTCAGCCCGAATCCAGAACTAGAAGCGTTTGTAAAGGCGTTTAATAAGCTGGCGAAGGACACGAGAGAACGCTGGAAGTTGCACCTTGCTCAGCTCGGGCTTTGGACCGAAGAAGGTGGGCGAGAGGACGAGGATGGCAATCCAGAAAGTGAAACCGAAGCAGAGAAATAAGTGCTTCGCATCAAAAGCTCTATGAAAAAAAGTCTGACCTGAGATACCAGAGTCAGACTTTTGGGATTAAACGGATAAGCGAAAAGCTTGCTCAGCAAGAAGCCTGAGATTGAGAGAGATCGTGATGACTAAAAAAGATCGCATTCTTGTCCCGTCTCCTTGCAGTATAAGAAGCTAGGTAAATAATTAGATCATCTCCATAAGGAGCATCCATGCCGCCCTCCAGCCAATAGGTATAAAGCTTCTGTTCTTGCTCATCTAATACCAAGCACTCCACTCCAAGGGGACTTGGAGCACGACGATACGTCACACAGTCCTCAGTAAGTGGACATGAAAGCACTGTTTGTAAGAGTTGCAACACCTGTGCTTGCTCCTCTTTACTTGAGTTTCTCCACTGATTATCGCCGTCTTCGCAATTTTCATCATAGTGGGATCCCTCAGGAAGGAACTCTCGAACTCCTGCTCCAGCAAGGAACTCTTTTGCTAACCCAAAATCTTCATTTCCCATAATAGTTTGTTGTTGTGTCCCTCTATGAAGGGGGACGGGTTTGTATTGTTTTTATTATTGTGCCACTACTATAATCATTTCCTCCCCAAATGTCAAGGGTTTGTGAACTCAATGAAAAAAGTCTGGCTCCGAGATTCCAGAGTCAGACTTTTGGGATTAAACGGATAAGCGAAAAGCTTGCTCAGCAAGAA
>ERZ773099.1132-NODE-1132-length-20175-cov-7.257753_pt1 | contig 20175 bp, 20 predicted proteins | sample MGYA00511120_ERZ773099 | MGnify/ENA primary metagenome ERZ773099 (study PRJEB29015, sample SAMEA2738012) | human oral metagenome | biome: human oral; feature: human-associated habitat; material: dental | place: China | collected 2104 ...
AGCGACACGCTATTACCAACAAAACACCCTAAACACCCCTATGAATAAGCCTCCACATATACCAATTTGTGCGCCTAAAGTCAATAACTTTAGGTGCAAAATTGGCGCATTGCGGCATTGAATGGGAATCAAGGGTAGTGTCAATAGGGACAGAAATATCCGTCGACATAGCGAAGGGATGGAAGGCGCAGCGGGGTTGCCCGAACGACCCGTGTGGCTGTCGTTCGGCCTGCCAGGCAGTGGTCCTGGGGCTACGAAGTGCGCTCATCTCGTCTGTCTCGGGTGGTCGCGTATCCATGGCGACCGGTCATTGTCAGTGTACGTCGAAGGCGAGCTGCGCTGGTCTGTGCCATGCCGCCGTGGTATGCGGTGTCAGCGATGGTGCTCTGAGGGTGGCGAGCGCTGGTCGCCGTGGCGAGGCCGAGTGCGGGTCGGTTCGACTGCTCTGAATCAGGACACTACAGGATAGCAAGGAACGGGCGGCTGTACCTTAGTCGGATCGTTATCGGACGACGGTATGACCAGGTGGGAGGTGGTGGGCCGGTATGCCCGCCGGAGGAGTCCCAGATGAACCTGCTGCGCCTCCGAGGGATCTCTGGCGCGTCAGTGACGCTCCTCTCATCTACCCCTGGCTCACCCGCTCCGCCAGCTTCCGCCAGGTGACCATCCGTCGGCGGATGGTGTGCTCGCTGTACTTGCGGCGGCGCAGCAGGGCTCGGTACTGGGTCAGGTCGCGGCCGGTCAGGGCCAGGACGTCCTTGCCCCGAGCGACAGCCCACTCGAAGATATCCTGCAGGTCGGCCCAGTAGGCTCGGGCGGTGTGGTAGCCGTAGTCGAGCAGGATGTCTTCGCGCAGATCGAGGAAGCGCTGCCACTGCCTGGCCTGGGCTGGGTCAAGGTCTGGCGGGAAGTCCATGAGGTAGTCGGGGTACCGGCGCTCGGACGCTGGATCTGCGTCGGACGCTGACGGCGCGCTGGCTGATGTGGCCTGCCCCTGCTCGGTGCCGGGCTCGTTCTGGGCAGCGGTCGTGGGTGAGGCTCCTGTGCCGGAGGGGGCGGTGTCCTGAGCGCCGTCGGCGCTGGTGCTGTCGCTGCTCGATGCCGTGGCCATGCGGCTCGTCGCTCCTTTCGCGCGGAGGGCTGGTGACGCGGGCTCGGTGGTCGGTCGGGGTGGCTGGTCGCAGGCTGAGAGGTGGCGGATGCGTCGGGTTTCTTGGACCCCTGGGGCTGGTTGTCTAGCAGCGATGAGCCAGGTCAGCGGCCGTGTGCCAGTGCACCAGGAGTGCGGCGCACGGCCTGGGGACAGACGGCCAAACCGGAGCTTTCCCGCAGGATGCTCGATGTTATCACGCTTATGGTTTGCGGCGAGATTCCAAGGCTTTAGCGTGGGTGTCAGCCGGATCGGTTGTTATCACCAGCGGGGTGTCAGGGCCCTGCCTGGGCTGGTCCGACTAGAAGGGAGTGCTCGCTATGAGCCGCGAGATCATCGGACGGATGCCCAGCCCCGAGCTGTATGTGCCGGGGATGCAGCCGTTTGCCCAGGCAGCATCGCGAGCCGTCGAGCGACGGATTGCTCGACAGGTCGATGGCGTGCTGGCCCGCGCAGCGGTGGCCCATGCCAGCGACCAAGCCCGAGCGGTGCTGACCGCTGGCGCGCTGCACAACGTCGGAGCACTGGCTGGCCTGGCTGAGCAGTGCGCCCAGGTCGCACCAGCCGGTGGGCCGTACTACGAGGCCATTCTGCGAGCCTATGGCCTCAGCGCCGCCCAGGCCGTCGTCGAGTTCTAGCCCCAGCCAGCAGCGACAGAACGGAAATAGACCAATGGAACTCATCTGGGACGGCCTGGCCACGATCGGGCTGACGACTCTGCTCCTACTGGCCTGGGCCTGGTGGCAGGGCGACGACGAACCACCAGCGACCCCTCCCCGCTGGCGCGCGCCGAGCGGGCCAGCCGGGCCGCCACCCGCGCCGGGAGCGGCGGCCCACGAGGCGATCGCTCACCAGGCAGCGGCCACACAGTGGCAGCAGGACGAGGCGCTGCTGACCGCCGCCCGGCAGATGCTCGGTGTCATGCAGGCCTGTCAGACGGATGGTGCAGCTGCAGCCGAGAACGGAGCGACCACATCACGCCGTAGGGCTGGCAACGGGACTGGCGGGAGCATCGACGACCCCGTCGATGCGGGGGACTGACCTGCGGCGGGGTGTGGTCGCTCCGCACCCAGCACACTCCCCACACCTTCTCCAACGACCTCCCCATCGCCTGCCTGTTGTCAAAAGCACATCACACACTTTCGCTTCCCAAAATCGGCTTATGAGAACGCCATATGTCCGGGGGTGTGACCGGGACAGACGACGGGACTGTCTGGATGACGCATCGCTCGTAAAGGCGCCGCCGAGGCCATTGTTCACCTGCTCGAAGTATGTCAAAGATGGAAGAAAGCCATCTAAGACGAAAGGACATCATCATGGATCGTTCACCCGTATCACAGGCACACACAGCGAAGAGAGTAAGGACAAAGGAGGAGGGGCTACTCAGTCTCCCACCCGGCGGCTTCGCCACCATCCTGGCGGATCCACCGTGGCAGGGACAGAGTGGTGAGGCGCATTACCAGACGATGAGTCTGGAGCGGATTATGAGGCTGCCGGTGGCGGAGCTAGCGGCAGCGGATGCGCATTTGTGGCTGTGGACGACTAATGCCTTGCTGCCCAGGGCGTATGAGGTGGCCCAGGCGTGGGGGTTTACGGTACGGAGTCCACTGACCTGGGTGAAGTTCCGGCTCGGCTTGTCAGGGCGGTACCAATTGCGTAATGCCACGGAGCAGCTGCTGTTCTGCACCCGAGGACGTGCCCCACTGGGTAACCATTCACAGCCAACCTGGTTTAACGCTCCTGTCCTTGAGCATTCACGCAAGCCGGCGGAGCAGTTCGCCATCATTGAACGGATCAGCCGAGGGCCATTCCTCGAGCTGTTCGCTCGCCAGCGGCCTGAGTCGAACCAGGAGTGGGCGATCTGGGGCAACGAGGTGGTGTCCGATGTGCGGATTCCGGGATATGGGGTGGCGCGGTATAGCGGGCGGGTGGCTGGAGACATGCCAGGTCAGACGCAGGAGGAGGACGTGATGACCATGGCGAGCACCTCGCCGCCGTCCCTGTCCCGTGGGCTGCTGCGCCTGGGGCTCGGGCTGCTGTTGGTCGCTATCGGGCTGGAGTGGCTGGCCGACCTGGTGCGTCGGCTGTGGCCCTGGCTGGTCGGCGGCCTGGTGGTCGCTGGCGTCGTCGCCGGGCTGGTCGCCTGGTGGCGCGCTCGACATCTGTGGTGACGGGAGGCTCGTCATGAGACGGGATCGTCACCCGGGCGGACGCCCGCCCCAGTCGCAGCGGGTACAGGTGCTGGCGCGGCGGCAGCACAGCCTGGATCACCGGGCGCTAGCGCGGATCCTACTGAGCATCGCCACTATCAGGGCCGAACAGGCCCGCCAGCGCGAAGCGACGACGCCAACGGACCAGGCAACCTCTCAGGCGGGAGGTCGGTCATGAGCGGCCGGATGCCAGTGCGGTGGCGGCAGATCCACTTCGCCCTGCCCCTCGAGGCCGAGGTGGCGGTGACGCTACTGCACCGGTTGGTGGCCGATGCCTCGCTGGGGCGGATCGTGCTGGAGGCGTGGGCTTGTGCGGGACGGGTCGTCTACCTAGTGGGCGCCGCCAGTGGGCAGCGGCTCGACGAGGTCATCCGGCAACTGGCGCCGGGCAGCCGCGTGACACCGCTGGCTGAGGAGCGCACTGCGGTCGACCAAGCGCTGGGCGTCAGCGCACGGCGGGCGCGCCTGCCCCTGTCGGGGGAACGGCTGGAGGCAGTGGCCCGAGCAGTCCTGGCCGCACTGGCCGGTACTGGCGCCGAGGAGGATCTGGTCATCCAGCTGCAGATCGGGCGGCGCTGGCAGCCCAGTCTGTGGCCCGGGCGGCAGCCGCAGGGCTGGCTGGAGCTGCTGGGCTTCACACTGGCGCCTGCGCCAGGTAGCGAGCTGGTGCGGCAGCAGCGTACGCAGGCTGCACAGCACCGGGCGGGCGTGATCCTGCGCCTCGGCGTGCGAGCCAGCATGACTGCACGGCGGCGCCAGCTGCTGCAGAATCTGCTCGGGGCATTGCACATGGCGGAGAGCGCAGGGCTAGTGCTGCGGGCCCGGTCTGAGGCGGCGTGGCGACTGAACCAAGGTCGGCGCCCCTGGCGCCACCCGCTGACTGTGAGCGCGCGTGACCTGGCCTGTTTATCCGGCTGGCCCATCGGATCGGGACCGCTGCCAGCCATGCCCAGCTGTCATCCCCGCTTCCTGCCCCTCCCGGCATTGCGCGACCAGCAACGGGTCTTCGCCCGAGGCGTGGCTGACCAGCAGGACCAGCGCCTGGGTATCTCCATCCGCGATGCGCTGCACCACACGGTGCTGCTGGGGCCGACTGGTGTCGGTAAGTCCACTGCCATGCTGCACCTGGCCGTGGCCGACATTCAGGCCGGACGCAGTGTGCTGGTCATCGACCCCAAGGCGGGGCTGGTCGACGACCTACTCGCCCGTATCCCGGCCCAGCGCGCTGACGACGTGGTGGTTATCGACCCGAGCGATGCCCGGCCCGTCGGACTCAATCCCGTCGCCTGCCCGCCCGGACAGCAGCAGGTACCGGAGGTGGTGGCCGACGCCATCTTGGCCGTCTTCAAGCAGCTATTCGCCGACTCCTGGGGCGTGCGCAGTGAGGAGATCCTGACTGCCAGCCTGTTGACGCTGACCCGCATGCCGGGCGCCACGCTGGTGGACCTGCCGCTCCTCCTGACCAACCCCGCCATCCGGCGGGGTATCGTCGGCCAGGCGCCGGATCCACTCGGCACTGACCAGTTCTGGACCACCTACGAGGCATTGTCTGAGGTGCAGCGCAGTCAGTGGACCCAGCCGGTTATCAACAAGCTCCAGCCCTTCCTCATCCGCCCCTGGCTGCGCACCATGCTGGGACAAGCCGAACCATCCTTCGATCTGAGCCAGCTGTTCAGCCAGCGGCGCATCGTCCTGGTGGCGCTCAATAAGGGCCTGCTCGGCGCGGAGGCGGCACGGCTACTGGGTAGCCTCATCGTCGGGCAGCTATGGCCCCGCATCCTGGCCCGCGCAGCCCGTCGGCAGGCGGTGCTGCCCATCGTGTCGGTGTACATCGACGAGGTCCAGGACTACTTGGCCCTGCTCGGCGATCTGGCTGACGCCTTGGCCCAGGCCCGTTCCCTGGGTGTGGCCTTTCACCTGGCGCATCAGTACCGTGCTCAGCTCCCTGCGGACCTGCGAGCCGGCATCGACAGCAACGCCCGCAACAAGATCATCTTCGGACTCAGCGCCAGTGACGCGACCGAGCTGGCTCACCAGGCGCCTGGGCTGGAGAGCGACGACTTCCAGCTACTGCCGCGCTTCCAGGTCTACGCTCGCACCCTCCACCAGGGGCAACCCCAGCCCTGGGCTCTGGCTCAGACGCTGCCGCCACCACCGACCTGCAGTGACCCAGCCCAACTACGTCTGCGCAGCAGTCAGCAACTATGGCCAGGACGGCGAGGCCGTCGAGCAGCGCCTCCGAGCCAGGCTGGGCGTCAGTCATGACGGAGCACAGACGGCAGCTACGGGGTCGGTGGTCATCGGGCGACGCCATCGGCAGCAGGAGGAATGAGCTCGGCTGGTGTCCATCAGGGCCCAGCGTGCGAGCCGGAGGAGTACAGCCCACGACCAGTCGCCCGACGAACCGCCCGACCTGTCGCGACCTCAACCAAGCGGGCATAGCCGCCGGTCACACGGCACATGTGAGCCATTACGGGAGGTGACTGACTGCGCCCTGGCCGCTATCCCTACCAGGCGCGGGCGGTGACCGTGAGCCATCGAGGGCGGAGAGCAACAGATCGCGATCTACCTCTCCCGCCCTCCCAGGGGGATACAGAGAAAGGAGTCGTACCCATGACCACAGCAACCATGAAGCGGATCGGGGCGCAGCAACTGGCTACCCTAGCTGAACAGCTCGACACCGTCGATCGGTACCTACTGGAGCTCATCGACGTCCATCGCTACGCCACCACGCGACAGCTAGCTGGGCTTGTCAATCTGAGCCACGCCTACGCCAGCGCCCGCTCGGCGCTGCGTCAAACCGCCCGGCGCCTGAGCCGACACCGCAGCCTGGGGCTGGTCGACCACCTGGCCAGACGTATCGGCGGTGTACGAGCCGGCTCCTCCGGATTCGTCTGGCACCTGACCGAACCTGGTCACCGCCTGCTCCATCCCGGCAGCGGCCGACGGCGCCACAGCGAACCATCTATCACCTTCCTGGGCCACACCCTGGCCATTACCGAAGCTCGACTGGTCATTCAGCAGACTCTCGAGCAGGCCGGAGGCGAGCTGGTCCTACTGCGCACCGAGCCGGACTGCTGGCGCAGCTGGCTCGGGCCCGGAGGTGGAACGCGCTGGCTCAAGCCCGACCTGGAAGTCATCGCGCAGGCGGCGGATTGCCAGGAGGATCACTGGCTCATCGAGGTCGACCTCGACACCGAGAACCCCGCCCGACTCCTAGCCACCTGTCACCGCTACCACGACCACCTCCGTAGCGGCAGCGAGCAAGCCGAGCTCGGCTACTACCCACAAGTGCTTTGGCTGTGCAACCAGCCCAGACGTGCCAGCTGGCTGAGCGAGCACATCGCTGCCGACGCAGGGCTTCTTGATGAACTGTTCATCGTGGTGGGGAGCGAGGATGAGCTACAAGAGGTGGTGCGGGGAGAAAGAACTACCCTCACTCAAAAAGATGATGGAGGGAATTAATAGCGTCTGGCAGTAATCTCAACCTATCTTTGTGGAACTCATAAAGATTCCTGGCTGGGGTTGTCGAATCGCCTATCTGACCCATTGCTTCATTGCTTGCCATAACCCCTTCAAGAGTGCTTGACATTGAGCCCTTCTGCTTCATGTCAGAAATCAATGCAGTAAGATCCTTCGGAAGACACCACAGTCCGAACGGGCGCCCTGGAGCGCGACTCACCGTGCGAAACTTTGGGCGATCCTGGACTCTTTCAATAAGATACACAAGATCATCTGGATTTATCTCGTTGGCGAGAGCGTACATCATGATCTCATTCCAGAACGAGAGGAGAAGTGAGTCGAGTGAATTCTCCACATACTTCAAAAGTTCAGTTGTTCGGCGAGATTCAGTCAAAAACAATGGCGAATCCAGAGAAGAATACAGCGCCAGCAAGTGGTCGCGTCCGTTCTCAGGTCCTCCAATGGCGACTCGCTCAGGCTCATTATTATCCTCCTTGATTGTTGCCTTTCTCAGAAAGGATGGATTCACAACATAAGGAAGCGGGTCGACCAATTTTGCCAGTCGATCACCGGTTCCAACCGGACATGTCGAACGCTGTACAACGACGGGTACTGTCTTCCAGGAGACAGCTCGAATCTGAAAGATGACTGACTCAATGATAGACAAATCGCACTGCCTGTCCGAGTTCAACTCAGTCGGAACGCATATATGAATTGCGTCTAAGTCCCTGGGAGCCTCATCAAGCGCTGATACCGCTTCCAAGCCTTGCTGCACCTCTAGTTTTGTTAGTACTTCATGGTCATTGTCTACCCCGACTACTGTATGTCCTCTTTTGCGCATCCATTGTGCATGAGAATATCCGACTTTGCCGCATCCAACGACTGCAATTTTCAAGAGAGCACCTCAATCATAAGACTACTCAGTGTAAAACCATCTGATACTTTTCCTTGTTGAACCATCTCCTTGAGTTGGGTGGTTGATACGAATCTCCTGTCAACGATTTCGTCGACGCTATCTTCGTTACGCACTGATGTGTCGTCGACTAGAACAGAGAATACGAAGACGTTCTGTGGAGTAAGTCCAGGGACCGGCCTAAATGAACCAATCTGTCGAAGATTACTCGATCGAATACCAGTCTCTTCAAAGAGCTCGCGCTCAGCAGCCTGCATAGGGTTCTCACCTTCATCTATTCCACCCATTGGGAGTTCCCAGGAGTAGGAGTCTGTTGGAAAACGATACTGTTCCAGCATCAATATGCGCATAAGAGAGTCTCGGACTATCACAACAACCGAGTCTTGTCTGTGTACGACACCATAAATACCAGGTTGCCCATCCCTGTTTATCTTAAGTTCGTTGACTTTAAGCCACGGATTCTCATAGACACTAGTCTCGGAAAGAATTTCAAAACGTCGTTCTATCATCATTGCGTACCCTTTCTTCTTCTCAACTGTAGCATAAAAAACAATAGAAGAATAGTCCACGCGGCTAGGGCCCACGACCACCACTTATCGAATACCCCGAAGCCTATAAAAATAAGAGCTGCGAACAGACCTCCATACGTGCTAGTCAGGACGGCTTGAATTTGCAGGGTAATATAGTCTGCTCCTACTCTCGATCGTTTGTCAAACCACGATTTCATCGCGTACAGCTTCTCATACTCGTCGTCAGCAAATATCTGCCGAATGGCCTTGTCCTGTAGCATTTGAAGTATCTTGTAACGCGACAAATAATTGCTTCGTTGGTGAAGATACAGTTCGTAGAACAAGACGCCAATGATGGTATTGGTCGCGACGGGGACGCTTGCTACGAATGCCGGAGAAAGCGAGTATGGCAATTTGAGGTTCAGCAAGAGAGTCGCTAACGCTGCAGTTGCCGCATTAATTGTCAAATAGTAGCCGAACCAGCGATCCCGAACTTCCTGCTGAAGTTTCACTTGCTCAAATATGAATTTTGCAGTTTCTACAGGATCGGCTGAGGTTCTAACGTACAAGGAGTCCTTGAATTTGACAGGGCCTTCACCTTTCATGTCTTCTTGACGCGCCGACCTTCGCTCTGCTATAGAATTATGAAAGCGTCGTTGCATTTTCATATTCTTTGCGAAAATATTCCGGCATGCATGACAAAATAGGTAGAAGATCATCGCATCGGTTCCCTTCCCCGCATTGCATTGCCGAACAACTTGCCAGGTGTGTGTGCCGATCGCCCCTCTTGAATGGTCTACCGTTTCCTCCCGGCGCAAGATGCCGAGGACAATGAAGTGAGAGTGAGAGGGTGTGTGCGTTGCATGTCGAACTATACTCGCCATTTACTCGGATGTCTATAGGCTGACAAAACCTATCAATGTGTCACAACACAGAGGACGTCATACGCCTCGTGCGTAATTGATAAGTGCAAGGCGAGCCAAGGACGATTGCAGAGCCATCCGCAGCTCGCTCTGACCCAGCCGACACATGAGCCCAGAGCACAGGCCTTCCGATGAGGCAAATCCCGACTTGAGCAGCATAAGCTCACGCGGCTATAGGTGTTGCCCGCCCTCACCGCACAGACCAGACCTTCATCTCGCGCCTCATCCTGCGGCCAGGTGCTTGCGCACTGTGCTGCGATCGAAGCCGAGCTTCAGGCCGATGTCGATCAGGGAGACACCGTGAGCCAGGAGCTCCAGGGCTTGCGCGCGATGTTCCGCCGTGAAGCGGTGCGGACCCCGTCGCGCTGGCGCGGGTCGCTGACGCCAGAGCTGCCGCACCGTACCAGGATGAACACCGAAGCGAGCAGCCACCTCCGACGCGGCCTGCCCACTGCTAGCAAGCGCCTGAATAGCCTCGCGCGTCGCTGGCGACAGCGGACGAAGCTCAGGATGGCGAATGCGACCGACCTCCTGTACAGGCGGCTGGTGAGTCGCAGTCTCGGCGTCGGCATCGTCAGGATCGGCGAGTGGCTCGCTTGCTGCGCCAGAAGCGGGAGCGGCAACCTCTTCCCCATCCGCTTGGTCGCCAAGATGTGTCCTGAGCCACCGCAGCAAGCCACCCCAGTTGTTCGTGTCAAGGGTGCCCAGGCGCACAGGCCCGACGACGGCTCACTTCTCGCAGGCGACCCCGTCGTGGTCGCGGTCCAGCTTGGCCCGGTAGCCGGGGTCGCCCCGGTACAACGGTGCCGCGCCGGCGGCCTTCGCCTCCCCGCAGGTTGCGTAGTACGTACGGGCCGGCGCCTCCGGCTCCGACTGGGGCTCCTGGGCGGGCGCCTCGGGCTGGGCCGGCTCCTCCTGGGCGGCCTGCTCCGTCGCCTCGGCCGCAGCGGACGCCTCGGCCGCAGCGGACGCGGACGCCTCGGCCGCAGCGGACGCCGAGGCCTCAGCGGAGGCCGCCGCATCGGCGGAGTCGTGGTTGACCGTGAGCGTGATCTCCTGGTCCGCCGGGACCTGCTCGCCCGCCGCCGGGTCCTGCGCGGTCACGGACCAGTTTCCCGGAGCCCACACGGACTCCTCGCCGTCGGCGTCCGTGTAGCTCGGGGTCTTGGAGAGCCCCGCCTTCTTGAGGGCATCGGCCGCGTCGTCGCCCTTCATGCCGACGACGTCCGGAACCTCGACCGCGGCCGGGGTCGTGGCGGCGGCGCTGGCCGGGGCGGCCTCGTGCGCAGCCGAGTCGTCGCACCCGGAAACCGCCGGGACGAGGACGATGACGAGGGCGACGAGCCAGCTGCCGGCGGACAGCAGCCGGCTCGGCCGACGCGAGCTGATCTGGGAAACGGTCATGGTGACGGGATCCTTGTGGGTGGGGATTGTGCAAGGGCCCCTCAGGTATACCCCCGCCAGCCCGCGGAAACGGTCGGAGATCCGCATTCTTGACCATACTGTGACTCACCGCCGCAACTCGCTGCTCCGGTCCCGCGGCCGACGGGGCCGCCCCCGCTCCCGAGGCCGTGGCACTCGGGGCCACGTCGAGGCCGGGCGGGCACTCCATGCCCCCGCGCAGCGGGTAGCCTGACGCCGTGACAGACACCGAGTCCCCCAAGATGATCCGCAAGGACGGACGCGCGGCCGACGAGCTGCGCCCCGTGACCATCACCCGCAGCTGGCTGGACCACGGGGAGGGCTCGGTGCTCATCGAGCTCGGCCGCACCCGGGTCCTGTGCGTGGCCTCCTTCACCGAGGGCGTGCCGCGCTGGCGCAAGGGCGGCGGCGAGGGCTGGGTGACCGCCGAGTACGCCATGCTCCCCCGCGCGGGCTCCGAGCGCTCCGGCCGCGAGTCCGTGCGCGGGCGGGTCGGCGGTCGCACCCACGAGATCTCCCGCCTCATCGGCCGCTCCCTGCGCGGCATTATCGATGTGGCCGCCCTGGGGGAGAACACGATCGCCCTGGACTGCGACGTCCTGCAGGCCGACGGCGGCACCCGCACCGCCGCCATCACCGGCGCCTACCTGGCCCTGGCCGACGCCATCGCCTGGGGCACCGGCAAGGGGCACATCAAGCCGCGAGCCGGCAGGCCGGTCCTGTCGGACTCCCTGTCCGCGATCAGCGTCGGCATCGTCGATGGGACCCCCTGCCTGGACCTGCCCTACGAGGAGGACGTGCGCGCCCACACCGACATGAACGTCGTCCAGACCGGGGACGGGCACTTCGTCGAGGTCCAGGGCACGGCCGAGCACGTCCCCTTCAACCGCGACGAGCTGTGCGCCCTGCTGGACCTGGCCGCCAAGGGCAACGCCGAGCTGGCGGCGCTGCAGGCCCGTGCGCTGGCCGGACCGGGGCGGGAGCCTTTCACGGTCTCGACCCGCGACGACGCCGAGCGGGAGGCCTCGTGAGCGCACCGGTGCCGCCGTCGGGGGCGACCGTGCCCGACGGGGCCGCGCTGGTCCTGGCCACCCACAACCTCGGCAAGCTCGCCGAGCTGCGGGCGATCCTCGCGCCGCTCGCGCCCGGGCTGGATCCGCGATCGATCGTCTCGGCGGCCTCCCTGGGCGCCCCCGAGCCCGTCGAGGACGGCCTCAGCTTCGCGGCCAACGCGGAGATCAAGGCCCGCGCCCTGGTGCGGGCCACCGGGCTGCCCGCCGTTGCCGACGACTCGGGCCTGTGCGTGGACGTGCTCGGCGGCGCGCCCGGCATCTTCTCCGCACGCTGGTGCGGCCGCCACGGCGACGACGCGGCGAACCTGCGTCTCCTGCTGGACCAGATCAACGATGTGGCCGATCCCCATCGCACGGCGCGCTTCACCTGCGCGGCGGTGCTGGCCGCTCCCGGCCGCGGCCCGGACGGCCGGCCGACGGTCACGCGGATCGAGCGCTCGATGGAGGGCCGGCTGCTCGGCGAGCCCCGGGGCGAGGGCGGCTTCGGCTACGACCCGATCTTCGTGCCCGTCCAGGAGGACGCGCCGGGCGGCGCGGGGCGGACGACGGCCCAGATGAGCCCCGAGGAGAAGAACACGATCTCCCACCGCGGCCAGGCCCTGCGCGCCCTGGCGCCGGTGCTCGCCGCCCTGCTCGCGCCGCCGTCGACGGGTGCAGGCGATATCACGCGCTGAGCGGCCCTTCGGCGGGGCCGGAGAGCGGGCGCGGCCGCTTGCGGCGCCGCGCCCGCTCCGTCATACTTTCCATACAGGAAAGGAAGGCTGCCGATGACTCGAGACCCGCTCGCCCGCCCTTCCCCCGCCCGGGCCCGCCAGATGCTCCGCGAGGCGGACGCGACCGCTGACGCCGCTGCGCGGTGGCGGCCGGCCGGCTGGGCGGTCGCCGTCGTCTCGCTCACCGGTGCCGTCACGGCCGCCCTGGCCGTGACGGGGGCGTGGCGGCTCATGCTCGCCGCCTGGGCGCTGACGCTCGCCCTCGGCGCCGTGCTGTGGTCCCGCCTGGCCCGCCCCGGCCTCCGTCAGGACCCGTGGGCCGATCCGCTCGCGCAGGGACGCGGCCACTGGCTCAGAGTACTGGCCTCCGGGCTGCTGCCCGTCGGTGTCATCGTTGCCCGTGACGCCCTTCCCGCCTCGTGGCTGCCCGCGGCCGCCGCCGTGATCGCGCCCGCGGCCGGTGCGCTGTGCGCCTGGACACTTCTCGCTGCGGCTCGGCCCCGTGCTTGATCCCGTCATCCACCCGCTGAGCAGGCTGCGGGTCTGCGCCGCACTGCGATCCGTCGGAGCGGTGCATGGCCGGGCGCAGATGCGCTTCGCCGAGCTCCGAGAGGCCGTCGGAGTCTCCGACTCGGCCCTGTCCAAGCAGCTGACCGCGCTCGAGAGGGCCGGGTACGTGCGCCGCCAGCGCAGCTACGGGCTCGCCCGGTCCGAGGACGTCGTCTGGGTGGCGCTCACACCCGCGGGCCTGAAGGCCTTCGAGTCCCATCTCGGGGCCCTCCGCGAGATCGCCGGGGGATGAGCGAACCGATCTCGAGCCGGAGATGAACCGATCTCGACGCGGAGCTCGACCGCTCTCGGCGAGGTCAGTCCGAACCGGCAGTCCCGTCCGACTCGCCCCGGTCCCGGGCCTCCTGGGCCTCGAGCCGGCGCTGGACCGGCTTGGGCACGAGCGAGTCGTGGGCCTTGGCGAAGCCGTACAGGCAGCGCCACCCGGCCTGGAACACGACCAGGAAGGCCAGCGTCATGAGGGAGAAGGAGACGAGCGCGCCACCACCCGCCAGGCCGTGCGCCGCGACGCACACGCACCCGGTGACGCCGACGACGATCGTCCCCTCGGGCCACAGGACCTCCAGGTGGTCGCGCCCGCGCCGCGCCCCCCAGGCCACCGCCCAGGCGAGGAAGGTGGCGCCCAGGGTGCGCGCCACCAGCGCGGGGGCCCGGGAGGCGTCGTGCAGCGAGGCGGAGGCGAAGAGGGCCACGAGCACCGCAGTGACCAGGTCGGCCGGGATGACGAGCCACCACCGGGTGCGGCGCCCGCGGGTCCAGGGGCGATCCGGTCCATCGGGAACCGGCGGGCTGTATGCCAGCCGCGTCCGACCGTCCCCGTGCTGCGCAACCACCGGCTCAGCCTACCGCCGCACCCGAGGAGCGCGATCCGCCCGCTCACGGGCGCCGGTGCCGGCCTGCGCTCAGATCTCCCAGCTCGCGCCCGCGGTCGCGGCCTCAAGCGGACCGGAGTAGGCCTCGGCCGCCTCCTTGAGGGCGTCGGCGGGCTCGGTCCACGGCTGGATGTGCGTCAGCACGAGGCGGCCCACGGGCGTCCGCCCGCCCTTGCCGCTCGTGCCGGCGGCGAGCTCGCCTGCGCGCCTGCCGGTCAGGTGCATCCCGCGGTAGGTGTCGCGCCCCTCCAGGAAGGCGGCCTCGGACAGCAGCAGGTCGACGCCGTCGGCCATGGCCTCCACGCCGTCGCACAGGTCCGTGTCCCCGGTGAAGGCGAGGCTGACACGGCCCTGACCGTCCTTCCCGGGGCCCTCGACACGGTAGCCGTAGGCCTCCACGGGGTGGAGCGCCCTGTACGGTGTGATCGTCATCGGCCCGACCCGCACCGTCTCGCCGACGACGGCGGTGCGGAAGGTGAACTCGGAGGCGTAGGTCTCCTCCGGAGGCGTGCCGTCCACGCCGTTGAGGCGGCTCGGCAGCTCGCCGGGCCCCAGCGTGAGCACGGGGCCCAGCGCCCCGGTCGGGTTCCACCGGCGGAAGACGTGCATCCCCACAAGGTCGACAATATGGTCCGCGTGGCAGTGGGAGATCACGATCGCGTCCAGGTCGGCCGGGTCGAGGTAGTGCAGCATCTGCCCCATCGCCCCCGGCCCCAGGTCCAGCACCACCGACCACGTCCGCACCTCGCCGCCTGGGTCCGCGCCACCGGCCTGCACCAGATAGGAGGAGGCGGCGGAGTCGGGACCGGACATGCTTCCGGTACAGCCGATGATCGTGAGCTTCATACGGGATCCTTGCTCAGTTCTGCGGGGTCGGAGGGGGAACTTGGTCGTCAGCGGCACCGGAGACGTCGCCGGGAGCGACCGCGCGCGCCGCTCCGGACGCCGAGCCCGCCCGCAGGACGCGTCTGACCTCGGGGCCCAGGAAGCGCCGCGCCAGAACCACGAAGGACTCGGGGTCTCCGGTGGAGCGGAACTCGTGGTGGGGGGCGGCGGCGCCGGGATCGCGCAGCAGGTCGCGCCGGGCGAGCTCGCGGTAGACGTCCTTGGCGGTCTCCAGGCTCGAGGTGACCAGGGTGACGTCCTCCCCCACGACGTAGGAGATCGGGCCGATGAGCAGCGGGTAGTGGGTGCAGCCCAGGATGAGGGTGTCCACACCGGCGGCCCTGATCGGAGCGAGGTACTCCTCGGCGGTGGTGAGCGCCTCGGGACCGGTGGTCACGCCGCTCTCGGCCAGGTCGACGAAGCGCGGGCACGCCTTGGAGAACAGCTCGACGCCGGGCACGGCCCCCAGCGCGTCGTCGTAGGCGTGCGAGTCAACGGTTCCCTGGGTGGCGACCAGGCCGATACGGCCGTTGCGGGTGACGCGGGCGGCCGCCCGGGCGGCGGGGTGGATGACCTCGACCACGGGGACGCCCCGGCCCTGGGTGTAGCGGCGCCGGGCGTCGTGCAGAACCGCCGCCGAGGCGGTGTTGCAGGCGATGACGAGCATCTTGACGCCGGCCTCGACGAGCTCGTCCATGACTCCGAGCGCCAGGGAGCGGACCTCGTCGATGGACTTGGGGCCGTACGGGGTGTGAGCGGTGTCCCCGATGTAGAGGATCTGCTCGCCGGGCAGCTGGTTGAGTACGGCTCTTGCAACGGTCAGGCCTCCGACCCCGGAGTCGAACATCCCAATCGGCGCGTCGTTCACGCATCCGAGACTAGGCGGCGGCTCAGCCGTAAAGCAGCACGGTCACCAGTGATTCCTGCCACCAGGTGAGCATGTCGTAGGACAGGGCGAGTCCGCGGCGCCAGCGGGCGTCGTCGTCCTCGTCCCGGGGGGCCTCCTGCCGGGCGATGGCGTGGGTCGCCTCGGCGGCCTGCGGCCCGTCGATGTCAAGCCGCTGCGCGAGCACGAGGCGCACGTCGTTGAGCGCGCCGAGCCACTCCTGCTCGTGCCCGCGGACGACGCGGACGGCGCCGTCGGCGCCCGTGGGCTCCAGCAGCTCGACGATGGCGGCCTTGAGGCGCTCGTGCTTGAGGCCGCGCAGGCGCGCACGGGTCAGGTCCGCCACCTCGAGCGCGACCTCGGGGTCCTCGGAGGCGTCGGGCAGGAGCACATCGATCACGGGTGCGAGCGCTGGCGGGGCCGACGTCGGCGGCAGCGGGGCCGGGGGCTCCTGCGGGTCCGGGTCGAAGTCCAGCGCCGCGAGGACGTCACCGTCACGGGCGCTCTCCCCCTGTCGCAGCCCGGGCTGCGGGGGCGTCGTCCCGCCGTCCTGACGGCCGCCGGGGTCATCGGCCGCCAGCAGCACGGCGACCTGCTCGAGCAGGCCCGCGAGGTACTCCCGCTCCCAGGCCTCCAGGCGGCTCTCCCAGCCGCCGACCGCCTTGGCGAAGCCGCGCATCAGGCCCCGCCCCGGTCCGCGGCGTCGTCCCCCACCGGCTCGAGAGTGGCGCGCAGGCCGTAAGAGTGCATGGCGGTGACGTCGACCTCCATGCGCTCGCGCACCCCGGTGGACACCGTGGCGCGCCCGCGGGTGTGGACCTCCAGCATGCGACGGCGCGCCAGCTGCAGCGGGAAGCCGAAGTAGGTGCGGAAGACCCAGGTGACGTAGTCCATGGTGTTGATCGGGTCGTCGTGGACGACCGTGCGCCACTGGGACTGGGCGGCGCTGCGTGCACGCTCCTGGACGTCGGGCTCGACGACGTGCAGTGCGTTGGACATGACCACCAGCGTAGCGGCCGGGAGAAGACTGGGGCAGACACGCTGCACCGCAATCCGAGTTTCGGGATAGGCTAAGAGTCATGACACCCACGCAGCGCGTCGCAGACCCGACCGCTCCCACCACGTCCCTGCTCACCGACATGTACGAGCTCACCATGCTCCAGGGGGCGCTTCGCTCGGGGACCGCCGAGCGGGCCAGTGTCTTCGAGCTGTTCGGTCGGCGGCTGCCCGCCTCCCGGCGCTTCGGCGTCGTGGCCGGCACGGGCCGCCTCCTGGACGCCGTGGAGGCCTTCGCCTTCACCGGCAGGCAGATCGACTTCCTGCACCGCACGCAGGTGGTCGACGACGCCACCCTGGACTACCTGCGCGAGTACCACTTCTCCGGCACCATCCGCGGCTACGCCGAGGGCGAGTGCTACTTCGAGGGCTCACCGCTGCTCACCGTCGAGGGCACCTTCGCCGAGGCCTGCATCCTGGAGACCCTGGCCCTGTCGATCTACAACTACGACTGCGCCGTCGCCTCGGCGGCCTCCCGCATGACGATCGCCGCGCACGGCCGGCCCTGCGTGGACTTCGGGGCCAGGCGGGCCCACGAGCAGGCGGCGGTGGCGGCGGCCCGCGCCTCCGTCGTCGGCGGCTTCGTGGGCACCAGCGACCTGGAGGCCGGCATGCGCTACGGGATCCCCACGGTCGGCACCGCCGCGCACTCCTTCACCCTGCTGCACGACTCGGAGGAGGAGGCCTTCGCGGCCCAGGTGGCCAGCCTCGGGCCGGGCACCACGATCCTGGTCGACACCTACGACATCGCCCGCGGCGTGGAGCGGGCCGTCAGGGCGGCCCGCGACGGCGGCGGCGAGCTCGGCGCGGTGCGCCTCGACTCCGGCGACCTGGTCGCCGAGGCGTTCAAGGTACGCGCCCAGCTCGACGCCCTGGGGGCGACGACGACGAGGATCACAGTGACCAACGACCTGGACGAGTACGCGATCGCGGGCCTGGGGGCCGCGCCGGTGGACTCCTACGGCGTGGGCACCAAGCTGGTCACCGGCTCCGGCCGACCGACCGCCGCCCTGATCTACAAGCTCGTCGAGCGGGCGGGCGCCGACGGCGAGATGCACGAGGTCGCCAAGTTCTCCGAGGGCGGCAAGGCGACCGTCGGCGGGCGCAAGTGGGCCGGCCGCGTGATGGACGGCACCGGCTCCGCCACCGAGGAGCTCGTCGTGTCGGCCCAGGACCAGGACGAGGCGCTGGCGGCCCTGGCCGAGGCCGGGGCCCGCCCGCTGCAGGTCGAGCTGGTGCACGACGGCGTCGTCGTCGAGGAGCACCGCGGCCCACACGCACTGGCCGCCGCCGCCGAGCGGCACCGGGCCTCGCGCGCCGAGCTGCCCTACGACGCCTGGCGCCTGAGCGAGGGAGAGCCGGCGGTGCCCACGCGCCACGTGGACCTCGACGGCCGCCGGCCCCTGAGGGGCTGAGCGCGCAGCGCACCGAGGGCGGCCCGCGCGGAGCCGGTGAACCGAAGGCCGAGCCCTCTCAGCCCTCTCAGCCCTCTCACCGCTTGCCGACGAACCAGCGGCGCAGGGTCTCCACGCGCCGGACGATCTCCTCGGTGGAGGCCTGGGCGACCTCGGGACCGCCGCACACGCGCCGCAGGTCGTTGTGGATGACGCCGTGGGGCCGGCCGGAGCGGCGCGCCCATGCGGCAACGAGTCGGCTCAGCTCCCTGCGGGCGGCGGCCCGGCGCCGGGCGTCGTCGACGCCGGAGCCGGCCCGGCGCTTGGCGGCCGCGGCCGCCTGCTTCTTCTGGGCCTCGATCTGCTTGTCCTGACGCTGACGCAGCAGGGCCGTCACCTGCTCGGGCTCGAGCAGGCCGGGCAGACCCAGGTACTCCTGCTCCTCGACGCTGCCGACCACGGCGCCGGTGCCGAACTCCCCGCCGTCGAACAGGACCCGGTCGAACTCGGCGGTGGAGTCCATGGCCTCGAAGGAGCCCAGCAGGTCGTCCGAGGCCTTCTCCGCCTTGTTGGCCTCGGCCAGGAGACGCTCCTCGGGGGCGAAGAGCGCGTCCTCGTCGGCGCGCCCGGCCCCGCCCAGGACGTGGTCGCGGGCGACCTCGATCTCACCCGCCAGCCCCAGCAGGGGCGTGACGGAGGGCAGGAACACCGAGGCGGTCTCGCCGCGGGCGCGCGAGCGGACGAAGCGCCCGACGGCCTGGGCGAAGAACAGCGGGGTCGAGGCGGAGGTCGCGTACACCCCGACCGCCAGGCGCGGCACGTCCACGCCCTCGGAGACCATGCGCACCGCCACCATCCAGCGGTCCTGGCTCGCGGCGAAGGTCTCGATGCGGCTGGAGGCGCCGGCGTCGTCGGACAGGACCACGGTGGGGGCCTGTCCGGTGATGGCGCGGAGCCGCCCCGCGTAGGCGCGGGCCGAGCCCTGGTCCGAGGCGATGACGAGCCCGCCGGCGTCGGGCACCTGGCGGCGCACCTCGCTCAGCCGCTGGTCGGCGGCCGCCAGGACCGCGGGGATCCACTCCCCCGAGGGGTCCAGAGCCGTGCGCCAGGCCTGGGCCTCCAGGTCCTTGGTCAACGGCTCCCCCAGCCGTGCGGCCACCTCGTCGCCGGCCCTGGTGCGCCAGCGCATCTGGCCGGAGTAGGTCATGAACATCACCGGGCGCACGACCCCGTCGCGCAGGGCGTCGGCGTAGTCGTAGGAGTAGTCGGCCCAGGACCGCCTGGCGCCGCCGGTCTCCTCGACGTAGCGCACGAACGGGATGGCCGACTCGTCGGAGCGGAAGGGCGTGCCGGTCAGGGCCAGACGGCGGCGCGCCGGCGTGAAGGCCTCGCGGATGGCGTCGCCCCAGCTCCGCGCGTCCCCACCGTGGTGGATCTCGTCGAGAACCACCAGGGTGCGGATCGAGTCGGTGCGACCGCGGTGAAGACTGACATTGGCGGCGACCTGGGCGTAGGTCAGGGCCGCGCCGTCGAAGCGCGAGCCCAGCGCCCCCTGGGAGTTCGTGTACGAGGGGTCCAGGCGGATTCCCACGCGGGCGGCGGCCTCAGCCCACTGGTACTTCAGGTGCTCGGTGGGGCACACGACCGTGACCCGGTGGACGTCGCCGGTGGAGAGCAGCTCGGTGGCGATGCGCAGGGCGAAGGTGGTCTTGCCCGCCCCGGGCGTGGCCACGGCCAGGAAGTCCTCGGGCAGGTCGGCCAGGTACTTCTTCAGCGCGGCCTCCTGCCAGGCCCGCAGCGGCCGCGAGGTGCCCCAGGCGGCGCGCTGCGGGTAGGCGGGCGGAAGGTTCTCGGCGGCGAAGATGGACGGCTGGGTCGGGCGGTGCCGCGCCCGGGGACCCCGTGCGGGAGTCACCGACCGCCTCTGGAGAAGGGGAAGCGCGGGAAGCGGGGGCCGTCGCCGCCGCCGGGCCTCATCTGCTCGTAGATCTGCTTGCAGGTCGGGCACACCGGGTACTTCGACGGGTCCCGCCCGGGTGTCCACACCTTGCCGCACAGGGCGACGACCGGGCGCCCGGTGGCGGAGGCCGCGGCGATCTTGTCCTTGCGCACGTAGTGGGCGAAGCGGTCGGCATCG
>ERZ773099.1134-NODE-1134-length-20173-cov-11.197982_pt1 | contig 20173 bp, 9 predicted proteins | sample MGYA00511120_ERZ773099 | MGnify/ENA primary metagenome ERZ773099 (study PRJEB29015, sample SAMEA2738012) | human oral metagenome | biome: human oral; feature: human-associated habitat; material: dental | place: China | collected 2104 ...
ATGAACATTTCCTATTTCTCCATAAGGTAAAAGTCCAGATTTAACTAAGGCTTGGAAACCATTACATACTCCTAAAATAAGTCCATCTCTACCTAAGAAAGCTTTTATTTCATCCATTAATTTAGGATTTTGTAAAACTGCTGCCATGAACTTTCCTGAACCATCTGGTTCATCTCCAGCACTAAATCCACCTGGTAAAACAAATATTTGAGAATTTCTTAGATCTTTACACATTTGATCAACAGATTCAGCTAAATGATTTTGTGTTAAGTTTCTAAGTAAAGTTATCTTTGCTTCAGCACCATTTTCATTAAATCTATTGTACATATCATATTCAGAGTTAGTACCTGGGAAAGCAGCTATAACTACTCTTGGTTTAGCAATAGTTATAGATGACTTATATATTTTCTTTTCAGATATTTTATTTTTAATATCATAAGTTTCTACTTCTTCCTCTAACTTGTATGGGAAGATAGGTTTTAATTTATTTAACCAAACAGATTCAACTTCTTCTAAATTAATATTTTCTCCATTTACCTTTCCTTCAAATTTATCACTAACTTCTCCTAAGTAAATAGCATTTTTATATGATAATTCTTCTGTTGTTTCTATTAAAATAGAAGCTGGTTTTAAACTAAATAAGTCTACTTCTTTATTATTGATTTCAAAACCTAATCTATTACCAAAACTCATTTTTGATAAAGCTTCTGCAAGTCCACCCATTTTTATAACCATAGCAGACACTATTTTCTTATCTTTTATATTTTTTAATACAAATTCAAAGTTTTCTTTTAATTCTTCACTATTGAACAAGAAATCTTTTTCATCAATTTTATTTTCAACTAAATATAATTTATTTTTAGCCTTTTTAAATTCTGTTGAGATAACATCATGAACATTTACAGGACTAACTGCAAATGAAATCAATGTAGGTGGTACAAATATATCATTAAATGTTCCACTCATTGAGTCCTTTCCACCAATAGCAGCAACATCAAAATCTTTTTGTGCTTTCATAGCTCCAAGTAATGCTAAGAATGGTTTAGACCATTTATATGCATCTTTTCCAAGTTTTTCAAAGTATTCTTGGAATGAAAGTCTAGCTGTCTTATAGTCAACTCCTGCCGCAACTAATTTAGCTAATGATTCTACAACTGCATAGATAGCTCCATGGTATGTAGACCATTCACTTATATAAGGATTGAAGCCCCAAGTTATAGCAGAAGCTGTATCTGTATTTTTATCTAAAACAGGGAATTTCATTATAGAAACATCAGTTGGTGACATTTGATATTTTCCACCAAAAGGTGCTAGAATAGTTCCTGCTCCAACAGAAGAGTCAAACATTTCTACTAATCCTTTTTGTGAAGCCACATTTAATTTTTTGATATTATGTAACCATTTCTTTTCTAAACTACTATCAGAAGTTTTAAATTTTTCAAATACATTTTCATTTTCATAATCTCTAACTTCTATGTCTATATTTTGTTGAACTCCATTAGTATTTAAGAAATCTCTTGAAATATCAACAATTGCTTTACCCTTCCAATTTAAAGTTAATCTATTTTTATCTGTTACATAACCTACTACTGTTCCAAGTAAGTTTTCTTCATCTACAAATTTTAAGAATTTTTCTGTATCTTCTTTAGAAACTATAACTGCCATTCTTTCTTGTGATTCAGATATAGCAAGCTCTGTTCCATTAAGTCCTTCATATTTAACAGGAACTAAATCAAGATTTACTTCAACTCCATCTGCTAATTCTCCAATAGCAACTGAAACACCACCTGCTCCAAAGTCATTGCATTTTTTTATAAGTTTTGTTGCATTTGGATTTCTAAATAATCTTTGTATTTTTCTTTCTTCTGGTGCATTACCTTTTTGAACTTCTGCTCCACATAATAGAAGTGATTTATCATTATGTTCCTTAGAAGAACCTGTTGCTCCTCCACAACCATCTCTACCTGTTTTACCACCTATAATAATTATGCTATCAGTAGGTACTGGAGATTTTCTAACTACATTTTCCACAGGTGCTGCTGCTACAACTGCTCCAACTTCCATTCTTTTTGCCTTATATCCATCATGATAAATTTCAGATACCAATGTAGTTGCAATTCCTATTTGGTTTCCATAAGAAGAATAACCACTAGCTGCTCCTGTTGTAATTTTCTTTTGAGGTAATTTTCCTTTTAAAGTTTCCTCAACAGTTTCAAGAGGATTTCCAGAACCAGTAACTCTTACAGCTTGATAAACATAAGCTCTTCCAGATAATGGATCTCTTATTGCCCCACCTAAACAAGTTGAAGCTCCACCAAATGGCTCTATTTCAGTTGGGTGGTTATGAGTTTCATTTTTAAACATCAATAACCATTTTTCAATGCTTTTCTTTCCTTCAAAATCTTCTACTTCAACATCTACATATACTGAACAAGCATTGTTTTCTTCAGAAACTTCTAAATTATCTAATTTTCCTTCTTTCTTTAGATATTTTGCTACTATTGTTGCCATGTCCATTAAAGAAACTGCTCTTTTCTTAGATACATCTTCTTTTAATTTTAAGTATTCATTAAATTCTTTTTCCATTTGTTTTCCAAATTCAGAATTTGGGAATGTAACTTTGTTTATCTTTGTTTCAAAAGTTGTATGTCTACAGTGGTCAGACCAATAAGTATCTAAAACTTTTATTTCTGTTTCAGTAGGATTTCTTCCTATTTCCTTATAGTGATCTTGAACAAATTTCAAATCTTCAAAAGACATTGAAAGTCCTAAATCTGTTCTCATTTTTTCTATTTCAGTATCATTCAATGAAGTAAAATTATCATAAGTAATAACTTCTGAATTGAATAATATTTCTTCCTTCTTTAAAACTGATAGATCTTTTTCTCTCATTTCGATAGGATTTATATAAAATTTCTTAATTCTATTTAACTCTTCATTAGTAAGTTCATCATTTAATACTATAATTTTTGAAGTTAAGACATCTACATTTTGTTTAACTGTTGATACTATATCAATACATTGTATTGCTGAATCTGCTCTTTGATCAAATTGACCAGGTAGAAATTCAACAGCAAAATATTTTTTCCCCTTTAAATCTAACTCTTCTGTTATTGAGTCAGTAACTGGTTCTGATAGTATCATCTTCTTAACATTTTCTTTATCTGCACTTAGATTAAAGATATCATAACAATTAATTAGTCTTAGATCTTTTATGTCTATTCCTAGTTCTTCTCTTAGTTGTTTCTCCAATCTTTTTGCATCTAAATCAAAACCTTTTTTCTTCTCAACAAAAAATCTTAAATCTGACATTCTTTCCTCCATAATAGTTTATAATAATTGATAATAAATAAAAAAATCTGAGTAAAAAACACTCAGATTATTGTTTACACTTTACACTTATAACTGTCCGCAACTATCCCTTTGAAAACAGTTATCTTAAATCTTATTCTATTTATATTATTTTTAGTTATTAGCTTCACTGTCTTCCCTCCATTTTGTCAAGTATACAAAAAATAAATTTCTATATCAAAAAGAAATACAGCAAAAATATTTTTCGTAGTTGGTTAATTTGCGGTTAACCGTAGAGACACCCTTCCATATTTTAGGCTTATACGAATTTTAATTTTTTATTCATCTACGAATATAATACACTATTTATTGATTTTTGTAAATAGTTTATTTAATTTTTCTTATTTTATTTTTTCAAACTCTCATTAATTGATAACTGTATTAATGTGTTTCTTTTTATGTCACCAAAGTATATTCCTAAAAGTCTTATCTCATCTTCTTGTTCAAAGGAATTTAAAAGTTCTAACATCTCATTGTAAAGAAATTCCTTATCTCTTGTAGCAAATTTTAATTTTTTACTTTTAGTATATGTCTTAAAAGATGTATATCTTATTTTTACAGTAACACTTTGAGAAAATACATTGTTTTTTATCAATCTTTGATAAGTATATTCGAACAAAGAATTAAATTCTCTTTCTAATTCTGAAGTAGTTTGTAAAGGTATAGAATAAGTTTCTTCATTACCTATTGAGTGAATTTCTCTTTCATATTCAACCTCATCATGATTTATTCCTCTGACAGAACAATATAAATTCTCTCCACGAGATTTTCCGTATTTTTTAACTAGATAATCTAAAGAATATTTAAAAACATCTTTCACATGAAAAATTTTATCATATTTTAAAATTTCAGAAAATTTTCTTCCAACTCCAGGAATAATTTTTATCTTTTTATCAGAAATATATTGAACAAAATCTTTTTCATTTTCAAAAATATATACACCAAAAGGCTTATTTATATCACTGGCAATTTTTGCAGTTAATTTATTAAAACCTATTCCCACAGAACAAGTTAAATTAGTTAATTCTTTTATTCTCTCTTTAAATTTCAAAGCGAATTGTATTTTATTTTCAGGCTTAACTATACCTGTTAAATCTATATAACCTTCATCTGTAGCAATAAATTCAACCTTATTAGTTATTTTCAAAATTAAGTTATGAATCTCATTAGAAATTCTAATATATTCTTTTTTATCCACAGGTATAGCAATAAGTTTTGGACAGAGTAACTTAGCATCTGAAACTTTCATTGCAGAATGTATACCATATTTTCTTGCTTCATAACTAGCAGTTGTAACAATATTTTCTCCAACAACTAAAGGCTTATTTTTTAATTTTGGATTTCTATTTATTTCAATAGAAGCATAGAAAGCATCCATATCATAGTGCATAATTATTCGTTCCATAATCAACCTTTCTATTTTTTAGAAATCTAATAGCAACTCTTTTAATTTTAACATCTCATCTCTTAAAACTATTGCTTGTTCAAAATCAAGTTCTTCTACAAGTTTTTTAATTTTCTTTTCAAGTTTACTTATTTCTTTTTCGATATCTACTTTACTTCTAAATACTTTTTTATCATTTTCAAATTTCTTATCTTCAATTCCATAATCTAAATTGATTAAATCTTCAGCAATTTCTTTAACAATACTTTTTGGGTCTATATTATTATAAACATTATATTCCTTTTGAATCTTTCTTCTTCTTTCAGTTTCTATTATTGCTTCTTTCATAGAATCTGTCATAATATCAGCATAAAGAATAACCCTACCTTCAACATTTCTTGCAGCTCTACCTATAGTTTGAACTAAAGATCTTCTACTTCTTAAAAAACCTTCTTTATCTGCTTCCATAATAGCAACTAAAGATACTTCTGGTATATCTAATCCTTCTCTTAAAAGGTTAATACCTATGATCACATCTATTTCACCTTTTCTTAATGCTCTAATAATTTCAATTCTTTCTAGAGTATCTATATCAGAGTGCATATACTTTACCTTAACACCTAATTCAATATAGTATTCTGTAAGTTCTTCTGCTATCTTTTTAGTAAGTGTAGTAACTAGAATTCTTTCTTTTTTAGCAACTCTTTTTCTTATTTCTTCTAATAGATCATCAACTTGATTTTTAGTTGGTCTGATTTCAATTTCAGGATCAACTATACCTGTTGGTCTTATAAGCTGTTCTGCTATATTATTATCAGAAACTTCAACTTCAAAATCTCCTGGTGTTGCTGAAATAAAAACTGTTTGATTAGATTTTTCTCTAAACTCTTCAAATCTTAATGGTCTATTATCAAGGGCAGCTTTCAATCTAAATCCATTTTCAACTAAAGATTCTTTTCTAGCTCTATCTCCATTATACATACCTCTAACTTGAGGTACTGTTATATGTGACTCATCTATGAAAAGTAAAAAGTCTTTTGGAAAATATTCAAATAAAGTATCTGGAGTTTCTCCAGGTCTTTTCCCTGATAGATACCTTGAATAGTTTTCAATTCCTTTACAATAGCCTATTTCATTTATCATTTCTAAATCATACTCTGTTCTCTGTCTTAATCTTTGTGCTTCTAAAAGTTTTTTCTCATCTTCAAAGCTTTTTACTTCTACTTTTAAATCTTCTTTTATTTCTTCTATAATTCTATTTTTATCATCATCAGCAGTTAAATATTGTGTGGCTGGATAGATAACTATTCTTTCTAAATTCTTTTTAATTTTTTGTCCAGTCAAAGTATTGATTTCAGAAATTTCTTCTAAATCATCTCCCCAATACTCAAGTCTATATCCATTATTCATATATGAAGGATAGATATCTATGACATCTCCCTTTATTCTAAATTTTCCTCTTTCAAAGGCGATATCATTTCTTTCATATCTTAGAGCAATCAATTTTTTCATCAATTCTTTTCTTTCAATTCCAGTTTGTTTATCTATAGGAATAGTCATCTTTCTATAAGTCTCAGGTGATCCTAAACCATATATAGAAGAAACAGATGCCACAATAATAACATCTCTTCTATGAATTAAAGCTGCTGTTGCAGCATTACGAAGCTTATCTATCTCGTCATTAACTGATGAATCTTTTTCTATATAAGTATCTGTTGTTTTTATATAGGCTTCAGGTTGGTAGTAATCATAGTATGAAACAAAATATTCTACTGCATTTTCAGGAAAAAACTTCTTATATTCTGAATAAAGTTGAGCTGCTAAAGTTTTATTTGGTGCAATTATTAAAGCAGGTCTTTGAAGTCTTTCAATAACATTAGCTATAGTAAATGTCTTTCCAGAACCTGTTACTCCTAATAGGACTTGATCTTTGACTCCATTTTCTATATTTTTAACTATGCTATCTATTGCAGTAGGTTGATCTCCCATAGGTTTATATTCTGAATGTATTTTAAATAAATTATTTTCCATATTTTTTCCCTCTTTTAAATTAATATTTATTTAGATTATTATATTTTAAATTATATTCTAAAAAATATATTTTTACAAATTTTAAATAGATATTGAATTATTTGTAAATTATGTGTATAATTAGAAATATGTAAAAGTTTTTAGGAGGATAAAATGGTTAGAAAACTAAAAGGTGCTAAACCAGCTGGTAATCAAGCTGATATAGTGAAACAAGCTCAAGTTATGCAACAACAAATGTTAGAAATTCAAGAACAATTAAAATCTAAAGAAGTTAGTTCATCTGTTGGTGGAGGAGCTGTTTCTGTAAAGGTTAATGGTCAAAAAGAACTTGTAGAAGTAAAGTTATCTGATGAAATAGTAAAAGAAGCTACTACTGACAAAGAAATGTTAGAAGACTTAATACTAACAGCTGTTAAAAATGCTATGGCTGAAGCTGAAGAAATGGCTGAAAAAGAAATGGCAAAAGTAACAGGTGGAATAAATATTCCTGGCTTATTTTAAAGAGAAACTCAAGAGATTTAATTTCTCTTGAGTTATTTTTTTCTTAAGAGGTGATTATGGAAGAAAATAAAAAATATAGGATATTAGGTACATTACTTTATTACATTTTAAGAATTATATCTTTTACTTTAAGGATAGAGATTGTGAATAAATATAATATAGATATGCAAAAAGTTCATATCTATGGATTTTGGCACAGTAAACTTTTTATAACTCCAATATTCTTTAAAGATGTTGAGAAAAAACTTGCAATGTCAAGTCCTACTAAAGATGGCGAACTAATTTCTGTTCCTCTTGAAAAAATGGGATATATCCTTGTCAGAGGTTCATCTGACAAAAAATCAATTTCAAGTACAATATCTCTTTTAAAATATTTAAAAAAAGGTTATTCAATTGGTACTCCTTTAGATGGTCCTAAAGGTCCTAGAGAAAAAGCAAAGAAAGGTTTACTATATCTGTGCCAAAAAACTTCTGTACCACTTGTTCCAGTTGGAATTTCATATAATAGTAGGTGGATATTAAGAAAAACTTGGGATAAATTTGAAATTCCTAAACCTTTTTCAAAGGTTAGAGTTGTATTAGGTGAAGCTATGATCATTAATGAAAATGAAGATTTAGATAAATATACAGAAATTGTAGAAAATAGTATAAATGATTTAAATAAAATCTATGAAGGGTAAGTGAAGAATATGAAAAAGAATTTTTTTGTAAGTACACCAATATATTATGTAAATGGTGATCCTCATGTAGGAAGTGCATATACAACAATAGTAGCAGATGTTATTAATAGATATAATAAGGCTATGGGAATGGATACTCATTTTGTTACAGGACTTGATGAACATGGACAGAAGGTTGAACAAGCAGCAGAACAACATGGATTCACTCCACAAGCTTGGACAGATAAAATGACTCCTAACTTTAAAAACATGTGGGCTGCACTAGATATAAAATATGATGATTTTATTAGAACTACTGAAGAAAGACATAAAAAAGCAGTTAAAAAGATTTTAGAAATAGTTCATGCAAAAGGAGATATCTACAAGGGAGAATATGAAGGAAAATATTGTGTTTCTTGTGAAACCTTCTTCCCTGAAAATCAATTAAATGGTAGTAATAAATGTCCTGACTGTGGAAAAGAACTTACTGTCTTAAAAGAAGAATCATACTTCTTCAAGATGTCAAAATATGCAGATGCTCTACTTAAACATATAGATGAACATCCTGACTTTATTTTACCTCATTCTCGTAGAAATGAAGTAATTTCTTTTATTAAACAAGGTTTACAAGATTTATCTATATCAAGAAATACATTTACTTGGGGAATACCAATAGATTTTGCACCTGGACATATCACTTATGTTTGGTTTGATGCTTTAACAAACTATATCACATCAGCAGGATTTGGAAATGACGATAAGAAATTTGATAAATTTTGGAATAATTCAAGAGTAGTACATTTGATAGGAAAGGATATAATAAGATTCCATGCTATTATCTGGCCTTGTATGTTATTATCTGCTGGAATAAAATTACCTGATAGTATAGTTGCTCATGGTTGGTGGACATCAGAGGGAGAAAAGATGTCTAAATCAAGAGGAAATGTTGTAAATCCTTATGATGAGATTAAAAAATATGGAGTAGATGCTTTTAGATATTACCTTTTAAGAGAAGCTAATTTTGGAACTGATGGAGATTACTCTACAAAAGGTATAATAGGAAGATTAAATTCAGATTTAGCAAATGACTTAGGAAATTTATTAAATAGAACATTAGGAATGTATAAAAAATATTTTAATGGTGTAGTAGTTGCTTCTTCAACTTCTGAACCTATAGATGATGAAATTAAAACTATGTTTGATAATGTGATTAAAGATGTTGAAAAATATATGTATTTATTTGAATTCTCAAGAGCCTTAGAAACTATTTGGAAATTTATTTCAAGATTAAATAAGTATATAGATGAGACTATGCCTTGGGCTTTAGCAAAAGATGAAAGCAAAAAAGATAGACTTGCTGCTGTTATGAATATTTTATGTGAAGGACTGTATAAAATAGCCTTTTTTATAGCTCCATATATGCCTGAATCTGCTCAAAAAATTTCTAATCAATTAGGTATAGACAAAGATATAACTTCTTTAAAATTTGATGATATAAAAGAATGGAATATATTTAAAGAAGGACATAAACTTGGAGAAGCAAGCCCAATATTCCCAAGAATTGAAATAGAAAAAGAAGAAGTTGTTGAAGTTAAAAAAGAATTAAAAATAGAAAATCCTATTGCTATAGATGATTTTAACAAGGTTCAAATAAAGGTTGTTGAAATTTTAGATGTTGATAAAGTTAAGGGTGCAGATAAATTACTTAAATTTAAAGTATTTGATGGAGAATTTGAAAGACAAATAATTTCAGGTCTTGCTAAATTTTATCCTGACTATAAAGCCTTAGTTGGAGAAAAAGTTTTAGCTGTTGCTAACTTAAAATTTGCAAAACTAAAAGGTGAATTATCACAAGGAATGTTACTAACTACTGAAGATAAAAATGGTGTTTCTTTAATAAAAGTTGACAAATCTGTAGAAGCTGGAGCTTTTGTAAGTTAATTTTTAATAAAAGGAGACCAAGTATGAAAATTATATCTAAAGAAGATGAAGTCTTTTTTGAAAATGTAGAATATTTTGGTGAAATAATAGATAGGATTAATGACATTCAAATCAATAATAATTATTCTGATGAAGAAATGGATAATGATTTAGATGTAGCACTTTGGAGAGCTTATGTATATATTAATTTATGGAATTATAAAGGATATGCAAAAGCAGAAAAAATACTGAAAAAAGTAGAAATTAAAGGTAAAGAAAATCCTATTTGGTGCTATAGATATGCAGCTTCTATTTCAAAACTTAGAAAATATGAACAAGCTTTTGAATATTTTTTATTAGGAACAAAAGTTGAGCCTAGTTATCCTTGGAATTGGCTGGAACTTGCCAAACTATATTATAAGTTCAAAGAACTTGATAAGGCTTATGAGTGTATAGAAAAAGGGTTAGAATTAGTTCCGAACGACTATGAATTTTTAACATTAAAAGATGATATAAAAAATGATAGAGGATATTTTTATGCTATAAATCACTATATAAATGAAGAAGTTGATAAAACTGAAGATAAAGAGTTAGATTATAGTGATGAGAAAGAATGGAAAGATTTTATTAGAGAGACTAACTATGGAAAAAAATGTTTTTAAAGGAGGCTTTTATGAAGAAAGTCACTAAGGCTGTTATTCCTGCTGCTGGTCTAGGAACAAGAGTTCTTCCAGCAACAAAAGCACTACCAAAAGAAATGCTTACAATAGTTGATAAGCCTTCATTACAATATATAGTTGAAGAACTTGTTGCTTCTGGAATAACAGATATTGTTATAATAACAGGAAGAAATAAAAACATAATAGAAGATCACTTTGATTTTTCATATGAATTAGAAAATACTTTAAAAAATGAGCATAAAGATGAATTACTAGATAAAGTATCTCATATTTCAACTATGGCTAATATCTATTATGTAAGGCAAAATATGCCACTTGGTTTAGGTCATGCAATATTAAAGGCAAAATCTTTTATAGGAGATGATCCTTTTGTTATTGCTTTAGGTGATGATATTATATACAATCCTGAAAAACCAGTCACTAAACAAATGATAGAAAAATATGAACTTTATGGTAAAAGTCTAATAGGTTGCCAAGAAGTAGCAACTGAAGATGTATCTAAATATGGTATAGCAAAGTTAGGAAATAAATTTGATGAAGTAACTTTTCAAATGCTAGACTTTTTAGAAAAACCTTCTATTGAAGATGCACCTTCAAGAACAGCGTGTTTAGGTAGATACCTTCTTTCAGGAAAAGTTTTTGAGTATTTAGAAGAAACTAAACCTGGAAAAAATGGAGAAATTCAATTAACAGATGGAATACTTGCTATGATGAAAGATGGAGAAGATGTCTTATCATATAATTTTATTGGAAAAAGATATGATATAGGAAGTAAAGCTGGACTTCTTAAAGCCAATATTGAATTTGGACTTAGAAATGAAGAAACAAAAGATAATATAAGAGAATATCTAAAAAATTTAGATATTGATAAAATTTATTAAGTTGTTAATTTATAACAACTTTATGGAGGTAATACTTATGTCAATACAAGATACAAAAGTTCTTTTAATTAATGATATAGCAGGATATGGAAAAGTTGCTCTATCAGCTATGCTACCTATTTTATCTTACAAGGGTTTTAATCTTTATAACTTACCCACAGCAGTAGTTTCTAATACTTTAAATTATGAAAAATTTAGAATAGAAGATACAACCGAATATATAGAAGAAACTTTAAGAATCTGGAAAGAATTAAATTTTTCTTTTGATGTTATTTCAACAGGTTTTATTTTTACAAAAAAACAAATGGAAATTATATCGAAATTCTGTGAGGAGCAATCTAAAAAAGGAGTTTTTATTTTTAACGATCCTATAATGGCAGATAATGGAGAATTATATTCTGGAGTTAGTCCAGACACTGTCGATTATATGAAAAATATTATCTCTGTTTCTGATGTAACTATGCCTAACTATACTGAAAGTTGTCTTTTGACAAGAACTAAATACAAAGAGGGTATTTCAACTGAAGAAATAAACTCAATTATAAATAAAATAAGAGAATTAGGTGCAAAATCTGTTATAGTTACTTCAATCCCTTTTCTTGAAACTAAAATGGTTGCTGGGTTTGACAGTAAAATTAACGAATACTTTTATTTACCTTATGAAGAAATTCCAACTTATTTTCCAGGAACAGGTGATATATTTTCCTCTGTTATAATAAGTGAAACTTTAGGGGATAAATCTTTAAAATCTGCTACAGAAAAAGCAATGAAAATTGTAAAAGAAATTGTTTTTGTAAACAAAGATCAAGAAGATAAGAAAAAAGGAATACATATAGAAAAATATTTAAATTTATTTGATTAAATTATAAGGATTATTTGTCAAATAGTGTTGATAAAAAAGTTTAGACTATGACCTGATAGAATTAAGAGAATTTTTAAGAATTAATAGCTTGAAAATTCTCTTTTTTTGTACACTAATATAAAAAATATAAAAAAATTGATTTTAAAATAAAAATAATATATAATAGCATTTGTTGTTTGATGTAATTTAACAAAAATTAATATATATAATATAAGGAGGAACATGAAAAAAGTAATAACATATATTTTTCTAGTTTTTAGTATTTTATCTTTTTCAAATACATTTAATGAGAACGAAGATGAAAGAACTATTTTAAGAAAGGAACAAAGATTAGAGCAAGAAAGGATTCAGGAGAAATATGAGAATTCAAAAGATAGTTATCAAAAAGATACAAAAATAGAAGTGAATAAAAATGAGCTTAAATTTTACGTTTCTAAAATAAACTTATTTGATGATGAAAATCTTCTTAATGAGATAGAAAAAGAAAATATTTTATCCAAATATGAGAATAAAAAACTGGGTAGTACTGATATTTCAAATATATTAGTAGAATTGACAAATAGATTAATTGAAAAAGGCTACGTTACATCAACAGCATCACTATCTGAAAACAATAATTTACATTCAGAAACTTTAAATTTAAAAATAATCTCAGGAAAAATTGAAAAGATAATACTCAATGAAGATGATTCTTTAGATAAGTTAAAGAAGTATTTTTTGGTGTCTACAAAAGAGGAAAAAGTACTAAATGTTAGAGATTTAGATACAACAACAGAGAATTTTAATTATCTTGAAGCAAATAATATGACTATGGAAATCATACCAAGCGAAATACCAAACCATTCAATAGTAAAATTAAAAAATGAGATGAAAGATAAATTCACTATATCTTTTTTAACTAATAATTATGGAGAAGATAATCAAAATGGTATTTGGAGAGGCGGAATATCAATTAATATAGATAGTCCATTAGGAATTGGCGATAGAGTGTATTTTTCATATATGACAGTACACAAAAAGAAAGCTGATAGGAGTTGGAAAAGAACAACAGAAAGTCTAAAACCAGGAGAAATATTACCAATAGGTCCAAAAGGTTATGACCCAGCGAAAGATACTCTACCATACAAAAGAGAATTAGACTTATATAATTTTAGATATACTATGAAATTTAGAGACTATACTCTATCTTTAGGAAGTAGTAGAAGTGAAAATATTAGTAGTTTTTACACTCCAACTACTATTTATGATATGGAAACAATAAGTAATACTTTTTCAGTTAATTTAGATAAAATTCTATTAAGAAATCAAAAAAGTAAATTAAGTTTAGGAGTAGGATTAAAAAGAAAGCATAATAAAAGCTATATAGAGGATACTCTTTTATCAGATAGAATATTGACTATAGGAGATATTTCTTTAAATGGAACAACAGTATTTTATGGTGGGATATTTGGAATAACTTTAGACTATGAAAGAGGTTTAAGAGCTCTTGGAGCTTCTAATACTCCAAAAGCTGAGTTCAAAAAATACAGTTTAAATCTTAACTACTACAAGCCATTAACCAAAAAATTAGTATACAGATTTAATACTTTAACAAGCCATTCTAAAGATGTTCTATATGCTTCTGAAAAACAATCTATAGGAGGAGTAGGTTCTGTTCCAGGTTATCATAGAAGAGGAAATATTATGGGAGATAGAGCTATAGAGATTGAAAATGAACTATCATACAAGATAATAGACTCCGAAAAAATGGGAAGATTAAGTCCATATATAAGCTATTCATATGGAACAGTTAGAAATAATAAAAATCCATCTGTTTATGGAAAAGGTTATGTTAGTGGGGCATCAATAGGTTTGAGATACAGTATGAAATATTTAGATATTGATTTAGCATATGCGAAGGCTTTATCGCATTCAAGCTATATCAAACCAAGAGACAGAGAAATATATTTTAGTACAAGTTTGAAAATAAGATTTTAATTGGGGGTAAATATGAGAAACAGAATACTAAGAAGAGTGATTACAGTAATTTTTCTATTACTTCACACACTGGAGATATTTGGGGCAAATTTAGTTGTAGATCCAAATTCAACATACAATACTAAGATAGATGAAAGTAGAAACGGAGTTCCTATTGTTAATATATCAACTCCAAATGATAGAGGAGTCAGTATCAATCAGTTTAAAGAATATAATGTTGATGAGAAAGGACAAATATTAAATAATGCAGATAATGTAGGAAGAAGTCATTTAGGTGGACTAATAAATGCCAATCCAAACTTAGCGCCTAATCAAGCAGCAAATTTAATAATTCTTCAAGTAAATGGTTCCAATCGTTCACAGATTGAAGGATATTTAGAGGCTTTAAGTAGACAAAAAGTTGATGTTATTCTAGCCAATGAAAATGGGCTATATATCAATAATTCAGGAACCATTAATATAAAAAATTTCACAGCAACAACAGGAAAATTAAATTTAAAAGATGGAGATTTTGTTGGTATAGATGTTGAAAAAGGAAATGTTTTAATAGGACCAAAAGGTTTCAATGGAAATAATACTGACTATGTTGATATAATAGCTAAAACTTTAGAACTTAGAGGAAATATAGTTGCCAATAACTTAAATATAAAGACAGGGTCAAATGATAAAAATTCTTCTAATACTCTTGCGATAGATGCTAGTGAACTAGGAGGAATGTATGCAGGAGTTATTAAAATAGTTTCAACAGATAAGGGTGTTGGAGTAAATTCAGATTCCTTTATAGTTTCAAAAGATAAGAAATTAGAAATAACTGCTGATGGAAAAATAAAGGTAAATAAGGTACAAGGTAAAGGAATTGATATTAAAGGGAAGGAATATGAACAAAAAGATTTAGCATATTCTGATGAAGGAATATCAATAAATGCAGATAAAATTAAATTATCTGGAACAGGAACACAAGCAAATAAACAAATCAATCTAAATGGAACAGTTGAAAATAGTGCAACAATATATACAAAAGAAGGAATAAAAACAAAAGGTTTAACAAATACTGGAATAGTCCAAGCGACAAACCAAATTGAAGTTGAAGGAAACTTGACAAATAATGGAGAAATTCTAACAAATAAAAATCTTACAGCAAAAGATACCATATCAACTAAAAAATTGATAGCAAAAGAAGGAATCTCAGTAGGTAAATTAGAAAATTCTGGGGTAGTTGTAACAGAAAAAAATCTTAATATAAATAAGAATTTAATAAATTCTGGAAATGTTCAAGCAGTAGGAAAAATATCAGTTGTTGAAAATACAAATAATACAGGAGAAATATTAACTAATAGTTCTTTTATTTCTAAAAATACTATTACTACAAAGAAGTTAATAGCCAAAGAAGGAATTTCTGTTGCTAACCTAGAAAGTTCTGGAGTAATAGCAACAGATAAGAAATTAGATATAGATGGAAGTTTAACTAATAGTGGAGAAATTCAAACATTAGATGATATCAATATAAAAGAAAATACTGTAAACACAGGAGACATCCTAACAAATGGAGCTTTTTCATCAAAAAATATTAAAAATGACAAAGTAATAAGTGTAAGCAAGGATATTTCAGTATCTAAACTTGAAAATAGTGGAAATGTTGTTACAAATAGTAAAATAAATATTAATGGTATTTTAACTAATAGTGGTGAAGTTAAAGCATTAGACAATATAACAACTACTGGAAATACTACAAATAATGGAAGTATTCTAACTAATAAAAATTTTGTAACTTCTGATTTAATTAATAATAAAAAAATAATTGCTAAAGAAAAAATTGATATAAAGAATCTAAAAAATGCTGGAACAATAGCCTCAGGAGATAAATTTACTATCAATGGAAATCTTGAAAATACTAATAGTATAGAAACTACAAATCTTGATGTAACAGGAAATAAGCTAACAAATAGTGGAAGTATTAAGGCTGATAATATTACTACTAATGTAGCTAATATAACTAATGATGGAAAAATATTATCATTTAATAATATTTCTTTTTCTAATGCACAAAATATAAAGAATACTGATGAAATAACAGCACTTAAAGATATTGAAGCAAATAATACAAATCTTGTAAATAAGGGTAATATTGCTTCTAATGGAAAGGTATCGCTTAATAACTCAAGTATTATAAATACTAAAAAAATAGCTTCTAGTACAATAGAAATGCAAAATAATAAGAAATTTGATAATACTGGAGAAATAGTAGGAAACAATGTTACTTTAACAACCACAAATGATATAGATTTAGTTGGTAAATTACATGGCGCTCAAAGTCTAACTATAAGTGGGAAAAATATAACAAATAATGGAGAAACTACTGGAACAGGTACAACTTCTATTACTGCCAGTAATAATTTTACTAATAATAAAAATTTATCAGCACAAACACTTACAGTAACTGCAACAGGAGATGTTGTAAATAATAAGATGTTAAGTGGTGGAAAAGTAAGCCTTAGTGGAAACAATATACAAAATAATGATTTAATTGCAGCAGCAGGAGATTTAACATTAACTGCAACTAACAAAGTTGAAAATAAATCTGGAAAAACTATTTTTGCTGGAAACAAATTAACTATTACTGCTAAAGAAATAAAAAATAATAAAAATTCTGAACTTTTAGGAACTAATATAGAATTAACTGCTGATAAAGTTAGAAATGAAGTTGGAACAATAAAAGCATTTAATGATATTACAATAAAAACAGATAAGTTTGAAAATATAGGTGAAGTAGAAAATTTAGGTGAATATGAAAAATATTATGAAACTTGGGATGGACATGAATTAACAGAAGATGAAGTAAATACTAAATGGAAATACGAATTAGAAAATCATCCAAGCGATAAAGATACAGATTACATTAGAGAAGTGCAAAGAGAATTCTTAGAAAAAGCTATAAATGATACAAGAAACTCTCCATATAAGTCATTACTTTTTGAGAAATATGAAGATGTAGCAAGAAGTCATCTTGGTCATAATGATAGAAGAATGATGACAAGCTCAGCACAATATCCTAAAGTTGCTTTAAAAGGAAAAATAAGAAGTAAGGCAGATACAACATATGGAAAAGTATCAGCTGGTAATAATATTACAATAGAAAGTAAAAATGGTGGAAATGCAAACGAAGTATTAAATAAAGATTCTATAATATCAGCAGGAAATACAGTAAAAATAAATGCAAATAAAATTGAAAATAGTGTAAGTATAGGAAATCAAGTTCAATTAAAAGATGGAAGAGAAAGATTAGATTTAGATCTTCATAATCATAAGAAAGTAACTCATACTTCAAATTGGTTTGTTAGACAGATTGTAGATGGCGATAAGGCTTACATTTCAGGACTTCCATCTGTAATAGAAGGAAAAAATGTAATAATAAACCCATTGAATATTGTTAAAGATGGTATAAAAGAAGCAAATGGTCAAATTAATGAAGGAAAAGAAAATAAAGTAATAAAAGAAGAAAAAGAAGTTCATACAGGTACAAATAAAGTAATAAAAGAAGAAAAAATTGCTTCCAATCAAATTAATGTAAAAGATGAACTTAAAAAATATGGAAATGTAGGAACAAATGGTACAATATATAATGGAAATAGTGGTCAGCTAGTAGGAAACACAAAAGTAATAGATGAAATAATAAAAAATGGTAAAATAGATATTGATTCAAGTTTATCAAGCGCATTATTTATTAAAAATGTATCACCAACATCAAAATATGTAATGGAAACAAGAGTAAAATATATAGATCAAAGTAGTTTCTATGGAAGTGATTACTTCTTAACTAGAATAGGCTATGAAGAAAAATGGGATAGAGTAAAAAGATTAGGAGATGCCTATTATGAAAATGAACTGATAGAAAGAAGTATAACAGAAAAATTAGGAACAAGATTTTTAAATGGAAAAGAAATATCAGCAAAAGAACTGATGGATAATGCAGCAATAGAAGCTAAGAAAAATGCTTTAACAGTAGGGAAATCCTTAACAAAAGAGCAGATAGCAAAACTAGATAAAGATATAGTTTGGTATGAATATCAAAAATTAGATGAAATACAAGTATTAGTTCCAAAAGTATATTTATCTCAAAATACACTAAAAAATCTAAATACAGATAGTAGAAGTAGAATAACAGGAATAGAAAATACTTATGTAAGAACAGGTAATTTAGAAAATGCAGGTCTAATAGGTGGATATGGGAATACTTATGTAGAAGCAAAAGAAGTTAATAATAGAGCATTAGGAAACCAACTTGCTGAAATAAGGGGTAATAATACTACAATAATTGCTCAAAATAACATAAATAATATAGGCGCTAAAATATCTGCTAATGAAAATCTAAATTTAGTAGCTATAAATGGAGATATAGTAAATAAAAGCACAATAAAAAATGTAGAATATAACTTTGGAGACCTTGATAGAACAAAACATAGTGAACTTATTTCAGTAGGACAGATAGTATCAAATGGTAATTTAAATATTTTAGGAAATAATTTTACATCAACAGCAGCACTTACAAAAGGGAATAATATAGCATTAAATGTAAAAGAAAATGTTAATATAGATTCTTTAAAGTTAAGTGGAGAAGAAAAATTTGGAAGTAACAGTGAAAACTATACTTCTTATGCCTTTGAAAAAAATATAGGCTCAGATTTAGAAGGAAAAAATATTACTATATCAGGAAAGAACTTAAATATTAAAGGCTCTTCAGTCATTACAGAAAATGCTTTAATAAAAACAAAAAATGTAAATATAGTATCAGATGTAAATTATGAAAATAGAGAAAGTAGCTCAAAAGCAAAAACAGGGTTTTTATCATCGAAATCATCAGAAGAAAAAAGCCATGAAGAAATAAATTCAGTAGGGAATTTATATGTAAAAAATCAAGGGATAATAAAGGGTGATGTAAATCTTGTAGGAAGTAATTTAGTACTAGGTGATAATAGCTTTGTAGCTGGAAAAGTAACTACAGATTCAAGAGAACTTAATAGTACATATTCATATAAAGAATCTAAAAAAGGCTTTAGTTCAAGCATAGGAAGTTCAGGTTTTTCAATTGGCTATGGAAAAACAGAAAGTAAATTAAAAGAAAAAGATTTAACAAATGCAAAATCTAATCTAGTATTAGGAGATAATGTTACTCTTAATAAAGGAGCAGAAATAACAGCAACAAATTTAATACATGGACAAGTAAGTATAAATAATGGAGATGTAAAGTTTGGAGCAAGAAAAGATACAAAAGATGTAGAAACATCAACAAATAGTAGTGGACTAAATTTATCAGTAAAGATAAAATCAGAAGCAGTGGATAGAGCAAAACAAGGAGTAGACTCATTTAAACAAATGAAGTCAGGAGATATACTTGGAGGAATAGCATCATCTACTAATACTGTTACAGGAGTAGTTAATGGACTAGCTTCAAATCAAGGAACAAAACTTCCTACAAGTGGGGCTAATGCAGATAATACTGTTGGAAAAGATAATCTAAAAGCAGCACAAGCAACTAATAATTTCTATGCAGATGCAGGAGTTAATTTTGGTTATACTAAATCAAGTTCTAAAACAAATTCACATAGTGAAAGTGCAGTTGTAACAACAATAAAAGGAAAAGATGAAAATTCAAGTATAACTTACAATAATGTAAAGAATATTGAATATATTGGAACACAAGCGCAAGATACTAAGTTTATCTATAACAATGTAGAAAATATAAATAAAAGAGCTGTTGAATTAAAAAATTCATATTCATCTAGTAGTACAAGTAGTGGAATATCAACAGGAGTAACTATTGGTTATGGAGATGGAACACAAACATCAGTAGATGCAGTTAAAGTTTCAGCTTCTCAATCAAAAATGAATAGCAATGGAACTACTTACCAAAATGGAAGATTTGTAAATGT
>ERZ773099.1135-NODE-1135-length-20172-cov-3.971368_pt1 | contig 20172 bp, 28 predicted proteins | sample MGYA00511120_ERZ773099 | MGnify/ENA primary metagenome ERZ773099 (study PRJEB29015, sample SAMEA2738012) | human oral metagenome | biome: human oral; feature: human-associated habitat; material: dental | place: China | collected 2104 ...
GTCGGTCACTACTTACACAGATAAGCATACTTGCTAGTCCGGTCACTACAATTACTCCAATAAAAAGGGCAAACCTATTGAGGAAGGTATTAGTATTAAGATGGCAAGACCGAGAAAACAAGGTTTGCTTTACTTTTCCTTTGATACGGATTTTTTCTATTCGGATAGGCGGATAAAAGCCTTAAGGGCAAGGTTCGGCAATGACGGCATCGTTTTGTACATATGGATTTTATGCGAAGCATATAAAGATAAGGGATATTACTTAATTTATGACGATGATTGCATTGACAACATGATGACAGACCTTGGCTTAACCGAGGGGTTTATAAAGCAGGTAATGGAATACTTGGCTAGTCGGTCACTACTTACACAGATAAGCATACTTGCTAGTCCGGTCACTACAATTACCTCACCCGGAATACAAAAAAGATACCAGGAAGCTATGAAAGGTCAAAAAAGAACCGTAGATGTTAAAGGTGAAATTTGGCTTTTAAATAAAGATGAAACGGCTTCTTTTATTAAAGTAACCCAAAATGAAACAATTTCCGAGAAAAACCCTAGTATTTCCGAGAAAAACCCTAGTATTTCCGAGAAAAACCCCCTAAAAGAAAAGAAAGGAAAAGAAAGGAAAGGAAAGGAAATAAAAAGAAATAAAAGTAAAACACATGCGCGCGAGGAGATAGACTTATCTTATTTTTCTTATGATGAAAAACTGAATGAAGCTTTTTTAGAATTTGCAAAAATGAGAGAGAGAACTAAAAAGCCAATTTCAACTCAGCATACAGTAGATTTATTAATTAAAAAACTGAAAGAGTTATCTACTGTAAATGGACAAATAGACAATGATAGAGCAATAGAAATTCTTAATCAGTCTGTTATGAATAATTGGCAGGGGCTATTTGAAATAAAAACTAATAAAAACTTTAACAATTTTACTTATAAACAGGGAGGGGTCATAGACTGGGATAAAGTATGACAAGAGATGAAGTAAAAGAAATTATTATGATAATGACATATACATATCCAAACTATAAGCTGGTAGATATTAAAGCTACAGTGGACACATGGGCGGCTATACTAGCATCCTATCAGTTTTCTCATATCAAAGCCGCCTTACATGCTTATATTCTGAGCGACACAAAAGGCTTCGCACCTACTCCAGGGCAGCTCATAGATAAGATACCGACACGTGATTTTGAAATGACAGAATTAGAGGCATGGTCGCTAGTAAGCGAGGCGTTATCAAATTCAAGTTATCATGCAAGAGAAGAATTTGAAAAGTTGCCAACAACAATACAAAAGACGTTAGGTGGATATGATGTTTTGCAAGAATGGGCTGTAATGGAAATAGATACAGTCCAAAGTGTAATACAGTCAAATTTTATAAGAAATTATAGGACTGTATTACAAAGAGAAAAAGAAATGAGTAAATTACCGGATAGTCTTAGAAAGTTATTAGAGACTGCTAAGACAGAAATAACGGAAATAAAATCAGCTATTTCTGATAGAGATAATTTGCTTCCGGATGAAAAATATTAAACATCAACATGAAAGGATAAAGAATTATGAATAGAGTTATATTGATGGGCAGGCTTGTAAGAGACCCTAAGGTAAGATATTCAGCAGGAGAACGCTCAATGGCTATAGCCAGATATACATTGGCTGTAGACAGAAGAAAGCGTGGCAGTGAGCAGAGTGCTGACTTTATATCATGTGTCGCATTTGATAAAGCAGGTGAATTTGCAGCAAAGTATTTCAGCCAGGGTATGAGAGTGCTTATATCAGGACGTATACAGACGGGAAGTTATACTAACAAAGAAGGCGTAAAGGTTTATACAACTGAATAGCTAGCAAAAGGTTAGCTGAATATCAAAGCAAAAGAGAGGACTAATAGATGATATGTCCATTTTGTCAAAGTAAAAACAAAGTAATTGATACGAACTCAAGAGATTATGTCAATTATCGTAAAAGAGCCTGTTTATCATGCAATAGGCAATTTTACACAAAAGAGATTTGTATTCAAGAGAGCGAAGGCAGACCACGATTCGATGAAAAATGGCAAATGTGGAAACAGAGCAGGAAGTCAAGGGAGGTGTAACTATTGAACGCGAAAGAATACTTAAGTCAAATAAGAAAAATAGATGAGATGATTAAAAATAAGAGCAAGCAGCTCAAAAATCTAGCAGACAGTTTGTTATTATTGCCATCGCAAGACTTATCATCAGAACGTGTACAGACGAGTGCAAAACTTGACGCTTCTTTTACTAAAAATGTTGAAACTATCACAGAGCTTGAGAAAGAGATAATAGAACTTAACGAACAAATGAGTGTAATAATAGATAAGATATACAGTCTTGATGATTTGCTACAGATTAAGGTTTTATGTAGACATTATATCCAAGGTGAAAACTTAAGACGTGTATCAGACGAGCTTGAGTATAGTTATGATTGGATAAGGGAAGTTCATGTTAAAGCTTTAAAAAATATTGAGATTGAAAATTAACCAACAAGAACCCACAGACATTTTGAAAAAACGTGATATAATAATATCATCAAAAGTGCGAAAAATAGCTGATGATGTCTTCTGAACCTCCTCAGACATTTTACTATTTGACAAAGACAGCTTAGCGTCGGCTGTCTTTTTTGATTATTTTTACAGATTAGAACAGAAAGGAGATATTGCGTGGGCAGACCTAGAAGATTTAAAACTCCAAAAGCATTAGAATCAGCGTGGGAAGAATTTAAAATTTATTGCAATAATAAAAATGTTCTTGCCCATGAGTTTAGTGCAAAAAATAGTGAATTTGTAAGCAAAGAATTAAAAAAATCAATTACTTATACAATCGAGGGCTTTTGTGTATTCGTAAGAGTACCAAGGTCTATATTTTACAGCACTTATGCTGAAGATGAAAGATATACAGACATTGTAACTCGCATACGTGAAGAATGTGAGATTGATGCGCGTGAAAAATTTGAACTTGGTTGTATTCCGACACAATTAGCACCGCTCTGGATGGGTAAGTATGGGTATACTACAAAGACTGAGGCGAATATATCAAATACGGATGCCGAAAAATCTAAGCTTGATTCACTTATCAGTCAGATGAAAGAAGATTAAGATATGCCAGGGCTTTTACTATCAAATAAATACAAAGCTTTTATCAAGTGCAAAGCCCTCGTTGAATTTCTTGAGGGCACAACTTACGCAGGAAAAACGACAGTTGGCATATATAAATTTATGCTTAAAGTGGCCGATTCTGATAAGAAGCTGCACATTATAGCAGCTAAAGATACTGGAACTGCTGAAAAAAATATCATAGATAAAGAGCTAGGTGTATTAGATGATTTTGGAATACTCGTTAGCTATAACGGAAATGGCACAAAGGATAATAAGATACCGCATATTTATTTTATAACAAGTAAAGGCGATAAACTTATATACGTGATGGGCTATGGTGATAAGCAAAAATGGCAAAAGGCGCTGGGAGGGCAGTATGGGTGCTTATACATTGATGAAATTAATACAGCCGATATAGACTTTGTCAGAGAGGCGGCTATGCGTTGTGATTATATGCTTGCCACCCTTAACCCGGATGACCCAAACTTGCCAATATACAAAGAGTACGTAAATTGTTCAAGACCCCTGTCCGAATGGATAGATAAAACACCAAAAGAAATACTGGCAGAACTTAAAGAAGAACCAAAGCCTGAATGGGTGCATTGGTTCTTTTCTTTTGAAGACAATTTAGGGCTTAGTAAAGAAAAGCTGAATATAATTTTTACTAACACACCTAAAGGTACGAAGATTTGGAAAAATAAGATACAGGGGTTAAGAGGTAAAGCGGCGGGCTTAGTATTTCCAAATTTTGACAGAAAGAAACACGTACTTACTGAATCAAGCATCAAGACTTTAGAATTTATAAAGTATAGTGCAGGGCTTGACACTGCGTATTCAAGTAAAAGTCCTGATACTATCGCAATGATTTTCCAAGGCGTTACAAAAGATAGGAGGCTTATTATTTTATCAGAGAGGATATATAACAACGCAGATTTAAGTGCACCGCTTGCTCCATCCGATACGGTAAAAGAATTTATTGATTTTTTAGACGATTGTAAAGACAAATACGGCTTATGCAGGAACACTTTTATAGATTGTGCAGACCAGGCAACTCTGACAGAGCTTAAGAAGTATAAGAGAATAAATGGCTCTGTTTATATTTTTAATGACGCTTATAAATCTATAAAAATTATAGATAGGATTAATCTAATGCTAGGATGGATACAGCAAGGAAAATATCTTGTGTCAGAAGACTGCAAAGAGCATTTAAATGAGTTAGAAAATTACAGTTGGAAAGAAGACAAAGATGAGCCTGAAGATAGAAATGACCACACGATAAACGCTAGCCAATACGCGTGGATTCCGTATAAGAGTCTTATCGGATTTGAAGAAAAAGAGGTACCTGAGGAATGGGATTAATGGATAGGATAAAAAAGAGCTTAAGAGATTGGTTAAATATACAGCCATCAGAATTATATGGTATTCAGATAACCGACCGTATAGATTTTGAAACAAACGCTATACGCAATAGTATTTGGTATAGAGGTGATAGCAGCGAGCTTGTGCAGCTATATAATCAGCTGTTAGATGAGGGTGACAAATACAAGTTCTGGGCTGCTACAAGCACACCGGGGCAGGAGATAAGAAAAATTCATACTGGTCTGCCAGGTCTTATGGTTAAAGTGCTCACGGATATCGTAATGAATGACCTTAATGAATTTAAATTTAAATCAAGAAAAGATGAGGTAGTCTGGTCTGAGATTGATAAGGATAGTGTATTTATAGATCAGATAAAAGAAGCCGTATCCGAAATGCTGTATATAGGTGATGGAGCTTTTAAGGTAGTTATTGATACAGAATTTAGCCCGTATCCGATGCTTGAGTGGGTATCGGGGCTAAATATTGATTATGTATATAAATACGGCAGAGTAGTAGAAGTAATTTTCAAAACACTTTATCAGCACGATTATAAAAAATACACCCTGCACGAAACATACGGATACGGCTATATAAAATATAAAATGTATCTATATGACAAAGAGGTCCCGCTTGATTCAATAGATGATACGAAGCATTTACTTGATGTTGCTTTTGATAAATCTGTAATGATGGCTGTACCCGCGAGAATATACAAAAGTAAGAAATACAAAGGTCGAGGGCGGAGTATCTATGACGATGGAAAAATCGGCAATTTTGACGCACTTGATGAGGCATGGAGTCAGTGGGTGGACGCATTAAGGGCGGGCAGAGCAAAGACCTACATACCTGAGAATCTCATACCAAGAGACCCTGAAAATGGGCGTATCATTAGACCTAATCCATTTGACAATCGATACATTTCTACCGAAGCAGACATGTCGGAAAAAGCAAATGTTAAAATATCCACAGAGCAGCCCGCAATTCCGCACGATAGCTATTTAGCAACATATATAACTGCATTAGATTTATGCTTGCAGGGGATAATAAGCCCTAGTACTCTTGGTATTGATGTTAAAAAATTGGACAACGCAGAAGCTCAGAGAGAAAAAGAGAAGGCTACACTTTATACGCATGATTCAATAATAGATGCACTACAAAAAATAATACCTAAGGCAATACAAACTCTTTTTAACGCTTATAACTTATTAAATCAACAGGCGTTAGAGGATGTTGAGGTAGATGTATCTTTTGGAGAATACGCTAACCCGTCTTTTGAAAGCCAAGTAGAAACTATAACAAAAGCAAAAGCAGGTGGAATTATGAGTATTGAAGCTGTTATAGATGAGCTATATGGGGATACAAAAGCTCAAGAGTGGAAAGATGAGGAAATATTAAGACTCAAAGCAGAGCAGGGTATCACAGAACTTGAAGAGCCACAACTGAATGCGGACAATTTAGAAGGAGAGCAAATTGAAGGTCAAAGTAATGAATAATTTATACAGTATGTCAGATAAAGAATGCGATGGTTTTTTAGGTTTAGCTTCTGAGCAAGTTAATTTTGGGGTGTACGCGGTTAAAAAGGATGATTATGTTGAGCTAATGAATGTACATTGCCACAGTAAAACCGAGTTAAAACAGATTAAACGTGGGTTTAAAAACAAAGGCTTCAAGGTATTTGCAAATGGTTGATAGTGCTTACGATGTATCAAACGCTTTTAAAGCTATTGAGGATGAACTTATAAGCTCTATGATACGCAATATGGCGAGGCATAGAGCGGAGGAACTAAGAGAAGGCTATAACTGGGAGATGTGGCAAACTCAGCAGCTTAGGGAGCTTGAAAAATACAGGCGGCAAAATCTTAAGAATTACAATTCGAGGTTTAGAACTTTAAATACAAGAATAGAGTCGCTTATAAGACAAGCAAATCGTAAAGGCTATATGTCTGAAGAAGCAAAAATACTTAAAGCTATTAAAAAGGGCTTTTTTGCAAATAAATCCGCTGAAGCATTAACGGGGAGTTTTTTTAAAATTAATGAGCGAAAGCTGAATGCTCTTATAAATGCGACTACAAATGATATGAAAAAAGCTGAAACCGCAATACTCAGAATGGCTAATGACCGGTACCGCAAAGCTATATTTAATGCCCAGGTGTATGCAAATACGGGTGCTGGTACTTATGAAAAAGCTGTTGATATGGCTACAAAGGATATGCTTTCCTCCGGGCTTAATTGTATTCGATATAAAAATGGCGCGAGACATACATTAGCCGATTACGCCCGTATGGCTATAAGAACAGCTTCTAAAAGAGCATATCTGCAAGGCGAGGGAGTGAAGCGAAAAGAATGGGGGATAAGCACAATAATCATTAATAAACGAAGCGGAGCCTGCCCTCTATGCGCCCCGTTCGTTGGTAAAGTGATGGTTGATGATGTATGGTCAGGTGGAACTAAAAGTGATAATAGGTATCCTTTATTAAGCTCTGCTATGGAAGCAGGGCTCTACCATTGAATGTTGAGTTTGGGTGGTAGTAAAACGGTGTGAACCGCATTACAAAGCGGGTGTATATGACACAAAAAATAATGGTCATATGCTAACGGGGAACGGTGAAAGCCCAATCCCGTGCTAAGAATATTGAATAATCTTTACAGATGTGATACAATCCTATAAAAAGGAGGTATTCACATGGAAATTTGGAGAAGTGTAGTTGGATATGAGGGTATTTACCAAGTAAGTACGTCGGGAAGAGTAAAGCGAATTGGTAAGTATAGAAATCAGGTAACAGAGTGGGATAGCAATAGGTTGTTAAAACCAGCAAGGAAAAATAATGGCTATATGTATTGTCAGCTATCCAAGGATGGTAAAACCAGTCCTAAAATGATACACCGATTGGTAGCAGAAGCATTTATAGAAAACCCTCAAAATAAGCCGACAGTAAATCATATTGATGGCAATAGAGAAAATAATGATGTAGATAATCTGGAATGGGCTACATACACTGAAAATAACATTCATTCCGTTGTTAAATTGGGGAGAGATTCTAAAAATAAAAGAGGATCTAAATCGGTTCTTCAGTATGATTTACAAGGCAATTTTATAAAAGAGTATCCTTCCTACAGAGAAGCTCAAAGAAAAACTGGGATTACAACTATTTATGTTGCATGCCAAGGCGAAAAAAGAACGAAAAAGCGCCAAATGACAGCAGGCGGATATATCTGGAAGTATAAAGAAGATGTTCAAGATTAAAGTGTAGAGACTATTCCGAAAGGAAGTAAAGTGGAGAAGTACCACTTGAAGCGCACCGCACTTATTTTTTGTAAGTGATGAGATAGTCCGATATAAAATATAGCCAAACTGTAAAGATAGCCATACAACTTATTTTCCGGGAATTTCAACAGCGGGAGATACATGGACAAAAGAAGAATTAAAAAGCATTGCGAATGTCTATAAAAGAGAGCAGTATATTAGTTATGCGGAGCGGCGAGCAGATAGGTATAAAAGGCTTGCTAGTAGCTCTCTTGACGCTAAAAACATAACCGAGTATTCAGCTAAAGCTGATACATGGGAAAATAAATTAATTAGACATGCATATTTTAAGACAGGTAATTTAGATTCAAGTATACCTGATGGATTTAAAAGGTTTAAAGAAGCTTTTAACGCCTTATCTGAAGAACAGGTTGTTGATATACTCCGTAAAGAATCAGATAAGTGGATTAAAAAGCTTTCAAAAGAAGAGATAAGAGCTATCAGAAAGTATACATATAACTCGGGAGATAAAAAGCCTAACAGATTTTTTGAGAGAATAAATGCTATGCACAGGGGAGATTTACCAAGGGACTCTAAATTAGAATATTATTCAAATGAACTAAGCAGAGCTATTAATAAAAACAAAATCAGCTATAACTTAATGGTGTATCGCTCATTAGACGTGGATTACTGTAAAGATATGAATATAGGAGATGTATTCAAAGAAAAGCAATTTTTAAGTACATCTATATTGGAATCAGGTGCATTAAATAAGCCTGTTAATTATGTCTTTTTTATAAGAAAAGGAGCACGAGCAGCATATATAGAAAAGTTAAGTAAATACCCCAACCAGAAAGAGTTATTACTTGACAAAAATAGCTTAGTGAGAGTAATATTTAGAAAGAAAGGAGTAACATATTTGGAGGTGATTGGCTAAATGAAAAATGAATTCGAAGATAAGGATGCTGAGCAATCGTATAAGGATTATTTAGATAGATTATCTACGCCAGGGTGTCCTGTTAAATTAAAACCTGAAGAAGTTGAACAATTAAAAAAAGAAGGTCGTCTCAAAGCACTTTATGAAGTATAAGGTGCTTTTTTAATGCCCAAACACGATAAGGCCATAAAAGGTGCGTGGCAAGTGACACTTACGACAACGGAGAAATAAGGGTGACACCCTAGAAAACGGAGATTAGAGATATGAAAAGATTATTACCTATGAATTTACAGTTTTTTGCAGATGATGGAGCAAGTGGCAATAATGACGGCACTCAGCAAAATGAGCCAAGTGCTAATACACCAAGCATTGACTATGGTAAGATTCAGCAGATGTTAGATGGTACTTTAGCAGCTAAAGAAGATGTTGCTTTGAAAGCTTACTTTAAGCAGCAGGGGTTAAGCCAGCAGGAAGTAGAACAGGCGATAACTTCATTTAAGCAGCAAAAGGCTGCTAATCAGCCAAATGTGGAGGCTTTGCAAACTGAACTTGAAACTTATAAAGCCAAAGCGTTGCAAATGCAAATCGAAAATAGAGCAAGTCTTGCGATGATAGAGCTTGGAGTCGATGCAAAGAATGTACCGTATGTGCTAAAACTTGTCGATTTAAGTAAAGTGGCAGATGCGGATGGTAAAATCGATGAAGAAACACTTAAAGCTGCGATAAATAAAGTGCTTGAAGATGTACCAGCTTTTAAACCTACAGTAAACTCAGCAAACGGTTTTATACAGATCGGTGCTCAATCTGAGGGTAAACCAGGTGGTAGTGAAGGTGGTAGTGATGAAGCACTTAAAAAAGCATTCGGGCTTTAATTTATGAATTTACGAAAGAGAGGATTTAAATGGCAGTTTATAACTATGCTGAAACATTTTCGAATTTATTACAGCAAAAATATGCAAAAGAGATGTGCTCCGATGAACTTACTAAAAGTAATCCCGGAGTAGTTTTTATTAATGCTCAAACAATCAAATTACCTAAAATGACAGTATCCGGGTACAAGGACCACACAAGAACCGTAGGTTTTAATGCTGGTACAATATCAAACAATTGGGAACCTAAAAAACTTACACATGACAGAGATATTGAGTTTTTTATAGATCCTATGGACATTGATGAAACAAATCTTGTGTTGTCAGTTGCAAACATTCAAAACACTTTTGAAGCTGATCAAGCGATTCCTGAAAAAGATTGCTATAGATTTTCAAAGATTCATACCGAACTTACTACATTTTCAGGTAGAATTGACAAAACCGTTTTGACAGCACAGAATTTCCTCGAAGCTTTCGACGAGGAAATGGCAAGAATGGATGAGGCAGGAGTTCCGGCAGAAGGGCGTATGCTTTACGTTACTCCCACTATGAATAAAATAGTAAAAACTGCTGAAGGAATTCAGCGTCAAATTATAGTGTCCGGAGGGGCTACTGCTATCAACAGAAATGTTCATAGCCTTGATGACGTAACTATAAAAATGGTTCCTGCTGCAAGAATGAAGACTAAATATAACTTTACTGATGGCTGTGTTGCGGATTCTACTGCAAAGCAGATTAATTTTATTTTGCTTCACACCTCGTGTATGGTATGTCGTGATAAGTATAGTTATATAAAGTTATTCACACCCGGAACGGACTCAAGAACCGCTGACGGTTATATTTATCAAAATCGTTGCTATGGCGACCTTTTTCTCATTGAGAATAAAGTAGCTGGTTGCGCAATGAATGTTGAACCGTAGGAGGTGATGAAAGTGAAAGCAATAAAGGGAAATAAAGTCTATACTATTACTGAAACAGAGAAAAACTATTATAAAGTTAATGGTTTCGATATTACAGATGATGATGAGAATGTACTTGAACACGGCAGCGGCAAAAACATTAGCTATGACAAATATCAAACTTTAAAAGGCGAATACCAAGCTTTAAAAACGGAGTTTGAGCAGTTAAAAGCTAAGATGTCTGAAGACTTGGGCAAAACTAAAAAGAAAGATGTTTAATTAGGTATAATATGTCTTATATATCTTACGTTGATGATTCATATTATATAAATGTTTACAAAGGCAGCATTCCTCAAGCGGAGCTGCCTTTTTGCTTGAAAATGTCGAGCAGACATATAGATAGTTTAACTTTTAATCGTATCAGCAGCTCAGGATTTGATAGCTTAACAGAGTTCCAAAAAGAAATAATTCAGGAAGTCGTCTGCTTGCAAGCGGATTTTGAGCATGAAAACACTGATTTGATAGACACGGTGCTATCGGGGTATAGTTTAAACGGGGCTTCAGTGCAATTTGGAGATTCGTGGAATGTGTATGCAGATAAAGGAGTTGCTATAAGAAAAGATGTCTACAACATGCTAGTACAGACGGGGCTATGCTGCCGTACAGCGAGGTGATGTTATGAAATATCCTAAGCTTGTACCTGAAAGATTGTGTAAGGTGCCTATAAAAGTACATTTGGAGTCTGAAGAAATAAGTAACTTAGGAGAGTCATCAAAAGTTTTAGATTTAGATTTACTATGTAATTATCAAGATAAGGCTAAAACTATTTTTACAGCGGAGCAAAAAATCGTCACTATTGCAGGCTCTGCTATGTTTGATGGCGATATAGCTCCTGATTTTGCGATTCTTAGCGGAGGCACAATTGAAATTTTTGGGGTGACAAGAAAAATAGAACAGGGTATGAAAGCCCGTAATCCCGATGGCACAGTAAACTATACAAGATTGGATGTGATTTAATGATTAATGCAAATTCAAATGTAGTGATGAATTTAGCAAGAATTGCACAGCTTTCACAAGCCTCTGTAACTGCATTAGAGCAAACAGCTGAGGCTTTGCATACTGAAATTGTGCAAGCCCAGGTAGTACCACGCGATACAGGAAATCTGCAAAATGAATCCATGTTTGTTGATATGAGTGATGCTGGAAAAGGTACGGTCAATATCGTTCATAGCACTCCGTACGCAAGGCGACTTTATTACCATCCCGAATATAATTTCAGCACTAAGGAAAATCCAAACGCAGGGGCGGAATGGTTTGAGGATTGGATTAAAGGCGGCAGTAAGGCGGATTTTGCTCCTGCAGCTTATGCAAAGCTGTATAAAAATCTCGGAGGTGTGTAATGCTCAGTTTAATTGGCATAAGACAGTACATCTCTAATTTAAATATTACAGATGATAACAATGTTTATATTGGCAAACTGGATAATAAAAAGCAAAAATCTATCGGGGTTTATAATCGCAAGTCTGAAGGTGCTTTAAATGTACCTCTTGGCGGACTTAAACAGTCCAGCTACGAGGTAAAAGGTATTTCTTTACTTGTACACTGGAACAGGAGTGTAAGCGATTCTGAAAAGGTAGCATATCAATTATTTAATAGTTTGATAGCTAGCGAGGGCGTTAAAATAGACGGAAAGAATATATATTACATACGCTTTAATACATCGGGACCTGTCGATGTCGGAACCGATAGCAACGGCGTTTATGAATATGTAATATGGATTGATTTTATTTACGAAAGGAAGAGTTAAGAATGGCAGTTGGTGGAAAAGTGTACCCTGTACACAATAACGAATTTAAATTTGGTAAAAATGGTCTTGAAAGTCAGGCATCCGAAATGGTAATGCCAGCAGATTTGGAAAATTTTGCTCCCTCTATAGATGGCACATTAGAGGAGTGGTATTCAATGGATGCAGCAGGTTGGGCTAAAGCTTCAATGACGGGTAAAAAGCTTAGTTTCGCATTTAAAGGCAAACGCTCAGTAGGTGATGAAGGTAACGACTATATAGCTGGTCTTGCATGGAAATTTGGGCAGGATGTTATGACCAAATTTGAATGGAAGATGGTTTCAGGAGCGAAATTAGCTTGTGACGTAGTAGTAAATGTAACCACTCCAGGTGGTGGAGACACTACTAATATAGACGGCCTTGAATTTGAGGTAGTTTGTTATGGTAAGCCCACTTATACACCAGCATAGGAGGATAGCTAAGTGAGAAAAACAATAGATATAACGGAAAAATTATCATTTGATGATAATCCTGCCCTTATAGTTAAAGGTAAAACAATAGAAGTAAACGCTGATGCACCTACTATGCTAAAAGTTATGAGTATGATGAGCAAAAGCAATACGCCGACTCTGGAGGACGTAGTATCAGCATATGAGCTTATGTTTCCAGAAAAATCCAGAAAAGACATCGAAAGTCTTAAGCTTAACTTTAAAGACTTAGTTGTAGCGATAAAAGAGGGGATTAATCTCATTACAGGCAATGACTTGGGGGAGTAAACTCAGAGTCAGAATCATACTATGATATATTTTTAGATTGGGATCTGATTGTTTCAAGTTTCCTGTCGCAGTATGGTATCAGACTTAGTACAAAAGAATTTAATACTGTAAGCTGGGATGAGTTTAAATCTTTGCTTTCAGGCATCGCCCCTGATACAGTACTGGGTCGTGTAGTTGAAATACGTTCAGAAACAGATAAAGATGCGATTAAAAAATTTACTCCAGGCCAGAAACGGATATATGATGAATGGAAAGAATTTAAAATGTCAAACTTATCAGAAATGCAGTTTGAAAAAGAGATGAAAGAGCTTGAGGCAGATATTGCTGCTCTAATTGGAGGTGGTATAAACGTCAAATAGTGTAGGAAGGATAGAACTTGATTTATCAGTAAATAGGCGTGACTTTGACAAGCAGTTATCTGGTATTGAAAGTATAGCTCAAAAAGCCGCTGCTGCTATAGCAGCAGCTTTTGCTGTAAATAAACTGATTGATTTTGGAAAAGAATGTATAAAATTGGGCTCAGACTTAGCGGAAGTACAGAACGTTGTTGATGTAGCATTTCCAAACATGTCGAGTAAGATTGACGAATTTGCGAAAAGTGCGGCATCAAGTTTTGGATTATCAGAAACGATGGCTAAAAACTTTACTGGCTTATTTGGTTCTATGGCTCAAGGATTTGGATACAGCGAAAAAGCAGCTTATGATATGGCCACAACTCTTACAGGGCTGTCAGGAGATGTGGCTTCGTTTTATAATATATCTCAAGATGAAGCGTTTACTAGGTTGAAATCGGTATTTACTGGTGAAACTATAGCGCTCAAAAGTTTAGGTATTGTAATGACTGAAGCAGCCTTGGACCAATACGCTTTAGCTAATGGATTTGGGCGCACTGTAAATCAAATGAGCGAAGCGGAAAAAGTAATGCTTCGCTATTCTTTTGTTCAGGATAAACTCAATTTTGCAGCAGGTGATTTCGCACGTACAAGCGGGAGCTGGGCTAATCAGGTAAGGCTATTACGGCTTCAATTTGATTCCCTTAAAGCTACAATAGGACAGGGACTTATAGCAGCACTATCCCCTGTTATTAGAGTAGTTAATGCAGTTATAGGCAGACTGTTAAGCCTTGCAAACGCTGTAAAAGCCGTGTTTGCTTCATTTGGAGGAAAAGGAGCACAGACAGCAGCACAAGGAATAAAATCTCAAGCAAAAGCCTTGTCGGATATGGGGGCAGGTGCAGGCGGTGCAGGAAAATCCCTAGATGGTGCTGGTAAATCCTTAGGCGGTGCAGGTGATAAAGCAAAAAAAGCAGCTAAGGAAATCAAAGGCGTTGCCACAGGGCTTGATGAGCTTAACATAATAAATCTAAACGATGCTGATTCTGGAGGTGGCGGTGGCGGCGGTTCTGGCGGAGGTGGTTCAGGCGGCGGCTCTGGAGGTGGGGGAGGCTATGATGTTGACCAATTCGATGTCGATAAAGCTATCCCACCGACTGTTGAAATGGATGAACGTCTAAAGGGATTGTTGGATAGGGCAAAGGAATTACGGGACTTATTTATGCAAGGCTTTAAAATAGGTCTTGGGGACACTTCTGTTTTAAATAGCATACAAAATTCTATAGACCGCATTAAAAAAAGTTTAAAAGATATTTTCACGTCTTCGGACGTAATAAATGCAGCTAACAGATTTGCTGATTCATTTGTACTAAATCTTGGTAAAATAGCAGGCTCCGCGGCCAGCATAGGTCTTACTATAGCGGATAATCTGCTAGGTGGAATGGCGTTATTTTTAGAGCAGAATACATCGCGTATCAAAGATTATATAATAAGTATGTTTGATATCAGCTCTAGTATTGCTGAAATATCTGGCAATTTCGCTGTATCCGTTGCGGATATATTTACAGTATTTAGAAGTGATACCGCTAAGCAAATAACAGCTGATATAATAAATATTTTTGCCACAGGCTTTATGGGGGCTACAGAGCTTGCAGGAAAGTTTGCGCGGGATTTGATAAGTTTTGTTACAGAGCCTATCGTACAAAACAGTGACAAAATTAAAACCGCTTTTAACGGTATATTGGAGTCTGTTCAAATCGTTACAGGTACAATAGCTGATAATTTCAGTAAACTTGTAAAAAAACTTAATGATTTTTATGACGGGCATATCAAGCCTTTCGTTGACAATATGAGCAAAGGATTTACTGAGATAACAGGAAAGGTTTTGGATGCCTTCAATACTTATATGCTTCCCGTCATAGAAAAAGCTGCTAAGCTGTTTAAAGACTTTATGGATAACACTTTGCAGCCTCTCATAGATAAGTTCTTGGATTTCGCTGCTAAGGTGCTAGAAGCAATAACAGCTGTATGGGATAAAGTACTTAAGCCTTTTGTGATGTATTTCATTGAAAAAATGATGCCGGCTATTGCGAATGTATTAAGCGTTCTCGTAGAAGAATTTTTTAAGTTTTTAAAAGGTGTTGCTGAAGTTATAGGACACGTACTGGATGCATTAGGCGGCTTGATAGATTTTATAACTGGTATTTTTACAGGCAACTGGGAAAAGGCATGGAATGGCATAAAAACATTTTTCAGCGGATATTGGAAAGCTATGGAGTCAATTCAAAACGTAGCGAATAAAGCTATAGAGGGGCTTGTAAAGCTACTGTTAGAAACGCTGAAGAACTTATGGATTATCGTTTGGACATCAATAAAAGATTTTGCCACAACTGTATGGACGGCTATAAAAAATAAAGCGACTGAGATATTTACGGCTATAAAAGAAAAATTAGCTGAGATATGGACCGCAGTAAAAAATAAAATTACTGAGGTCTGGAATAGCATAAAAGAATGGTTTGTCAAAACATGGAACGACATTAAGGAAGCTTTTAAAACAGGTGATATGGTAGCGGTAGGTAAAGCCATAATGGAAAATCTTTTAGCCGGATTAAAGAGTGTATGGGAAAGTGTAAAATCATGGCTTAAAGATGCAGCAGATTTTGTCCAAAATGTGTGGAATAACATATCCAATATGGCAAACCAAGTAGCTTCTGAGGCTATAGGTGCTTCAACTTCTATTACCGCTGCGGGTAAAGGCGGTGGCAGTAGCACTTTTACGGTAAAAGGTCATGCGTCAGGGGGCTTTCCAAGGGCAGGTAATTTATTTGTGGCTAACGAAAACGGAGCACCGGAGATGATTGGAAGCTGGGGCGGAAAGTCCGCTGTAGCAAATAATACGCAGATTACACAAGGCATCGCTCTTGCAGTAAATGGTGCTATGCAACATGCCTTTGCCCCTGTAGTATCAGCTGTAGATAGATTAGCGGCCAGTGCTTCTCCCCCACTTGCCGCTACAGAAGTACCTCGTAAAAATGATTTTTCAGAGGAAACATTGAGAAATGTAATGATGTTTGCAAATAACAACAGCTTGTCGAACGAAAGTGTAGAATCTATGACAGAACTATTAAAGCGAATAGTCGGTTTGATAGAGAGTATGGATTTAACAGTTAATCTTGATATAAGAGAAATAAAACAAAGTCTTACCAATTTAGATAGGCGTTCCGGATACACGCTAAGAAAAGCTTAAGGAAAGGAGGTGTTTGATGGGAACCATAATAATAAACGGGCGTGATTTTCCCGCTCCGGATGTTGGGGCAAACATAGTTGTTGCTACATATGTGAGTGATGGGAAAAATGCTCTAGGTGAGTTTGTCGGACAGAAAATAGGACGCGACCAGGTTAAAATTGAAAATTTGCAGTGGAAGTTTTTGGACGCTGCCACGTGGTCGGAAATACTTAAAGAATTTGATAAATTTGTAGTAATAGCCACTATACCTGATATGCTAAATAATACATTTAGAACTCTTCGGATGTATCCGGGAAACCGAACAGCTATCCCAGTAGAATTTGACTCCTTCGGAATGCCTATTAAGTATAAAGACTGTAAAGTGAACATAATAGACTGCGGGGTGAATGAATAATGCAGACAGTAAGTGATGATTATAAAAAGACCATGCTTGAAGCATACCGTCCGCATTCTTATATGTATGTTACGATAGGACTTATAAACCATCAAGCGCAAAATAATGCATTTGTACCTAATCAGGATACTTACGCATATTACAGCAATCTTGCGAGCCCTTTAAATAATTATGAGGTGTCTAATCTTTATGCCGTATGTGACCAAAATTTTACAAAATCTGACGGTTCATTTTATTTTATGCCGCGAAGCAAAAATGGAATTATATTTAATCAAGGCATAGTATCAAAAAGCATAAGAGGATTAATAGAGATACGATTCGATGCTGCTTATGAGATTAAAGGACTCACTATAGATTTTGGTAATTGTTATCCTGCTAATTTTAAAATAGAATCTGATAATAAAACCGTAAGTATAACAAACAATAACAAAAAACTTTTTGTAACAGAAGAGATATTTAGTCAAGCACAATTTATAAAGATAGTACCGGAGAGGATGATTAATGGCGAAGGTAGACTAAGAGTTCATAAAATCTCCATGGGAATCGGGTTATATTTTGATTCTAATAATATCATATCGTCATCTAAGAAAGAGCATATCAGTCCTGTCATGGAAACTCTGCCTAATCTTGATTTTTACTTGGTTATAAATAACAGAGGTAGGTTATTTGATGTTGAAAATGACAGTTCTAGTATTAATTTTTTAAAACCCAGGCAAAAAATATCAGTTCAGTATGGGCAAGAAATATTTGACGGCAAGGTAGAGTGGCAGCAAGGGGCGGTTGTTTTCTTACGTGAATGGTCTGCTGACGATATTCAGATGAATTTCAGGGCAACAGATAGATTTGATGGTATGGATAAAACATATTATAGAGGGCTATACAGAGCTGAAGGTATTTCATTATATGATTTAGCGAAAGACGTGCTTAAAGACGCGGAGGTTGACGAAAGAGATTACTGGCTTGACGAGTATTTAAAAAAAGTAAAAGTAACTAATCCTATTCCCCCTGTGTCGCACAGTAAGGCTTTGCAGCTTATAGCTAACGCAGGGAGGTGCTTGCTAAATCAGGACAGGGATGGGCGAATATGTATTAAATCTTCGTTTTTGCCTGTCATGAATGCTCAGTCCGATAATGCAACATATTTTTCTAAAATTGATAATATTTTAGATACTTCTGATAAGATTAGCTACGCAATGGTTACCGCTGACTATACAGATATTAAATCTACGCAATATTTTCTACCGTATAACAAGCCCGATTCTACGTATTTAAATACTGGATATGTATCTGAAGCAGTAGCAAATAATACAGGTGTATTTGCGGATAACCCTAGGATTACAATAAATTTAGAAGCAAGATATAAATGCTTTGGGGTTACTTTGAAATTTGGTAATAACAGCCCGATAAATATGATCATTCGCTCTTATTTATCAAATAGCCTGCAAGAAGAGTACGAAATTAATGGACTTAAAAAAATTACATATGTAGATCATGAATTCCCTGAATTTGATAAACTCGAATTTGAATTTACAAAAGGTAAACCTAACAACAGGGTAATACTTAATACAGTCGTTTTTGGAGCGATAACGGACTATACTTTAAAATATAAAGTAGAGTTACTGAAAACTCCTAAGGGAAGCCAGCTTGAGCAAGTTAAAGAACTGCAAGTAATTCAAACGTCGTATTCACAAACTGATGAATTAAAAGAAATAGCAAAAGCAAAGGTACAAGCCCCGATAAAACACACTTTTTATTTTAGCGAGCCTGTTTATGAGCTATCATGTGTTTTAAGAAACCCTCATGTGAATGCTGTTGCAAAAATAATAGATAGCAGCAATTATTTTGTTACTGTAGAAATAGACAAAATTGGAGAATTTGAGGTAGTATGTTATGGCAAAAACTACAACATATCAGAATCAAGGTTTATAAAACAGTTAAATATCACTGGAAAAACTGAGGAATGGAGCAACCCTTTGATATCTTCAGATACACATGCTGAAGATATCGCAAACTGGGTAGGGGGCTATTTACAGTCCGACAGGATGTATGAAATTTCATACAGAGGTGAACCGCGAATAGATGCTAACGACATTGTTTATCTTGAGAATAAATATGTTGATAATTTAGCAATTAAAATTTATGAGCATTCGTTAAATTATAACGGTGCTCTAAGCGGAAGTATAAAGGCGAGGAGGGCTATCAATGTGGAAGGTACCTAAAACGGATTGGAAGGAATCCAATTTTTTTAATATAGAGGACTACAATAGAATAAAAGACAATTTAAACGAAATTAAAATTGAGGCTTTCAAATTATGGAAGCCTTTTCTTTTTGAAAATATGGGGGCTGATAAAACGTATCAAGACTATAGTTTTTATGCAGATGAAATAAATAAGTTTGAAAATAACATTGAGCACATCTGCAATAATACTTTTCTTTTTACGGTAGGAGATAAAAAAATCTTTTACGATAATCAGCCTTTCATAGATTATATTGAGTTAAATCGTATCGAAAACGCCTGCCTAACCATATATGAAAACATAATGGGTAGAAAAAAGGGTATGAAACGACTTGCACTTAGATTGAACGGAGGTGATTTTTAATGGCTCTTAAAGCTGATTATAAAGATGATATGTTTGCAGGAGATAGAAAGTATAGAATGGCACAAAATACAGACGGCACAGTTAAAATAGAGGACGTTACTACTTATACTCAAAACGGGGATAAATTTGGTGCAAACGATATTAATGCTACGAATAAAGCAATTAACGGTCTTATGAGCACTAAAGAGTTTGTACTCCCCGCTGCTAAATGGTCGTCTACTGCACCGTATACGCAAGAGGTCACCGTTGCTGGTGTTACAGCTTCAGATACGCCGATTATAAGCTTGAATACTGCTCCGCATTTGAATGACGCAGCGTATGTAAAAAATATGAAGAAGCAGTGCAGTTATATAGACTATATAGAAACACTGGATGGTAAAATCAAGGCTTATTGCTTGAATAAAAAGCCTTCAATTGACATTCCGTGCATGCTGAAAGGGGTATAAATGGGAAAATGCATATTAAACTGGGGCGGCTCAGGCGGTACCACATCTAACGATGTGACTGCAAAGCAGGATGACATTTTGGAAGGTAAAACAGCAGTTACAGCAGACAGTAATGATGAGGTGGTAGAGGGTACAATAGTGGTCAGGGGGTATAAAGGACCAGATAG
>ERZ773099.1138-NODE-1138-length-20135-cov-3.628337_pt1 | contig 20135 bp, 14 predicted proteins | sample MGYA00511120_ERZ773099 | MGnify/ENA primary metagenome ERZ773099 (study PRJEB29015, sample SAMEA2738012) | human oral metagenome | biome: human oral; feature: human-associated habitat; material: dental | place: China | collected 2104 ...
CGGTGATGAAGTCGGCATTGGCGGCCAGCTCGGGGTAGCGCAGCCAGACGTGCCACGGTTCGGCGGTGGACACCGGCTTGCGCACGCGGCGCTTGACCTCGCGCATGTGGCGGATGGAGTCGGCCGGCGTGCGTTCGCCGGTCAGCACCCGTTCGTTACCCACGATGACCCGCTCGATGGCGCTGGTTTCCTGCACGGCCTTCTCGAGCGCGTCGATTTCCTTCTGGTTGCGCTCCTCGTCCTTGCCCACCCAGACACCGGCCGTCAGGTGCAGGCCGGCCTTCTCGACCAGCGCCGGGATCTGCGGCCGGTCGGCACTGGTATAGGTACGGATGCGGGTGGTGAACTGCGAGAGGATCTCGAAATCCTTGAGGATCGAGGCATCATCGGCATCCTTGCCTTCCAGCGGATTGTCCCAGCGCTGGGCCGAGTTGTAGGCCAGGCCGCTGATCTTGCCGTAGAAGGGCGGGGCATCCACCACCGGATTGATCTTGTCCCAGACCACGAAATTCAGCACGGCGATGAGCAGTGCCAGAAACAGTGCGCTCAGTACCCGGCCCACCGTCACCGGGTGACGGGTACGGAAGTGAACGGCCAGTGAACTGTCGTGATCGGGAGAGGAAGGAGAATGTGAGTCCGGTCCGGACATAGCGAGATTTCCAGTCAGGATTGACGAGATGTCGGTACAGCGTGTGCGTTGGCACGGTGCAGGATCGCGAGGGGCCCGAAGACGCCATGCCCGCCGGCGCACGCAGCGGGCACATGCCGCAGATGCATGGCATGCTGCAGATGCATGCGGCAGGCGCGCGCAGCGGGCACAGGGTACGCCGGCGTCCGGCCGGCAGGCCCCGACGGCCCCACCGGCAGGCCAGACAGCAATTGTGCCTGATGTTGCAGGCCCGGCGCGGCCACGAAAGCCGCCCTGCCGGCCCGCATGCCGCCTGCGCGGCAGGCATGAAGGTGAGATGCGGCAGCATGACCCGGTTGCGTTGTCCGACCTGCCGTCAGGCCGGGGAGGAGGCGGCTGTACTGCAAGGCCTGCACCACCGTGGCACGCGGCAATCTGCGACACGAATTCTATGGCGGCGGACGTCTGGCAGAATTACGGTCCTGTGACGTCTATTTTCAGGCTGAAACAGATTCGGCGCTGTGCCGTGAGGCTGTGTGGGGATGGACGCGTCCATGACTCGTACTTGCCGGGCCTGGCCGGCCCGGCGCCGACCGGGTTTGCGCGCGCCCACCGGACGCAATCGGCTATGCTTGTTTCTTTCCTTCTCCGACCGGCCCGTCCGGTCCCTTCCTCCTGTTCATTCATGTCCGAGTTCCTGTCCCGCAACCGTTCCTGGCTGATGACGCTGCTCTGCCTCGTGGCCGCTCTCTGGGTGCTGGCCTGGTGGCGTGCCGAAGGCACCCCGCAGCCGCTGGCCGAAGGTGCTGACGGCAAGCTGCAGTGCCTGTCCTACACCGCATTCCGCAAGCCGGATGAAACCCCGATGAATCCCGATGCCAGCGTGGACGAGGCCCGCGTGCGGGAGGACCTTTCCATCCTGTCGGCACGGACCGGCTGCGTGCGCACCTATTCGGTCATCCAGGGGCTGGAGCACGTGCCGAAGGTGGCGAAGGAGCTGGGCATGCAGGTGCTGATGGGCATCTGGATCGGCCGCGAGCGCGACAAGAACGACCTCGAGATCGAACGGGCCATCGCACTGGCGCGCCAGTATCCCGACACCATCCGCGGCATCGTGGTGGGTAACGAGGTGCTGCTGCGTCGTGAGCAGTCGGCCCAGCAGATGGCCACCTATCTGGACCGGGTGCGAGCGGCTGTCGACATCCCTGTCACCTATGCCGATGTCTGGGAGTTCTGGGCCGAGAACAAATCCCTGGCCGATCACGTCTCCTTCGTGACCGTCCACATCCTGCCCTATTGGGAAGACCATCCGGTTGGCATTCATGATGCCATCCAGCACATCACCGGCACGGCCGAGCAGATGCGACAGATGTTCCATGGCAAGGACGTGCTGATCGGCGAGACCGGCTGGCCCAGTGCCGGTCGCCAGCGCATGGCCGCCGTGGCCAGCCGGGTCAACGAGGCCCGCTTCATGCGCGAGTTCAGCCAGGCCGCCGCCGATCACCATCTGAACTACAACTTCATCGAAGGCTTCGACCAGCCCTGGAAACGGGGGCAGGAAGGGGCCATGGGTGGCAACTGGGGCGTGTTCGACAGTGACGGCCAGCCCAAGTTCCCGGCCACCGGCCCCGTGGCCGAGGATCCGCACTGGTACCGCGGCTGGCTGGGCGCGGCAGCCGGTGCCCTGGTGGCCCTGTGGCTGCTGCGGGTCTGGCGGGTGCGTGGGCGTGCCACGCAGGTGCAGCTGGTGGCGCTGGGCGTGGCCTCCGGCGGGCTGCTGGTGGCGCAGGCCCGCTACGGCACGATCTGGAACCGTGACGTGCTGGAATGGGGCACCTCGGTCATCTTTGGCCTGGCCTCGGTGGCACTGGTGGTGGTGATGGCCCGGCTGATCGCACTCGGACGCTCCGACCGGCCGGCCGGGGGCGGACTGGAATCGCTGGACGGGGTGCAGGTGCCGTCCTTCATCACCCTGTGGCGCCGTCGCCGGGCGCATTTCGACGCGCTCGACTGGCTGGGCGTCTGCCGCAGCTTCTTCCTGTTCGGGGGGGCGCTGATGGCGCTGCTGCTGGTGTTCGATTCCCGCTACCGGGGCTTCCCCACCGTGCTGTACATGCTGCCGCTGCTGGGCCTGCTGATGGCCCGTCTGGCCGGCCTGCGTCTGGTGGGGGATGCCGAAGAGCGCGTGCTGGCCCGCATTTGCGCGCTGGGTGCCGTGCTCTTCGTGCTGATGGAGGGCTTTGCGAATACCCAGTCGTGGGTGTTCGGCCTCACGCTGCTGGCGCTGGTGGCCGCCGCCGGCGGCCTGCGGCTGTGCCGGCGGGGGATCTGCAGGCGGTAAAACAGCCGTCGGCAGGTTTTTGCTGAATCCGGCCCGGCTCCGGGCCGGCAAGAGGGGCGCGATTCTTTCCAGGAAAGGATTTGCGCCCCTTTTCTGTGGTGCGTTCAGTGGGAACGGTGCGTCCGGCTGTAGTCCAGTGTGCCTGGTGTCATCACGCACCAGCCCCCGGGTGCAGCCCCTGCACGCCCGGTGAGGGTTCGCCCTTCACATCACCGAAATACATCACGAAGGTCTGGCGCCAGCGCTCGACCTCGGCGCGGTTGCGCATGAACGCGGGGAAGTGCCACCAGTACGAATTGTCGTACTCCCAGATCGGGCGCAGGCCGCCCGCCGGCTGCACGTCGGTACGCACCGACCAGCCGTTGAAGCTGTTTTCCTGCATCTGGCGCGAGACCAGCCAGCTCAGATAGAGTTTGGCGGCAGCCGTGTGGCGCGCCCCTTTCAGGATGGCGGCCCGCTGGCCCCAGGCCATGAACGGATGGTTGTCGGCCACCACCCAGCGTGCGGCCCCATCGGCTCCGGTCAGCGAGCCGGCGCCCCCGATGCCGATCGGCCGCGTACCGCTGTTCACCGCGTCGCCCGGCGTGTTGGTGCCCCGGGCAAACAGGATGTCCTGTTCGCTCATGCGGCGCACCCAGTCCCAGCCGTAGATCTTGGCGTACAGCTTGTACAGGTACAGGACGGCATCGTCATCCTGCGGGTAGGAGGAGGCGATCCTGCCTTTCCATTTCGGGTTGGCCAGTTCTTCCGGCGTGCTGGGCATGTCACCGGCCGAGGCGTTGACCATGAAGCTGAAGGCCAGCACCCCAATCGAGATCTAGGCGCCATGCTCGTCCCGGAAGAACGGATGAATGGCCGGGAAGGCGGGCGGCATGAAGGGCAGCAGCCGGCCTTCGTGCTTCCAGCGCTCGAAGTCCTGCAGCGTCTGCAGCTGCACCACATCCGGCACCAGTGTGTCCGTGGCCAGCTGGTTGTCCACGCGTACGTCGTGGATCTTGCTGTAGTCGACGATGATGTCGATGTCGATGTTCGGGAAGCGCGCCTTGAAGCCGTTCTTTGCGTAATCCTGCTGGTCCGGCGTGTCGCCACCAGCGTAGACGATCAGCCTGCCGCCCTCGGCCTGGGCATCTCGTTGAGGATCTGCTCTTCCTCGTCCCCCGACGGCGCATTGCCCAGCGGCAGGCCGGACAGGCCATGACCCCGTGCCCCCGGGTGGGCGTGGCCGGGGTGGCCACCATGGTTTGCGGTGCCGTGATGTGCGCCACCATTCGTGGCCAGGGCCGACTGGGCGCCCAGCACGGCGGGCAGGGCGGCAGCGCTGGCCAGCAGCCGGCGACGCAGCGTGGACGGGGTATCTGTCTTCAGGGGCATGAGCTGCTCCGATAGTGTCAAGGAAATGAAACTGTATCGGAACAGTCGGTTTTTCTGACAGAAAGTGTGTGATTGTTTTTCGGAAATTCAGTGTTCCGGAAAATGGTCCAATGTCCGGAAAAAGTGCCCCCATGGCACCGCCCTGGAGCGTCAAACCGCCAGTTCGCTGCCCTCGCCCCGTTCGCGGGCGTTGATGCGGGCCAACAGCATGGCGCTGACCAGCGCCGCTACGGCGGCCGGCTGGTAGGCGTAGAGGATCAGCCCGGCCATGGCCAGCGTGAGGGCCCAGCGGGCCACCAGCCGGCTCTGCTTCCAGCAGCCCAGCAGGGCCACCAGCAGCGCCACCACGCCCAGATCCTGCCGGAAGAACGACACCACCAGCGGTGTGCGCAGCGCGCACCAGCCCTCGAAGCGGTGCACGTCGCAGTGCAGCGCCAGCTCGGTGTTCTCCACCATCAGGTAACGCAGCAGCAGCGCCACCACCAGTGCGATGGCGGGCCAGAGGATGTCTTTCCTGCGAGTGTTCATGTCGTCGTCGCTTCCGGATCTCACTTCTTCATCATCTCGAAGAACTCCGCGTTGTTCTTCGTGGCCTTCATCTTGTCGAGCAGGAACTCCATGGCCTGCAGCTCGTCCATGTCGTGCAGCAGGCGACGCAGGATCCAGACCTTCTGCAGGATCTCGGGCTTGATCAGCAGCTCTTCGCGGCGGGTGCCGGAACGGTTGATGTCCATCGCCGGGAAGATGCGCTTTTCCATCATCCGCCGGTTCAGGTGGATCTCCATGTTGCCGGTGCCCTTGAACTCCTCGTAGATCACCTCGTCCATGCGGCTGCCGGTGTCGATCAGCGCCGTGGCCAGGATGGTGAGCGAGCCGCCTTCCTCGATGTTGCGGGCCGCACCGAAGAAGCGCTTGGGCCGCTGCAGCGCGTTGGCATCCACACCGCCGGTCAGCACCTTGCCCGACGAGGGCACCACCGTGTTGTAGGCGCGGGCCAGACGGGTGATGGAGTCCAGCAGGATCACCACGTCTTTCTTGTGCTCGACCAGGCGCTTGGCCTTCTCGATGACCATCTCGGCCACCTGCACATGGCGGGTGGCGGGCTCGTCGAAGGTGGACGATACCACCTCGCCGCGGATCGAGCGCTGCATCTCCGTCACTTCCTCGGGGCGCTCGTCGATCAGCAGGACGATGACGACGGCATCGGGGTGGTTGGTGGTGATGGCATGCGCGATGTGCTGCATCATCACCGTCTTGCCGCTCTTGGGCGGGGCCACGATCAGGCCGCGCTGGCCCTTGCCGATGGGGGCGATGATGTCGATGATCCGGCCGGTGACGTTCTCGTCGGTCAGCAGGTCGGGGCGCTCCAGACGCAGCACCTCGTCCGGGTGCAGCGGCGTCAGGTTCTCGAAGAGGATCTTGTGCTTGGAGTGCTCGGGGGGGGCGCCGTTGATGCGGTCCACCTTCACCAGTGCGAAGTAGCGCTCGCCATCCTTCGGCGTGCGCACCTCACCCTCGATCGAGTCGCCGGTGTGCAGATTGAAGCGGCGGATCTGCGAGGGCGAGATGTAGATGTCGTCCGGACTGGCCAGATACGACGTTTCGGGCGTGCGCAGGAAGCCGAAGCCGTCGGGCAGCACTTCCAGCACGCCGTCCCCGAAGATCTGGTCGCCGTTGCGCGCCTTGCGCTTGAGGATGGCGAACATCAGCTCCTGCTTACGCAGGCGGTTGGCGGCTTCGATCTCCAGGCTTTGCGCTATTTCGATCAGGCGCGAAATATGCAGGGCCTTCAGCTCGGACAGGTACATAGGTTGGAACGGATGAGGGTTGGTCGGAATCGGCCCCGCCGGAAACGCTGCCGGCATGGCAAGACTTCGGGGAATGGAATGGGGGTGGCCGCGCGCCGGGCGGACCTGACAGCGCAGGAGCGCCTGTGGGCGACGGCGACAAGAGCGGAGGCCGACCGGGAAACGATCGCTCGGTGGTCGGGGGATTGCCTGCTGGGCGCGATGGCTGGAAAGCCGACGGGCAGAGCCAGGATGTTCCGGAGGGGCCCGGAAAACCGTGCCGGCACCTTTATGCGCCGTTCCTGCCGGGCTTCTGGCTCGGCGGTCGGTTCTTCCGGAGGATCCGGGCAGGCAGCGCGTGCACGCGGTGCAGAGCGCTGCGGCAGATGGCCCGTTGCGCATCGGACCTGCAGCCGGCAGATGCAGTGCCGGTCTGTCAGGGGCGAGTACCCGATCAGGTTCGGGTTCGCACTGTACTACGAATGACCTGCATGTGCAAAAAAATCACACAAACCGGCCGCAGATTTCGCCACGCCTGTCACACGGAGCGACGCAGGAGCGATGAGGCTGCCGGCGGAAGGCCGGGGATGCGGGAAGCTCTGCGCGACAGGGCTGTGCCAGGACGGTGCCGCCGCGTGAGTGCCGGTCAGGCCGGCGCAGCGTGCAGGCACCGTGCTGTCGGCACCCGGGATCAGAGGTTGCTGTCGAGGAAGGCGGTGAGCTGGCCCTTGGAGACGGCGCCCACCTTGGTGCCCACCAGCGTGCCGTTCTTGAACAGCATCAGCGTGGGAATGCCACGGATGCCGTACTTGGCGGCAATGGCCTGGCTCTCATCGACGTTGACCTTGGCCACGGCCATCCGGTCGGAGTAATCGTGCGAGACCTCATCGAGGATCGGGGCGATGAGCTTGCAGGGGCCACACCATTCGGCCCAGAAATCGACCAGCACCGGCACGTCGGACTTCAGCACATCGGTGTCGAAGGAATCGGCGGAAACGTTTTTGATACCCATGGGTTTTCTGGAACTCTCCTGTTCGGACGCTAAAAATAACACGGCTGGCCGCCGGGAGGCGCAGGGCACGCAAGCCTGGATGCCGCCGGAGGGCGGGGGCGGGGGCGCGAATGCCGTTGCCCCGTACCGTGCCAAAGCCCGTATCCAGGCCTCTTTCCGTCAGATCGGGGTGGATGGCATGGAATCAATGCCATCCGTCGGTCCGACGGCCGCATGCATCGTCTCGGGAATGACACATATGTCGATACGACATGATGCCGTGCTGGCGCGGCCGTCTTCGAGGGACGGGCGGGTGTGCCGGGACGGCCCCATGCAGCGGGGGATCGGCGGCAGATCCCGCGGCAGATGCGTGCGGGCATGCCCGAACTTGTCGTTGCGGCGCCTTGATATACAATCGCCAGCGGACGGGCCTCCTCGCATTGTGGCTCGGGAACCTGGTCAGGTCCGGAAGGAAGCAGCCATAACCGAATCCCGCAAGTGCCGAGGGTTCGGCTCGTCCCCCTCATATTTCGCCGGTACAGGGTGCCACAGGCCCTGCGGCGCCTCCCGTCTTCCAGTCTTTCCGCCCGGTGCGCCCCCGTGGCTCCGGCAAGGAACCCGGTGCAGTCACTTTCTCCCTCCGGCAGCCATCAGGTGCTGGCCCGCAAATGGCGCCCGCGCGACTTCGATTCCCTGGTCGGACAGGACACGGTCGTGCGCGCGCTGCGCCACGCACTCGACAACCAGCGGCTTCACCACGCTTACCTGCTTACGGGCACCCGGGGCGTGGGCAAGACCACCATCGCCCGCATCCTGGCCAAGGCCCTGAACTGCGAAAAGGGCGTCAGCTCCCATCCCTGCGGCGAATGCTCGGCCTGCCGGGGCGTAGACGAGGGGCGCTTTCCCGACTATCTGGAGATGGACGCGGCCTCCAACCGAAAGGTCGAGGAAATGGCGGTGGTACTGGAGAACGCTGCCTACCTGCCCACCGCAGGTCGCTACAAGGTCTTCGTCATCGACGAGGTCCACATGCTCTCCACCCACGCCTTCAACGCCATGCTGAAGACGCTGGAAGAGCCGCCGCCCCACGTCATCTTCGTGCTGGCCACCACTGATCCGCAGAAGGTGCCGGTCACCGTGCTGTCGCGCTGCATGCAGTTCGGCCTGCGCAACGTCAGTCCCGCCACCGTGGCCGGACACCTGGCCAACGTCCTGAAGGCCGAAGACATCCCCTATGAAGAACGGGGCCTTGAGCTGATCGGCAAGGCCGCCGGGGGCAGCATGCGCGACGGTCTGTCGCTGCTCGACCAGGCCATCGCGCTGGGGGCCGGTCAGGTGAAGCAGGCCACCGTGCAGGAAATGCTCGGAACGGTCGACGAAGACCTGGCGCCCGAACTGCTGGCGCTGCTGGCCGCAGGCGATGCCGCTGCCGTGGTGCAGCAGGCCGACAGCCTGGCGACCCGCAACGTGGCCCACGCCCAGATCCTGATGGCCATGGCCGCCGAGCTGCAGCGGGTGGCGCTGGCTCAGGTGGGCCAGGGCGAGCCGCACGTGCTGGCGGCGCAGATGGATCCTTCTGATGTGCAGGTCTGGTATCAGATCGCCATCCATGGTGTGCGTGACCTGCCGCTGGCGCCCGATGCCCAGACCGGCTTTATGATGACCCTGCTGCGGATGCTGGCTTTCCGTGCCGACAATCTGGCGCTGGGTTCGCTGGCTGCCGTGGTCGATGGCGCCGCAGCGCCGGACCATGGCACGGCGGCAGCGCGTGGCATGGTGGCACCTGGTGGCGCGGCGCGGCCGTCCTTTGGGGGGGCGCCGGAGCGTGTTGCTGGCCAGGGCGGTGCGCAGGCACCCGCTCAGGGGCAGCCGGGCGCCGGGAGAGGAGCACCACACGTTGATGCCGCGGGTGGCCCGGATGCCAGCCCGGGCATGGCGCCGTCGGGGCAGGGGGGCGATGCCGTCGTGGATGCCCGCGCCCGTGCCCGCCAGATGGCCGCCGCCATGGTGGCCCGCGGCAGTAACGGCCCAGGGGGCCCGCGGCAAGCGCCCGTGTCGGGTGCGCCGGCTGCCGCCCCGCGTCAGACGGGCGCGCGCCAGCCCACAGGCGGTGAATCGTCCGCCCAGCCCGTAGCCGACGACGACCGGCCTCGACCGGCCCGGCAGGATCTCTATTTCGACACCTCGGCCGACCGCCGGCCGCAGGCATCCCGTGGCACCGGGCCTGATGCTCCTGCAGCGTCGGCCCCAGCTGCCCATGCGCCCGCCACGCACGCGCCTGCCGCACCCGCACTGGCCATGCAGGCAGCAGCATCGCATGCGCCTGCTGCGAAACCGCCCGTTGCAGTACCGGCTGCCGTGAAGGCGCCCTCGGTGGCGGCGCCCGCCGTGACACATGCCCCTGCAGCAGCACATGTACCCGCGGCGGCAAATACGCCCGCCGCGCCCCATGCACGCGCTGCGGCAGAAGCACCTGTGGTGCCAGGCGCACCCACCGCGGCCGATTCGCCCGCCATCGCCACCACGCTGGATTTCGACGGCGACTGGCCGAGCCTCGTGGCGCGCCTGCATGCCCAGGGCGCCGTGCGCCAGCTGCTGGCCCAGAGCGAACTGAAGGGCGTGCAGGGGCAGGTCTTTCAGGTGCAGGTGCCCATCCGCCATCTGGCCGAGCCCTCGCTGGTGGAGCGTGCCCGCGAGCTGCTGGCCGACCACTTCGGTGCCGGGGTGCAGCTGCAGGTCACGGTGGGCCAGACCGGCGGCCAGACCGCTGCCGCACGTGCGTCCGAACAACAGGCGCGTCGCCAGGCCGAGAGCGAAGAGGCCATCAAGGCCGATCCTTTCGTCCGGACATTGCTTGAAGAGTTCGGAGCCACCATACTGCCGGATTCGATCAAACCCCTCGATGGAGAGAAATCGTCATGATGAAGAACCAGTTGGCCGGGCTGATGAAGCAGGCCCAGCAGATGCAGGACAACATGAAGAAGGTCCAGGACTCGCTGGCCGACATCGAGGTGGAAGGCCAGTCCGGTGCCGGCCTCGTCAAGGTGCTGATGACCTGTCGCAACGATGTCCGCCGCATCACCATCGATCCCAGCCTGGTCGGTGATGACAGGGACATGCTGGAAGACCTGGTGGCCGCCGCCGTCAACGACGCCCTGCGCCGTGCCGAGAAAACCGCCCAGGAAAAGATGTCGGCCGTCACCTCCGGCCTGCCGCTGCCCCCGGGATTCAAACTGCCGTTCTGAGTACGCGTCTCACGGCTCCGGTATTTGTGAAAGCCCCCGCGTGAAAGACCCCGCTGCCCTCGATGAACTGGTCAAGGCTTTGCAGGGCCTGCCCGGCGTTGGCCCGCGCTCGGCCCGGCGGCTGGCCTTTCACCTGCTGCAGCGTGACCGCGACGCCGCGCGGCGCCTGGCCGATGGCCTGAACGAGGCGCTGGACCGCGTCCAGCACTGCAGCCGCTGCAATACCCTCACCGAACACGACCTCTGCGAGATCTGCAGCGACGAAGACCGGGACCCCACCCAGCTCTGCGTGGTGGAAAACCCGGCCGACCTGCTGGTCATCGAACACACCCGTGCCTTTCAGGGCCTCTATTACGTCCTGATGGGGCGCCTGTCGCCACTCGACGGCATCGGCCCCGCCGACCTGCAGTTCGAGCGCCTGCTGACCCGCGCCACCGACGGCGTGGTGAAGGAAGTGGTGCTGGCCACCAATTTCACCCAGGAAGGGGAGGCCACCGCCCACTACCTCTCCGAGGTACTCACGGCCCGTGGCCTGTCGGTCAGCCGCCCGGCCCGGGGTGTACCGCTGGGCGGCGAGCTGGAATACGTCGATGCCGCCACCGTGGCGCAGGCGCTGCGGGACCGGAAGCGGGTCTGATTGCCCCCCTGCTCAGTCATCCACCTGCCGCCAGTGCTGCAGCCGGTGATACGCGCTGCGCAGCGGCGAGGCCGTGTTGAGCTGGATCAGCCGCCCGAACGTGTACGCCTGCTGGCTGGTGAGGGTGGTGTACCAGACCGTTTCGTACAGCTCGGCCTCGGTGCGCCGGTCGAGAAAGGCGAGAATCTCCCCGTAAATACTGTCGAGCTTTTTCAGCAGCTCGGCCCACGGCACACCGGCATACGCGGCATAGAAACCGCGGGCGATCTCCCCGAACTTTGCGTTGGGAATGGCGCAGGGTTTGCCCGTCTCTTCCCAGTGCCGGTTCCAGCGCAGCACCTCCTCGCCCCAGCCCACCAGATAGGCCACCAGATCGTGCGGAGACATGCGGGTGTTTTTTATCTGGCCTTCCAGCACGGGCTGGCTGGTGTCCTTTGGGGCAATGCTGCCGAGTACGGGGCGAAGTTCGCCGAATTCATGGGTGATGTCGGCGATCAGGGCGTTTCTGTTCGCGGGGATGGGCATGAGTGGGCCTTTCAGGTATATCTGTCCGGAGTGATGGTAGTACCTCATTGCGCAGCGGCGTACCATGCGCGTTCCCTGTCCTATTCTTTCTTCCGGAGACACCATGCCCCAACGCATCGTCGTCCTCACCGGCGCCGGCGTCAGCGCCGACAGCGGCCTCAAGACCTTTCGTGACAGCGACGGCCTGTGGGAAGGTCATCGCGTGGAGGAAGTGGCCACGCCCGAGGCCTTCGACCGCAACCCCCAGCTGGTCATCGACTTCTACAACGAGCGCCGCCGACAGGCACGGGCGGCCCAGCCCAATGCCGCCCACCTCGCCCTGGCCCGGCTGCAGGATAGCTACGACGTGCAGATCATCACCCAGAACGTCGATGACCTGCACGAGCGGGCCGGCAGCCGCACCGTGCTGCACCTGCATGGCGAGCTGAACAAGCTGCGCAGCACGGTCGATGAGGACTATGTCATCGACTGGACCACCGACCAGAAACTCACTGATCTGGACCGCAACGGCAACCGCCTGCGCCCGTTCATCGTCTGGTTCGGCGAGAGCGTGCCGCTGATCGAACAGGCGGCCGAATGGGTGGCGCAGGCCGACCGGGTCATCGTGGTGGGCACCTCGCTGAAGGTCTATCCGGCGGCCGGGCTGCTGCGATTTGCGCCCGCCCATGCCGAACGCTATCTTGTCGATCCCCGGCCGCCGGCCGCGCCCGGTGTGCATATCATTGCTGCCACGGCCGCCGAAGGTGTGCCTCCGCTGGTGGACGAACTGATGGCGCAGGCCGGGCAGGCGTGACGGGCAAGGTATGACCGGCAGGTCTGCCGGGCGGCATGGTCTGCCAGCGAGCAGGGTGGCCTGACCGGAACGGAGGGTATGGGGCTTCCGGAAGATGCGGGCATCAGCGGGGTTCAGGGCCGTGAGTATTCATGGGAAGCCGGAGACCCTTGCCGTGCCTGTGGCACAATATATTCATAAACCGTCGGTTCCATATTCCCATGAACAATATCAACAAGAGATCGGCATTCGTGGCCACGGGCCTGATGCTGTTTGCGCTGTTCTTCGGCTCGGGCAATCTCATCTACCCCCCCACCATGGGGCAGCAGGCTGGCTCCAGCATCGTGCCGGCCATGCTCGGCTTTCTGGTCACCGGTGTCGGGCTGCCGCTGATGGGGGTGCTGGCGATTGCGTACTCCCGCTCGCGTGACATCCAGCAGCTGGCCAGCCGGGTCAGCGTCTGGTATGGGGTGGCGTTCTCGGTGGCGCTGTATCTGTCCATCGGGCCGCTCTTCGTGGCGCCGCGCAATGCCACCGTGGCCTTCGACATCGGCATCAAGCCTTTCCTGGGTGAGGGTGATCACCCGGGCTGGCTGGCCGGCTTTGCCGTCATCTTCTACCTCCTGAGCTTTTGGCTGTCGGTGTCGCCCGGCAAGCTGGTGGACCGGGTGGGCAAGGTGCTCACGCCGGCGCTGCTGCTGTCCATTGCCATTCTGGTGGTGTATGCAGCCTTTAACCCGATGGCACCGCTGCAGGCCCCGTCGCCCGAGTATGCGGCCCATCCGGTGGTGAAGGGGCTGATCGAGGGCTACGGCACGATGGATGCGCTGGCCTCGCTGGTGTTTGCCATCATCGTGATCAACGCCGTGCGCAGCATGGGCTTCGAACGCAATGCCGACATCATGTCGCTGACCGCCCGGGCCGGGCTGGTGGCGGTGACGTTCCTGGCCATCGTCTATGCCTTCGTGGCCTACATGGGCGCGAGCAGCGTGGGAGTCATGGGTTTTCAGGAAAATGGCGCCGCCGTGCTGGCCAAGAGTGCCACGCACTACTTTGGCTATCCCGGCAATTTTCTGCTGGCCGTCATCGTGGTGCTGGCCTGCCTGTCCACGTCGGTGGGGCTGATCACCTCCTGCGGCGAATATTTCGTGCGGCTGATTCCCGGGGTGCCGTTCCGGGTGTGGATCATCCTGTTCACGCTCATCTCGTTCGTGCTCTCCAACGCCGGGCTCTCCACCATCATCAAGTTTTCGGTGCCGCTGCTGATGCTGCTGTATCCGCTGACGGTGGTGCTCATCCTGCTGGCCTTCCTGAACAACCTGTTCGGTGGCCGCCAGGTGGTCTATGCCTGCACGCTGCTGGGGACGGCACCCATCGCCATCATCGACGGCTGGCGCACGCTTCACACCATGCTCGAAGGCGCGCCGGATGCCTGGATCCTGCAGGCCGATGCCTGGCTCAAGGGCGCGCTGCCGTTCTATGCCGAGGGGCTGGGCTGGGTGCTGCCGGCGGCCGCCGGTTTCGTGGTGGGGCTGGTGCTGAGCCGGATCGGAGGAGGCACGCGACCCGCAGGCTGATGTTCGCGGCAGCACCGGGCCGGCCCCTGACGTGTGTCAGCCCGGTACGGATCTGCCTGCCGCGCCGCAGCAACCGCATTGGCCGTATGGCATAATTGAGCGGTTTACCTGTCGGGTGGGATATGCCGAATCCATTTGCTCCAAAGCTGCCCCGTGCGGCCCTCGTTCTGGCGGACGGGACCGTGTTTTCTGGATATTCCTTTGGAGCCCCCGGGCTCTCGGCCGGGGAGGTGGTTTTCAATACCGCCATGACCGGCTATCAGGAAATCCTCTCTGATCCCTCCTACGCCCGCCAGATCGTCACGCTTACCAGCGCCCAGATCGGCAACACCGGCGTCAACCCCGAAGACATGGAGTCCCGCGCCGTGCCGGTGGCGGGGCTCGTCATCCGCGCACTGCCGCAGCAGGTCTCCAGCTGGCGCGCCACCCAGTCGCTGCCCGATTTCCTGAAGGAACACGGCAAGCTGGGCCTGGTCGGCATCGACACCCGCCGGCTCACCCGCCTGCTGCGCGAGCGCGGCTCGCAGAATGGCTGCCTGGTGGCCGCTGCCGAGGTGGGGCAGGAGCCCGACATCGAGGCTGCGCTGGCCGCGGCCAGGGCTTTCCCCGGGCTGGCCGGCATGGACCTGGCCAAGGAATATACCGTCGACAGTCCCTGTTCGTGGGAAGAGGGCAGCTGGTCACTGGAAAAGGGCCATCGTGCCCAGCCACACCTGAAGGGCGAGGCCGCCGCCGCAGCGGCCCGGGCTGCTTCCGGCAACGCCAGTGCAGCCGCGTCTGCAAACACGGCCACGACCGGCGCCGGCAAGGCCACGGCTGCTGCTGCACCGTCTCCCGCCGGCGCGCAGACGGGCCTGCCCGATCCATCCGCCCCGCACGGCCGGCGCTTCCGCGTCGTGGCCTACGATTTCGGCGCCAAGCTCAACATCCTGCGTCTGCTGGCCGATCAGGGCTGTGATGTCACCGTCGTCCCGGCGCAGACGCCGGCGGCCGACGTGCTGGCCATGCAGCCCGATGGGGTCTTCTTCTCCAACGGCCCCGGCGACCCGGAGCCCTGTACCTACGCCATCGATGCGCTGCGCACCTTCATCGACCGCAAGGTGCCGTTCTTTGGCATCTGCCTGGGCCACCAGCTGCTGGGCCTGGCTGCGGGTGGGCGCACTGTCAAGATGAAATTCGGCCACCACGGCGCCAACCATCCGGTGAAGGATCTCGACACCGGCCGCGTCTGCATCACCAGCCAGAACCACGGCTTCGCGGTGGATGCGGCCTCGCTGCCGGCCAACGTGCGCACCACCCATGTCTCGCTGTTCGATGGCTCGCTGCAGGGTATCGCACTCACCGATGCGCCGGCCTTCAGCTTCCAGGGCCACCCCGAAGCCAGCCCCGGCCCCCACGACGTCATTCCTCTCTTCGAACGGTTCGCCCGGCTGATGGCCGAGCACCGCAGCCTGTGATCCTGCCATGCCCAAGCGTACAGACCTCGAAAGCATCCTGATCATCGGCGCCGGCCCGATCGTCATCGGCCAGGCCTGCGAATTCGACTACTCCGGAGCCCAGGCCTGCAAGGCGCTGCGCCAGGAGGGGTACCGGGTCGTGCTGGTCAACAGCAACCCGGCCACCATCATGACCGACCCGGACATGGCCGATGTCACCTACATCGAGCCCATCACCTGGCAGGTCCTCGAACGCATCATCGAGAAAGAGCGCCCCAGTGCCATCCTGCCCACCATGGGTGGTCAGACCGCGCTCAACTGCGCCCTCGACCTGCACCGCCACGGCGTGCTGGACAAATACGGGGTCGAGCTGATCGGCGCACGCCCCGAGGCCATCGAGAAGGCCGAAGACCGCCAGAAATTCAAGCAGGCCATGGAATCCATCGGCCTGGGTTCGGCGCGTTCAGCCATCGCCCATTCCATGGACGATGCCTGGGAGGCACAGCGCGACATCGGTTTCCCCGTCATCATCCGTCCCAGCTTCACGCTGGGGGGCACCGGCGGCGGCATTGCCTACAACGCCGAGGAGTTCGAATCCATCTGCAAGGCCGGTCTGGAACTCTCGCCCACCAACGAGCTGCTCATCGAAGAGAGTCTCATCGGCTGGAAAGAGTTCGAGATGGAGGTGGTGCGCGACCACCAGGACAACTGCATCATCGTCTGCTCCATCGAGAACCTGGATCCGATGGGCGTGCATACCGGCGACTCCATCACCGTGGCCCCTGCGCAAACCCTTTCGGATGCCGAATACCAGCAGGTGCGCAATGCCTCCATTGCCATCATGCGCGAAATCGGCGTGGAAACCGGCGGCAGCAACGTGCAGTTCGGCATCAATCCGGAAAACGGCGACATGGTCGTTATTGAAATGAATCCGCGCGTGTCGCGTTCGTCGGCTCTGGCTTCCAAGGCCACGGGATTTCCCATTGCCAAGATCGCCGCAAAACTGGCTGTAGGCTACACGCTGGACGAACTGCGCAATGACATCACCCGCGAGACTGTGGCGAGCTTTGAACCGGCCATTGACTACTGTGTGGTCAAGATTCCGCGCTTCACCTTTGAAAAATTTCCCGGCGCCAAAGATGAACTGACCACCTCCATGAAAAGCGTGGGCGAAGCCATGAGCATCGGCCGCACGTTCAAGGAAGCCCTGCAAAAGGGGCTGCGCTCCATGGAAATCGGGGCCATTGGTCTGGGCTGTGATTTTCGCGCGGATTTGCCGGACAAGGAAAGCATCCTCGCTGCGCTGCACCAGCCCAACTCGCGGCGCATTTTCGCCCTGCGCCAGGCTGTGGCGGCGGGGCTGTCCGAAGAGGAAATTTTCGCCGCATCGTCCATTGATCCCTGGTTCACCAGACAGGTGCGGGATATTGTGGACATGGAAAACCGCATCCGCGACTTCGGGCTGGCCAACGATACGACCGCGGGCAATCCCGATCTGGTGACCATTCTGCGCGAGGCGAAGGAATACGGCTTTTCCGACCGCCAACTGGCCGAAATGTGGAAGCGCCCCGAGTCCGACATCCGGAGGCTGCGCAAGGAGGGGGGCATTCTGCCCACATACTATCTGGTGGACACCTGCGCTGCGGAATTTGAGGCGTACACGCCCTATTACTATTCCACCTACGAAACGGGCGACGAGCTTGTGGTGGAGGAAAAGCGCAAGGTCATCATTCTCGGCGGCGGCCCCAACAGGATCGGGCAGGGCATCGAGTTCGACTACTGCTGCTGCCACGCTTCCTTTGCCCTGCGGGACGCCGGGATCACGGCCATCATGGTCAACTCCAACCCCGAAACCGTTTCCACGGACTATGACACGTCCGACAGGCTGTATTTCGAGCCGCTGACCTTTGAAGATGTCATGAACATCGTGGAAAAGGAAAAGCCCGAAGGCGTCATCGTGCAGTTTGGCGGGCAGACCCCGTTGAATCTGGCGGTTCCGCTCATGCGCGCCGGAGTGCCCATCATGGGCACAAGCCCCGATGCCATTGACCGTGCCGAAGACCGGGAACGCTTCCAGGCTCTGAGCCAGAAGCTCGGCCTTCTTCAGCCGCCCAACGGAACGGCCATGAGCCTTGAGGAGGCTCTGGCCGTTGCCGAGCGCATCACCTATCCGGTGGTGGTGCGCCCCAGCTATGTGCTGGGCGGGCGCGCCATGGCCGTGGTCTATGACGCGGCGGAACTGAGCGAGTATTTTCATGCCCAGGTTCCCCATAGGCCGGAACACCCCATCCTTGTAGACAAGTTCCTTGAGCATGCCGTGGAAGTGGATGTGGACGCCCTGTCTGACGGGACGGATGTCTATTTGGCGGGGATCATGGAGCATATCGAGGAGGCGGGCATCCATTCCGGCGATTCGGCCTGCGTCTTGCCGCCCTTTTCCCTGTCCTACGACCATGTGGCGCTCATTGCCGCCCAGGCCGAAGCTCTGGCGCGCGAACTGAAGGTCGTGGGGCTGATGAACATCCAGTTTGCCATCAAGGGGGACGATGTCTACATTCTTGAAGTGAATCCCCGCGCTTCGCGCACCGCGCCCTTTGTGTCCAAGGCCACGGGGGTTCCGCTGCCGTATCTGGCCACCCAGATCATGCTGGGGCGGACGTTGGAAGAGCTGGACCCCTGGAGCATGCGCAAGGGTGGCTTTACCTGCGTGAAAGAAGCGGTGCTGCCGTTCCAGCGCTTCCCCGGGGTGGACATTATCCTCGGGCCGGAAATGCATTCCACGGGCGAAGTGATGGGGATGGGCTCCGACTTTGGCGAGGCTTTTCTCAAAAGCCAGTTGGGCGCCGGGCAGGTGCTGCCCCAGGCCGGAAAGATTTTTCTTTCGGTGAACGACAGGGACAAGCCCTTTGTGGCCGAGGTCGCCGGCATGTTTGCCCGTCTGGGCTTTTATTTGCTGGCAACGCGCGGCACGGCCGCTGTTCTGCGTGAGCAGGGGCTGGAGGTGGAGGAGGTGCGCAAGGTCTATGAGGGGCGTCCCAATATTGTGGACCTGCTCATCAACCATGAGGTGGCTCTGGTCATCAATACCGCCTCGGGCAAGCATACGGCCAGGGACTCCAAGGCAATCCGCCATGCGGCGCTTACCTACAAGGTTCCTTACTGCACCACCATTGCTGCGGCCCGCGCCACGGCCACGGCCATCAGTTCCCGGCGTGCGGAAATTCATGTGGAAAGTTTGCAGGAATACTACGCGCGGGAAGCGCGGGGGTAAGGCATATGAAAGCATTGCTGGTGCTGGAAGACGGATTCGCGCTGGAAGGAAAGTCCTTCACCGGAGAGTTTGACACCGGGGGAGAGGTCATTTTTACAACAGGCATGGGCGGATATCAGGAAGTGCTCACGGATCCGTCCTACTGCGGGCAGATGGTCTGCATGACCTATCCGCTCATCGGCAATTACGGCATTTGCCGCGAAGATATGGAGTCCGCGCGCATCCATTGCAGCGCCCTGCTGGTCAAGGAGTGTTGCAAAACGCCTTCCAACTGGCGCTCTTTCACGAGCCTGCCCGCCTTTTTGCGGCGTCATGAAACGCCGGGCATGGAAGGGCTGGACACACGGGCGCTGACACGGCACCTCAGGATCCACGGGGCCATGCGCGGCGTCATTTCCACCACAGAAAAAGATCCCCTTGCCCTGCAGGCGCGGGCACGGCAACTGCCCCCCATGCAGGGGCGCAATCTTGTGCCCCTGGTGGCGGCCCAAAAGCCCTATACCTGGTATGTCAACTCTCCCCAGGACGCTGTGCTGGAAGCCGACGGCAGCTATGCCTGGCGCGGAACGGGCATTCCCCTGCTGGTATATGATTTCGGTATAAAGTGGAATATTTTGCGGCAGTTGTGTCTGGCCGGTTTTGAACCCCTGGTTGTGCCCCCTTCGTTTGGCGTTGCCGCAGCAAGGCGCAGCGGAGCACGGGGGATTTTTCTGTCCAACGGGCCGGGCGATCCGGCCGCACTGGACAGTGAAGTGGCTCTGGTGCGCGAACTCATGGATTTTTTCCCTGTCACAGGCATTTGTCTGGGGCACCAGCTGATCGCTCTTGCCCTGGGAGGGCGTACCGAAAAGCTCAAGTTCGGGCACCACGGGTGCAACCATCCGGTCAAGGACCTTGCCACCGGAAAAATTGAAATTTCTTCGCAGAATCACGGTTTTCATGTGATTCTGGACGGGCTTGACCATGTGGAGGCCACCCACGTCAACCTCAATGACGGCACACTGGAAGGCCTGCGTCACAAAAATCTGCCGGTCATGAGCATGCAGTACCACCCCGAGGCCGCAGCCGGGCCTCATGACGGGCACTATCTTTTTTTGCGCTTCCGCCAGACGGTGGAGGAGGGTGCTTCCGCGCAGTAAACGGCCCTTGCGGCCTTTTGCGGCGGGCTTGATATTTCGTGGTGCCTGTGCGACCCTTGCACACGATGCGGCAGAGCACAGCCCGTGTATCTTTTGCAAAAATGCGGCGCGCACACGGCAATGCACGAAAAACGGGGCTGTTCCCCTGTCTGCCGCAGCAAAGTTCGTGTGCGCAAAGCAAGGGAGGCATGTGTGCGAAAATCCATCATGACTCTGGGATTGGCGCTGGCCTTGGTTTTCGCCTGCATTCCGGCGGATGCGGCGCAGCAGGCGGCATCCGGGGCCAAAAATCCTGTGGATCAGTTCACCGGCCATGTCTGGCAGCAGACTCCGGACAAGGAAAAAATGTCTTTCCTCTTCGGTGTGGAAACCGCCATCGCCGTGGAGTATTTTGTGCACGACAAGCTGGCGGAAA
>ERZ773099.1139-NODE-1139-length-20132-cov-10.688051_pt1 | contig 20132 bp, 16 predicted proteins | sample MGYA00511120_ERZ773099 | MGnify/ENA primary metagenome ERZ773099 (study PRJEB29015, sample SAMEA2738012) | human oral metagenome | biome: human oral; feature: human-associated habitat; material: dental | place: China | collected 2104 ...
TCACATTCATTCAGATCTTCACACAAAAATACCTCTCTCTTCAACTGGCCCTTCACAAAAAAAGCCCTTTTCGTCCCAGGAGGATAGTCAACATCCCAGTCCCACCAAAGCACTTCAGTGTTATCAGGGATAGCAGGGTAGCCCTCCCGGGTAAATTTCTGCCCGTCAACACTCTCCCATATATGAGGAGTCTCGGGTTCAGTAGGGAGCGTAGGAAAAAGAAAGCTATACATCGCAAACATCCCCAGTAGCAACATTCACATCTTCATAAGCAACGCAGATAAAACACCCGCATTCTAAAGAAAAGCCCCAGGATTTCCACCCTTTCTTGAAGAGGTAAAAAGAGCAAAAAGTCTGACTTTCTCCTGCTTTCCGAGTTGTAACTTTCGCCTCCCTTGAAAAAATCCCCCTCGCTAGGAGTTTGCACACCGTGCAAAGAGTGAAAAAGGACCCTCGCTAGGAGTTTGCACACCGTGCAAAGAGTGAAAAAGGACCCTTGCTGGGAGTTTGCAGCCCGTGAAACGATCAAAAAGGACCCTTGCTGGTAGTTTGCAGTCCGTGAAACAATCAAAAAGGACCCTTGCTGGTAGTTTGCAGCCCGTGAAACGATCAAAAAGGACCCTCGCAGGAGGTTTACAGCTCGTGCAACAGCAAAAAAGCCCCCTTTTTCTTCACTTGCAGCTCGTGCAAACCCTAAAAATGCTCCATTCCGCCCCCTTGCAAGCCCTGCAAACCCCAAAAATGCACCATTCCGCCCTCTTGCAAGCCCAACAAACCCTAAAAATGCTCCATTCCGCCCCCTTGCAAGCCCTGCAAACCACAAAAAATACCCCTTGCAAGCTTTCCCGCATTCTCAAACAACCAAAAAAACCAGCTTACCAAGACCTTGCACCTCAGAATCATCGAATAAATCCGATGGTGGCATAGGATTTTTTGGTATGCTGGTTTTCGTTGTTCTCAATTTTTTCTTGCCTCCGCCCCCTCCAAGAGAGCGAAGTGCCTGCCTTCATACAGCGCCTTAGACGCTCAACCTTAAACACTTATGGTTGAACGGGTTGAGGTGTTCCTTCAGGAGAAGAAAAATCTGATTTTTCATCTGTTGGTTGGTCTGGTGCTACAGGTGATGACCCCTGGGCTACACTAGCCCCCTCCAAAGCCTCCTGTGGAGCCTCCGGACGACGGTTTTGTTCGTCAGCGGGACTATCGGAAGAGGATCAGCTTAGTGGCTGGTTTGCGTCTTCCATCGTTGGAGAAGAGGGCGTTGCGTGCTCTGGAGCTGTGGATCCCTCCGCTTGAACCTCAGAGACGGTCGCTGTTTCTTCATGAGCTACTTCAGAAGCAGTGGCAGTTTCTTGAGTGGTAGGTGTTACTTCTTCAGAAGCAGGGGTGATTTCCTGAGGGGTAGGTGTTGCTTCTTGAGGAACAGCTACAGTTTCCTGAGGGGTAGCAATTACTTCTTGAGGAACAGGGGCAGTTTCCTGAGGAGTAGATGTTGCTACTTCAGGAGCAGCTACAGTTTCCTGAGGGGTAGCAATTACTTCTTGAGGAATAGGGGCAGTTTCCTGAGGAGTTAGCGCTGTTGCTTCTGCTGTTTCGGGAGTCGAAGCAGTTTGAAGTCAGGCTTCCAAATGGTCGAGAGAGGTCGTGTTCTCTGTCTCTGTAACTACGGCTTCCTGTGACGACATCCCATCACTCGCGAGGTTATCAATATGTTTAACGGGATTCTTAATAATATCTTTGGTCGTATCGATGGCATGCTGTCAGAATTCTTTAGTTTTCCCTACTACTTTAGCTCCAGCCTGTTTAATCCCCCCTACAATATTGGTAGGCACACTTTTAACCTCCCCGCTGGCATCAATGTTGACTTGTTGCCCTGCGTTATGAATATGTTCTTTTATAGTGGAACCGGTGTCTTTGATTTTCGCAACGGCATTGCTTCCTATTTCCTTTGCTTGTCATCCCAGCCCTTTCCCAAACTCTGCTGTGGAATGAGCCGCCCCACTAATAACATTTCCTCCAGCTTGAATGGGGTTTGTTTTAAATTGTTGAGCTCACTCTTTCATCGTGCTTTGTAGGTTTTTCCCAAAATCAACCCCCTTATTAATCGTATGTTCTGCTTGATTTTTTACCTTTTCCCCAAAGTTCACTCCTTTTTGGATGACGGTATTCGTTTTATCTACGACCTTTGAAGGAGCCTCTCTAATAGATTGAGTCAATTGCTTCGTTTTCTCTGTGGCCTTGGTGGCGAATTGTTCAGTTTTGTTTAACAAGTTTTGGGTCGAGGCAACAAGTTTATCGAAAAAGCTTGCTTCCTTCTTAGGCATATCACTTCCTCCGTTATTCTGATCAGCGGTTGGAGTAGGGGCTGCAGCAGGAGAGGGGCTTGAAGTCCCATCAGCAGGAGGCGTTGCCGTTTGCTGTTTTGGGTCAGCCTGTCCAGTAACTTTCGCTATAAACCCTACAAAATTCTTTACCGTCTTCTCAAAAAAGCCCATTTTAGGAGGTTCTCAAGAAGGAATACTATCAAGCTGAACGGTAGTTGGTGTCTGATTTTCCGTCATCTAACTTGCAAAGATGATATAAAAAGCATTTCTACTCTATTGTATCCTAAAAAATAAAAAAGTCAAAAAAAGTCTGACTTTTTCTCTTATTTTATCTCCTTTTTCTCGCCCTTTTTCAGAAAAGCTACCATAGATATCTCCATAGTAGCTTAATAGATTGATGTGTTTGTAAGGAATTATCCTCTTACTTTTTTGATTACTTCTTCAAAGTATGACTTTGGATAAGCTCCTGGAATAACTTCGTATTTTCCTGTTTTTGTATTGATAATTACACTTGCAGGAGTTCCAGTAATTTCGAATTTTCTTGAGGCTGCAGGAAAGATTTCACTCACAGCACTCTTAGTATCAGTACTGCTAAGGCATCCACTAAACTGAGCTTCATCAAGTCCTATTTCCTTTGCAAGAGCAATTACATCGCTTTCACTTGTTGCTTGCTTAGAAAACGCTTTCTCCACGTATGCATAGTACTTCTCTGCTCCTCCAAACTGTGCAGCACAATACGCTCCATGAGCACCAGCTTCTGATTGCTCTCAGAAGAGAGGAATAGCCTTGAGAACAACGCTAACGTCTTCATTCTCCTGACTAAGCTGTTCTAAGGTTCCAGCTTCGTGGAGTTTTTTACAATAACTACAGAGAAAATCAACATAAGAAAGAACTAAAATATTCCCCTGTTTATCTGCAAAGTTAGGAGTTGAACCGATAAACCCTGCAATTTCTTCCTGAGTGAGTTCTCCAGATTGAGATCCTTGTGCTGAACTATCTTGTGCTGCAGTATTTCCTTCATTTGTAGTATTTGCAGTATCAGCAGCTCCTCCTTGAGATTTTAACTGCGTAATAGTTTCGCTAATACCTTTATCAATCTGTTGTCTTACTTCTGGCGTCATTCTAGCCTCAAAATACGCTTCAAAGTTTGCTTGAGATCCATATTGCATCTCAATTGCTGCTTTGTAAATAGAATTTACTTTTTGATACATGCAAGTTCCTAGTGCTGCACCTCAAATAAGAGTGATTGCACTCAAAACAACTGCTGTTCCTGCCATCATACCATGACAATTTTCATTTTTACATTTTTCCATAGATACCATTCCATAAGAGGGATAAAAAAACAATACTGAGAAACTCAGTCTCCGCTTCTAATTTGATATTTTGACATCAAGCTAGATAAAAAATCTCTAGGCACAAAAACATCAAGGAAACGGTGCTTGTTTGCCAGTTCCTTTTCTCTAAAACTAGAGATCCTGAAAAAGCAGACAAAACGCATCTTCGTGAATACAGATATTAACAAAAAATACAAGTTCTTTTTATCTGAAAAGATTTGACAAAAAGAAGAAAATCTGAATTTTATCTTGTTTATTTTTTCTTTGCAAGGATAGTCTCTCCATCAACTACTTTATCTCCTACTTTTGCGAGGACCTCAAAGTTCTTATCCAAGACAATACTTACCTGACTTCCTAGTTTGATGAGTCAGATTTTTTCTCCTTGTTTAACTTCTTGTCCAGGATTTAAAAAGTCAACGATCCTCCTTGCTACGAACCCTGCAATCTGAATTACACGAAATTGATACGCTTCCGGAGTCTTAAAGAGCATACTATGATATTCATTCTGAAAGGTTGAATTCATCGTAGAGTTGCTCCTCATCGCATTTCAAAAGCGACCAGCCACATAAACTTCATCAATCATTCTAGATCCCATGGGAGCTTTTTGGTAGTGCACATCAAGCGGCGTCATCATGATTGAAATCAACGTTGCCCCACTTGAAAAACCTTCCGTCCAATCATTGATTACTTTTTTATTTTCCTTATATAATTCTGCTTTATGATCTTTTAGTTCATCTTGCTTGATAATAGCGATAATTTTCCCATTAGCAGGGCTAACAAACATCGTATCATCATTTGGAACTGCACGAATCGGATCGCGGAGAAAGTAAAATCTATAAAAAGCCCCAATCCCAATCAAAAAAACAAGACTGATCACTAACGACATTTTTAACCACTTCATAAGGTAAAATTCACGAATAAAAGCTCAGTTTTTTCTTTTTGCATTCAAAAAATCAAAAAAAACCTTGCCTTTCCTCTATATATATATATACATAGAATTCAAGCAATTTTTACATTCTATCTCGTAGTGCTATGAAAAAAAGATCGCTTTTATTGACCGGGATGTTGGGACTCCTTGCAATCCCATGAGCCTTTGCGTCAGCAGCTTGTCAGGACATTCAGTTTACCGATGGGCAAAAGTTCTGCTTTGATATCCAAAAATTAAATGCAGACAGATTTCAGGCAAGAATAAGTTCTTCAAATCTAAAATCTCTTTCTGAGCTCTCCTGTAGACTAAAGCTTCCAAACGGGAATGAGGTTGCTCTTCCAAGATGTGAAGGAGAATTTTCGTATGCAGGAAGTGACTGAAGGATTGAATTAAGGGCTGATATACAAAATTATCGATACGAGCTCGTTGATAATTATAGTTTTAGGAACGGATCGTTTGGCGCATCCTCATCCAATACCGCTCCTTCTTACAGTAATTACCAAGTTGAGTTTACTTCAACGAATCCTAGTAATCCTGCTAGAGATCAACGAGTTGATGTGTCTGTTCGTGTAAGAGGAAATGGATATTCCTACTCAAATTATGACAAAAATATCAGATTCCGCGTAGAGCAATACAAAAATGGTAGACGAGAAAACGCTTCTAGCTACGATTATGAATTGGACAGGACGAGTTATTCTTTCTCTTCCTATGAAAATGGAGAAAAAAGATTTGATCGCTTAGTAAAGTTTAGATCAGAAGGTCAATTCAGATTGTATGCTGAAATCGACGGTGGAAATTCTGTCTTCAGAGAGTTTAATACAACGACTTCTTCATCATCTTCTGAATATTATGCTCCAGAATGGACCTCAATAAGTGATAAAAATCCAGATCAAAACAAACGAGTAGATATGACATTGAGAGTAAGAAGAAACGGATCTGTAAATTACTATGGAGGAGTAGATTTCCGTGTAGAACAATACAAAAACGGTAGACGAGAAAATGCTTCTAGCTATGATTATCAGCTAGATAGGACAAGCTACTACTTCTCATCTACAGATAATGGAGAAGTCAGATTAAATAACTTCGTAAAATTCTCAACCAACGGGGAGTTTAGAGTTGTTGCTCAGCTTCGTGAATACGGGACAGCGACCGCTTATCAAACCTTCAATGTTAACGGTGGAACTTCTTCTAATAATTCTACATATTACAGTGTTGATAATCTTTCAATCAGAGAAATCTATCCTTCTTCTCCTCGCACAGATGAATGGGTTGATCTGACAATAAGAGCACAAGATCGCTACAATAGCAAAGTAGCAAACTACGAAGGAAGGGTAAAGCTTCTTGTAGAGGAGTATAGAAACGGATCATGGAGAACTGCAAGTAGCTCAGATTACCAGCTAGATCAGCAGTATGTAAATTTCTCTCGCTATGATAACGGGGAAAAGACCTTCTCAGACATCGTAAAGTTTAGGACAACAGGAGAATTTAGAATCAGAGCCGAGGATGATAATAGATCAGGAATCTATGGGACAAAGGAGGTTCGTGTATATTCCTCTTCTTCTAATAATAATTCTCGATCCAACTCTTATTACAACTTCACTGACAAAGAGCTTTCTAAAATCAGGGCAGTATCCAACATTTGGAATGATGTTATCGTAGCTCTAGAGAGAGACTATCCAAGACTAAGAAATAGCATGCAGTGGAGAAACCTTTCTTCAGACTTCTATAGAAATATGCAAGACGTCCTAAGAAACGCTAGCTCTGCAAAATTCAGAGGATGGAGTGAATTCTATTCAGCATTCCAAGAATGGTTTAGCCTTACTATCAGGACAAGATAGCTCCTTTAAGGGTTTACTAACGGTTTCAGTGAAAAAGGAGTAAACCCTTTTTTTATACAGATAAATTCCAAAATGAAGATAAGCATAGACATCTCTTCGGATAAGATCAGAATTTTTGGATTTGATCATCCTATTTTCTTGGAGAGAACAGGAGTTGACGTTGAGCTGGGAAAGGTCTTAGTAAACCTTGATAAAGAGAAAAACCTGACCGAAATACTCGTGCTCAACGGACCATGAGGGTTTACCAACCTGAGGGTAGGCTGCCTAGCACTCAATCTCCTCAAAACACTGAAAAAGGGGCAGCTTTCTTTCTTTTCTCTTCCAAAGATTGAGCTGTATCAGCATTTCTATCGCAGAGCTTGGATCTCTCGTTATGGAGCGATCTATATCGGACAGAAATCCAATGTTCGACTGCGAGACTTTGAGAAAAATAAACTCATTTCTCCTGTCAAAAAGGATCAACTCTCGGCTTTATCTTCAGAGTATGGAGGGCTTTTCGTAGATCAAGTGTATGAAAGAGACTATTTTGATGAAGCACTTCCTTCTTTAGACTATACCTTTGAACAGCAGGGGCTCTCTTTGCATTTCAAAGGGGAAACCTACTATCTACCTCGAGAAGACTTTGCTCCTCAAGAGGTCGAAATGCTCCATCCAAACTATATGATTGAACCAAATGTTAACTAATTTTACCATGTATCTTTAGAAATGAAAATCGCACACGCACTTGGAATTGATCGAGGAAGTAAATATATCGGACTTGCTTATACTCCAATAGAAAATTCAGACATCATCTTCCCAATCGGCTATATTATGAATGATGAAATGACCTATTACTATATTGCCGATATTATCCAGAGGTATCATATTAGGAAAATCATTCTCGGTCGACCGAGCAAACAAAAAGACATCCAAGAAAAGATCTCTAAATTTATGGCGTCGCTCAATTACATCATAGAGAACCAAAAAATCGAAATCCTCACGGTAGAGGAGGATTATACGAGCGTCCAATCAGGAGAAATCATCTCCGATTTCAAAAAGAACGCAACGACCGATACGATCAGTGCGATGTTGATCTTGGAAAGATGGAAAAAACACTAATCCAGCTCGAAATGATCTCGTGTTGTGGGCATCTCTAGGATGCCCTTTTTTCAAACCTGTTGGATTTCTAGTCTAAGCAAAAATTTCCCACCGCCAGAGCCTCAAAAACCCGCCAAAAAAACCCGAGAAATTTGCAAAATTTGCCAAAAACTTTATAATAATGCTGATTTATTTCTCCTTTCAGAAAAGAACATGGCAAATAACGAAAGTTTTCTGCAACAGAATACCGCCGCAGGGGCTGAAATCTCTCATCTCAATGATGATGTAAAGATCAAGGAAATCCTCTCTGAGCAAGAGAAATTGCAGAAGCTCTATAATGAGGTCGTTGCCTATATTCAGCAGCACTCCCAGATGCCAACCGAGGAGATGATTAAATATCAGACCCAGCTCAAACAGCTGAGTGAATACTATCAGCTCAATCAACAAAAGCTCAAAACGCTGGGGTACTCCAACGTTCAGGTTAATAAGAACGTGGTCCTCAAGCAAGGCGCAAGGAAAAATATCTCGATCAAGACGATCCTCTTGGGATGTGGCTCGATTGTGTTTCTCTTTTTGCTGGGACTCATTTTTCTTTTCTCTTACCTCCTAAAAAACCCTCAGCAGCTCTGAGGATTTGCCGGTCTTGGAATTACCGCAGCCGTGGCAAAGGATTTGCTTTCCGGTCTAACCCTAACGGTTATGATCGTAGTCTTGCTATTAGGAATAGTAATCCTGATTATCAACGTCTACAAGGCGTTTACCAAGAAAAATTCTTCTAAATTACGATACTACGCAGGAATCGCACTCTGATTTTTTATTCTGATTCTTGCATTAGTTGCGGGAACCAACGTTCTGACGAGGATCAAGGAGATCAACCTCGCAGCCGTCACCAATCCAAATGAAGTAGTCCTCTTCTACCTCAAGGGCGTGCCTAATGAGAAAAATGAATTTATCCAGATTACGCAAGAGAGACCGATTCCGCTCATTGCTCCGATGAATATGAAGGCGACCGTAATCCGACCGAACTTCCAAAAGTTCACAAATATCGAGCTTGGCTCACAAAAGGTGACCGGGCTCCAGCTAGACTGTGGAAACGGCTCAGTCATCAACCTCAACCAAAAAACCGAATTTGAAAGACCTTGTTTCTATACCAAAAAAGGAAATTACCTTACCAGACTGATCATCCATTATGAGACCCCAAACAAAGAAAAGAAAACCGTGCCATATGCACTGAGACAAATCGTTGTTGGATCTGAACTCGTGATCCAGGGACTCAATAAACAGCTCAGTGGAGGACAAAACGAACTCGTTGTAGGACCACTTCCAGCAGAGGTGGAGTTTAAAGCAGACAGAGTCTTTAGAGATTTCAACCTGAACTCCTATAAGGTGCGTTGGGATGGAAATAACGACGGTAATGAAGATAAAATCGATGATGCAACCTTTAGATTCACCTATGATGAGGCAAAGGTCTACTATCCAAAGATTCGCTTCCCAGAAATCTCAGAAGAGTTGACCTATACCTTCCCGCTCAGAGTAGAACAGTCAGGAATCCCAGTCTGTAAGATCGAACTTTCTCAGCAGAAGGTAAATAATTACAATATCTCAGCGTCTTTCTTTGACGGCACAGAAAGATTTATCAGTGATTATTCTTTCGTCTTCATAGACAAAGCAACTTGAAAAGTGATTGATGAGATTCATAATACAGATAACGGGATGGAGTTCCCTTATGCCTTCCCAGGGAAATGAACCTATATCGTGAGGATGAATTTCATCACGACCGATGATAAAAAAGGCTCCTGTGAGACCGAAGCCAAGCTCTTGGAGAAATCTTCTTTCAATGTGAACTACGAAGTGCATGCTTCTTCGCCAAATGATATGACTTACAAAAAAATGGATATGGATCCGATCTTGCAAAAGAAAACCATCGCCCTCCCAGAGATCCCGACCAAACTCAAACTCAAACTCATCAAGATCGAACCTAAAACCTTCAATACCAAGGTAAACGTCTTCTTGGATGATAAACCGGTAGTCTTTACAACCGAGGGTGAATACCTGTTTGATATTACCGATGCCAAGCAACACAAAATCAAGCTCCAAATCCAAGATAAAGTGCGTGGCTTAGACTATGAAGAGAACCTTACGACGATGATCGGCTTAGATGATGTGATAGGAAAGCTGCAAGTGATTGGAGATTCCGTTGGGTTCGAACCATTTGAGGTCACACTTGATGCTTCATCGTCCAGACTAAACGATCCTGCGGATCAGATTACCTATTTTACGTGGGACTTTGGTGATGGACAGCAGCAGCAAAAGGTTTCCAACGGTGTGATAAAGCACAGATACCGCTTTGATTACACCAAAAACAACGGAACCTTCAAACCAAAGGTCACCGTTTATACGCAGAAGTGACGTTCAGTTACCGTAGAGTCAAGTAATCTGGTTGTCGTCAAGAAACAGCTTATCAAATTGGAGATCAACCCAGATTCTCATCCTACCCAAGAAGCCAAAATCTGAGATGTTGTCAGCTTTTCGCTTGATTTCAATGGCTTACCGAAGAAAGTCTCACGAGACTTCGGCGACGGCACCCCAGCCCATGAATGCGAAGGGAGAACCTGCACCGAAATGACTAAAACCCGATCCAAGAAAGGAACCTATCGTATCACTGTAAAGATGGATTTCGAAGATCAGCAATCTATCGAACAGACTATGGAGTTTAGAATCAGAGAGTAGGGACTTCCCCTCTCCTCATTCCCAAAAAAGAGTGGCATTCCGCCACCCTTTTTTCTATTCTTTTTGAAAATTCTGCTTATGCTGTTGCTTCTTCCGTTGTATCTTCTTTTTCATTTGCTTCATCTTCTCGTTCTCCTTCCTCAGTCCATCTGTCCTGCTGTGATTTCCTGAGCTTCCAAGCTTCTTGCGTCTCGGCAATGAGCTGATTCAAGGAGTTGATGAACGCTTCCGTCTCAGCTACAGGCGCAATCAGCTGCACCGCATCAATCTTCTTGGTGCTTGCTTGATAAAATGCGTCCATCTCCATACGCAGTGTTTTCGCTGAAACCGTTTTCTGTGCTAAATTCGCTTCAGAGCGAGCCATCGTCTTTTCTTGATAGCTTTTGTTCACAGCTTCCAGACGCTCAAGTGTTTTCTTAAGTCCGACTGCTTGGAATGCAGCGGCAAACTCACTCTTCTTGCTGTCGACCAACAGCCCTTCAATCAAAAACGTCTCCTCACGGTTCGCCTTTGTTTGTAATCCAAGATATTGCTTCCTGAGCGGGAGCAAAACCTCTGCTGCTTGCTTCAGTGTTGATTCTGGTGAGCTTGCTTCCAGCGCAACCTTCGCAAAGAGATAGGTCAAAAGCTGATCCCTTTCTTTGTCCAGCTCCAAGAGTTCTTTCGTCTCTTGTTGCTGCCCGAGTTCTTGATTCAGATCTAAAAATTGTTGAAGCTTCGCCTTGAACGCATCAAAATCCGTCCCTGCCAGCCCTAATTTCGCCACTGTTCCTTTGGCGATCAGCTTTTCAAAAGCTAACATAAACGCACCATAGGCAGCATGATTGAGTTTCCCAATTCCGAAAGTTTTAATTGCTAAGGATGTCTGCATCTTGTTAGAATAAAAAAGATAAAAAAGCTGATACTCTCTTAAGTTTTGCCTTCATTCAACACTATTCCTCAGAAATGACCACCTTCTTTTCCTTTCGCCTCCATCAGAGCGAGTGCAAGCATCTTCAAAGGTAGCTCATGTTTGTCAGGATGATGAAGCACACCTCACTCTAGTACCGCTGAGTGCAAAGTGATACCAGATTGGCTCACTCCAGCACCACCCGAGTGTAAAGTGATACCAGATTGCCTCACTCCAGCACCGCTGAGTGCAAAGTGATACCAGATTGACTTAGACTCAAAGAACGAGAAGTAGTATTTCTCAAAAATACTGTTGGAGGAGCTCCTCAGAGAGTAAAAAGGAGAAGCCCTCACTCGCTACCATAGAGAAGCTAGCACAAATTGCAAGGGAAAATCACCCGCCCCCCCAAAAAAGCCCCCCTTTTGCCGTTGTATTGCTCTTACGACCGAGGGGAAAAGAAAGTAGTGCTATCTTCCATCTCAAAAACAATCAAAAAAAGCACCTCCATACTAGAGGATGCTCCACAGGCATATTGCCAGAGAAAAAAGAAGAACCACTCATCTCTTCTTGCCTTACACTTATTCCCAAATTTCAGCAAGCCACATTTTACTCAACCATAAAATCACAAAGCAAATTGCGAGAATTACGAGAAACCACATTGTTGCCCACAAAAATTTACGCCGAGTGAAAGCTTTTTGCTTCAAAAGAAAAATCTGATAGACGACAAAGAGCAGCCCACTAGTCCCGATACAAAATAACGCATAATAGCGATACTCAAAAGAGAACATTGGAGCAAAATATTGGATATAGTCCAAAGAAAGGTTCTCATCCTTCCCTCCAAGAAAACCAAGGGTTGCTACTATTGCTCTCCTCTTTACCACAAAAGAAACCCCCAAGAGCAAGATCGCAAGCAAGCTCCCTCAAAAATAAAGAGATTTTAACTTTGAAAGCATGATTATATTGAGAAACACTAAAGAAATACAAGTATGCAATGCAGTAAATAAGAGAAAATATTCAAGTCGTCCTGATAAGCTCCCCTATAAAGTACGTCGGTAAAGGAAAGCATCTTAAGAAACATCATCTGGAAATACTTCAACTTTAAAGTTCGCTGCCTTTTTCACTCTATTAATACCTAAATCCGAAATGGTGTCGTCTCGAAAATATACCCAGTCTTTATCATGTCAGATATAGTCTTCATAGTAATGTGCCCCATTCCAAAATCCAGGACGTTTCCCTCAATGACCATAGGTTAGCGGAGCGTAAATATCATTTTCTCGCCCGTGAAAGGTTTTGTCTTGAATGGCTTTGAAGGAGCTTTTATCAACAGGAAACTTGAAAGGTGTAACAATAAGATAGCCATCAGCATATCCTACCAGTCCGATAACTGCCTGCGTCCCTGCATACTGGAGAGGAATATATCCAGGCAGACTACTTTTCTTGGTAGCGATCAAGCCATAGTCAAGAAAAAGGTTATCCTTATCCTCTCCATGAAAATCTATGGGGTCTGGAGCGTAAGGAGTTGAATCTGAATGTGGATAAGAGTAGGCTTTATAAGTCGCTTTATCCTTCTCCGCGATTTCGAGAGGGAGGAGCTCAACATTTCGAGAAGGATCATTGGTATAGGTATCATCTCACTCAAAAATCCAGAAGTTCTTCAGTGCTATCTTCCTGATATCTTCATATCCTGTCCACGAAAGCTTGGTGTAAGACTTCGGGCGAAATGGAGTTTCAGAGGTAGTTGAAGGATTTGAAGTCACCTGCTGTGGCTCTTTAGTAGTTCCCGTTGAAGTTTGATCGTGTTCTTTGTGAGTTCCTGTCGAAGCGTCTTGTTGTCCTGTGAGAGTTACTTGCGAAATAGGGAGTTCTGGTTGCTGGGAGGAGTGCTCTGGATGAGAAGTAAGGGAGCATCCAGTCAAGAGTATCCCTCAAACGATACTCAAGAAGAGGGGAGATGGTTTCATAAGGGTTTTTTCATAGAAAAATAAAACTCCCTAGAATATACTCTAGGGAGTTTAAATATCAAGACAAAGTATGATCTTCATCATGACTTCTTCACATGGACTTCAGGATGAGAGATATGGGGGCAGGGAAAGCTTCGTTGTACAGAGCGAACATAGGCTTGTTTCCGATGGCAATCTTCCATTTCCAACCCTTTCCTTCAACACGCACCCCCTCATCACACAAAAAGAAAGCTGATGCTTTGACTTTCGGAGGGAAAGCGATATACTTGAGGGAGTCAAACTTTTTCTTTTTACTTGCCCTACACTTCCTCCTTTCATCAAAAAAGGAGATATTTGGGCATCCTTTATCTTCCAAAACAGCACAATGAAAGTCAGATTTTCCCTTCTTTTGCTTAGCGTTGATAGGCTTAGGACTCAGAGAAATTAGTAGCTAAAACGAGAGCTCGTCCCTCTCCTTGAGACAAAAAAGTCAAAAAATCTGAAGGCAATCCCTTGTTCTCCTTCAGATTTTTTCTTTTTTCTTGGTTCATTCTGCTAGTGCTTCGCTCACGGCTTTTACAAGCTTTGCTCTCGTGTGGAGAGCTGGGTGAGCAGTGCACGATAATCGATCGCTTCAGCGAGGAGCTTGCACGCCGCCTCCTTATCAAAGGCACGGGTTTCCTCTCCCACCCTATCAAACGGCACTTTCAAGAGCAAGCGTGGCAGTCTAAACGCATCAGCTACCGTTTCCACGCCTCGAGCCTCCATCTCGACGAAACCTTCACTGCCGAGCGGTTCCAAGAGGGGAGTTTCTGAGGATCGGACGCTAGCGACGGGAGCGAATTGGAAGGGGAGGGGCGGGAGGAGCTCCTTGCCCGTGTGTAAGTTTTTGATTCTAGCGACTTGGAAAGGTGTTTTTGCGATGTTTGCAGGGGATCGGTAGCCGCAGACTCCAAGATTGATCAGAAAAAAGTCTGAATCTTGCTGTTCGGTCAGGAACTTCGTCAAGGAAAGGATGGTCGCATAGTTGCCAACCCCGGTGCAGAGGTAATGGAGGGAAAGCTTTTGTTTGAGTTGGAGCTGTTTGATCTGCTGTTTCACAGCTTTCAGCTCTCAAGGGGTTGCACAGCAGAATAAAAGGTGCATCGGAGCAGGGAGAGGATAAAACTAGTCAAGGTTTCGGTAGCGTTTGAGCTGTTCTGGTTGCAGCGTTGGCGAAACACGGACCGTCGGGAGCTGATAACGTCTCTTCATCTGCAAAAACGTTCAAGGCTGGGTCGTGCGAGCAAAAAGATAGCCCTCTTTTACGAGTTTCAAGACCCTTGCATCATACCTTCCTGCCGGATAACAGAAACTAAGAACGGGAAGTCCGATTTCTTTTTCAATGCGCGCCTTAGACTCAAAGACTTCTTCCCTCAAACGCTTGCTTCCCAGCGATGCGAGGTTGCTATGGCTTACCGAATGCGATCCGATTTCAAAGCCTGCACTTGCAAGCTCTCTGATTTGGTCTCGAGTTGCGAATTTCGGATCCTGATCAGGTTTCCCCGCAATAACAAAAAAGACTGCCTTGGCGTGATGCTTTCTCAGCACAGGGAAAGCGTTGGTATAATGATCCAAATGCCCATCATCAAAGCTCAAAATTACCGCTCTTTTTGGCGGGGTTTGTCTGCCCTCGACGATGGCTTTGAGGTCTCGGAAGGTCAGCGGGGTGATAGCATGCTCCTCAAAGAAGTCAAGGAGTTTATCAAGCTTCTGCGGGGCATAAGACAGCCTGTAGCCGAGCTGATCTTTCGTCGTTGCGGGAATATCCTGGATATAATGAAACATAAGAATCGGGAGCGTGAAGCTTTGCTGTTCCTCTTGCTGAGTCCAGTGCTCTTGCGGGGAGAAGTTCTCGAGCTGCTCCCTCCAAACCATTCTCGTCAAGGCTCTAACCTGGGCTGCTTTTGAAGCAGGTGCGCAGAGCGCTGCTTTGAGTTTGCCTTCCGCTCACCAGAGCGCAAGCAAAACGCCTCCGATCCCGAGGAAGCAGGCACTTAGCACGAGCAAAATCTTTGATTTTTCCATCACTGCCTTCAAAATAAAACGCAGAAATGCTCACTATCCTAGCATAAACCAAAAAGAAGTAGAAGAATCCTGACTAAATCCAAGTTCTCCTGTATTCACAAGTTGTCCCACTGCGGATTCTCCGAGCTCCTTTGGCAAGAGCTGATTCAAAATCGTGAATGCTGGGAATGCTTCTTGCTCTGCTTCACTCATCTGCTTGTCCAAGAGGTGTGCAACCAGCGTTTCAGATTGAGCTTTGCACGCTTGCATAGGCAAACCGTCATAGCAGTTGCTCACGACCAAAAGTGAGTAGTCCTTGCCCAGAAGCTCCTTCAAAAGTGCGAGCAATCCCGTCTGCTTGACTCCCTGCCTGATAAAAATAACAAGGTGTTCTTGGTTAGGATTGATCACGCCAAGGTAGCAGAAGAGTTTATCAAGATACGGGTAGAAGTTTTCTTCCGTTTGTGCTAAGCCATGCTGAGCAAAGAGCTGAGAAGGCTGATTATCGACGTTTCGTAGCCTTCCAAAGTGCGGACCAATTTCGCCGGTATAGAGCATCACCGGTTCTGGCAACTTCGCTACTTGAATAAGGGCAATAATTGGTTTCTTCTGATCGAAAGTAAGGAGAATACTTGAGAGAAAAATCATTGTATGAAACTCCAAATCCCACGGACAAACTGCATATTGGAAATCTCTTTGAGGAGTCCCTATCAGTTCTTTTGCTGAAAGGGTATTGACCATGATTTCATCGAGGAGTTGTTCGTAGTTCATTGTTAGCGTTGAGGTTAGAAAAAAAATAAAAAGCTTTTTGTTTACTAATTCACGACCGAGCTATAGAATCTCATCACTTGAAGGACGAACCTATCAGCGAGTCTGTATCTCTTCTCTCGTTCTTCTTGGCTCATAAAGACAATAGAGGCACTTTCGATCCAAAACTGTCTAAAGATCTCACTAATTTCCACCTTGAGTTGGTCGATCTGCTGTTTGTCGAGCTGTTCATAGATCAGGATGAGGTCCATTCCGATCTGCTTCCCAAACCTATCCCCCCAAAAATAGCGAACGATCTGGTGCTGTTGCTTTTCAAAGAGCGTCACCAAGTTTTGCTTGAGATCCTCAAAGAAAAGCTCCTTAAAAAGAGGCAAAAGTGGCGGATAAATCGTAATGACCCATCAGGTAGGCTCTTTTTCAACGCCCAAGACTCCTGCTTCATTTAGACTGTCCACTTGTTTTTTGATTGCTGGGAAAGTCCATCAGATTTCTGTTTCTAATGCCCTCATGGAAACGCCCTGCCTTCTGAAAATCAGATATTTGAGGATGTCTACTTTCGTTTTACTACCAAAAAGTTTTTCAAGATTCATTACAGCGAAGGAAGAAGAGAAAGATATCCGTAAATCTGAGCCACTGAAAAATTAACCACGAGAGGAGTGTATTGTTTTCGTGCGTGATTTCAAGGGGGATTCTGTTTTTTTTCTTGTGTTCTTTAAGGCTTTGAGTTTTGCATCAGCCAGTTGTGAGAGATTAAAGCATAATTCTGACAGAAGATACAGGTCGTGCCACTTCACAAGGCGTTCTAGAGGCGTTCATGGTTTAAATGCAGCAAAGTCTAAGGACAAATGGATTCCGTAGTGCTTGCTTCCTTTCCGTTCTGGAATATGCTCAGCATAGACAAAATCTAAGTGAATCTTTGCTCAATTGAGATGGTTCGTTTTCTGAATTTTGGGCGACAAGATAAAGTCTCTTTGCACTTCATAATCCTCAAGTTTGAGTGCTAGACCAGAGGAAGTAGAATGGTTAAGCACATTTCTCAAGAATCTAATCGTCTGTTCAAAAGGGAAATACTGATCCTGGAGCTGATCTTTGAGAAAATTTCTTAGGACGGCATCGTTTTCTATAATTTCTCTCATCACAGAAAAAATCCCCTTAAACGCACTAATTTCAATCAAATAGCCATAAACATTCCTCTTGTCAGGATGCTTGTGAAGCGAGCTGAGCAGCTGCTTAATCAAGGATTCTTTGAGTCCAAACGAGGAAGAAGCCCCGGTCCTGATAGGCAGATCCATCGCCAAACTTGAAAGGTCATTTGTCAAAATAACCTGTTCCATAAACTTCCCCAGCGAGAGAAAATGGTAATAGCCTTGCAGTAATTTTAGCATAATGTGTTTCAAAAGTTAAAAAATCTGAATTTTGATACTGATTGTATTCGTCGTTTGGTTAGTAGAGATGCGTGATTGATAGGTAATCCCCTTGGCAAAATCTGCTTCAAACTGTTTCTCATTAAAAGCATCGCCTTGAATACCAAGGATCTCAACATTCTTTGGAAAATAGAAAATCGCTTTAGCTTCCCACCATTTGAGAGGAATCGTAGGATCAGGATTCTTTGGCTGTAGAGCAAGAATATGGCGTTCTCTATCAGTCATTTCGATTCAGTAGCTCTTCTCTAGTGCAAAGATCTCATCTTGATAGGTTTTGGGAATATCAAGCGTATAATTAATGTGGAGGGTATAGGTTCCCGGTGAAAGGGTATGAATGTCGAGCTTTCTTTCTTCTGTGGAGAGAAGGACATTTCCTTGAGGTCCTAGCACCTCTACCTGTTTTTTGACAAATCCATCAGACTTATTAAACGAGCTATTAATATGGAAAAAGTAGAAAAAGTCTGGATTATACACATTGGTCAGATCGTAGTCTTTCAAGAACGTTCGCATTTCATCAGAGACATTGGAGAGATAGATATTGATAAATCCCTTATGCAGGAGCTCTTGAATGTTGTTGATCGTAGACTTTGCAAGCGTGAGAGCATTATCTTTCAGATAGCGTTGAAGATCTTTGATATAAAACTCCTTCTTATTGCTCCTATTCTCTCCTCTAATAAGATCGACATTAGCATTGACAAATTGCCATTCTCGCGTTTTAGAGCGAAAGGCAGGCAGAAGATAGGTAATTAATTCTGAGTCGAGAAAGATAATTCCCTTGATATTCTTTTGAAAAAGCTGATTCCATTGCTCCTGATTAAACATTTTCTCTCTTTTCTGCGGATCAAAAGCAGTATGGAAGATCTTTTCATAGAGCTGTTTCAGATTGCGTCAATCTTTATCCGTGAATCAGAATTTGTTCCCTCAGATAAATCACGCAGCTTTCTCTGTCAGAAAACCTTGAGTTCGTTCAGGCAGAGGAACACGGGTATTAGGAGCAAGCATATCAGGGAGATAAGAATCAATAATCTGTATATCCACAATATGCCCTCCAGAAAGGCTAATAAAAGCAAAAGACCCAAAAAATCCCCCATTAGGACGAGACTCATTACTGTTTTGGAGAGGAACAAGGTAATTAAAACGCTGATCTTTCCCGAGGAGTTGGAAAATTTCTTCTCTTAGTGGTCGTGCATCTGAAAGCATCTTCAAAATCCTCTTATAGTTCCCAAATCCTAACTTTGTGAGGTAGTCTTTATTCTCTTTCGCATAGCTCCAAAGTGCAGTAAGTTCCTCTTCTCTAGTTTTCAGGACGTTAGCACCAGACAGGTAATCTTTTATGATGAGATCAAGCTGCAAAATCTGACGAGCTACCTCCGGGTCAACAACCCAAAAATAAGAAGCAACCTGAGGTAGTTCAGTGAAGATATCAATCTTATGATTTGAAAAAAACCGTTCAGTAATTTTTGAGTACAAAGAAAAAACAGTAAAACTCAGCACCAAAAGCGAGAGAAAAACCGTATGCAACACAAACTTTCCAAAAGAAATTGACTCCTTTTTCAGCGGTTCAATTCCGATTTTTTTCATTTTTACAGCAAAATAAACAGAGGAAGTTTAGTATTTTCCCCAATAATTGCAAGCGTTCTATAAAAATCAGAGGAAAGCTTGACCTTTTGAGTGCTTTCACTATAAGAGATTTTGCTTTTACTTTTATTAGAAAAATACTGATGAAAAAACTAGTTCTTCTCCGTCATGGAGAAAGTACTCGAAACCAAGAGAATAGATTTACTGGACGAACGGATGTTGATCTTACCGAAAAAGGACTCCAAGAAGCTAAAAAAGCAGGTGCACTTTTGAAGGCTGAAAATCTCCACTTCTCGAGAGCTTTTACCTCTTACCTCAAAAGAGCTATCAAGACCTTGAATACCGTGCTAGATACGATGGATTTGGATTGGATCCCTGTAGAAAAATCTCGGAGACTCAATGAAAAGCATTATGGAATGCTCCAGGGGCTCAATAAAGCCGAAACCGCACAAAAATACGGAGACGAACAGGTACTTCTTTGGAGAAGGAGCTACGATATTCCGCCAACTCCACTTGAAAAAGACGATCCACGTTCTCCTTTTCAGGATCCTCGTTATGCGAAGGTAGCGCCTCAAGACTTGCCACTAACAGAATCCCTTAGAGACTGTGTAGGTCGTGCATTGCCTTATTTGCAGGAAACGATATTGCCAGCACTAGAGAGAGAGGATACGATTTTGGTGGCTGCACATGGAAATAGTTTGAGAGGAATTATTAAGGTGCTAAAAGGAATGTCAGACGAAGATATTCTAAAGCTCAACCTCCCAACAGCAGTTCCTTATGTATTTGAATTTGACGATGAAATGAAGCTTATGAAGGATTATTTCCTTGGAGATCCAGAAGAGGTGAAAAAACTGATGGAAGCCGTAGCAAATCAAGGGAAAAAAGCATAACTCTCCAAAATCCTATTCAGACTTCTGAATCTTTTATTTGTTTATACAAAATGTAAATGACCTTTCAAAAAATAGCACTTCCTTATCTAAAAGATGCACTGGCTCCTTACATTTCTGAAGAGACGATGAGCTATCACTATGAAAAACATCATCAGGCATATGCTGATAAACTTAATCAATTGATTGAAAATACCGATTTCGCTGAAAAGAATATAGTAGATATTGTAAAAAACTCAAATTGAGCATTATATAATAATGCTGCTCAGTTTTGGAATCATAATTTTTTCTGGAATTGCTTGAGCCCAAAACAGGATCAAGTTCCTAGTGGGAAATTGGCAGAACTCATTGATCAGAATTTTTGATCTT
>ERZ773099.1140-NODE-1140-length-20117-cov-2.843585_pt1 | contig 20117 bp, 15 predicted proteins | sample MGYA00511120_ERZ773099 | MGnify/ENA primary metagenome ERZ773099 (study PRJEB29015, sample SAMEA2738012) | human oral metagenome | biome: human oral; feature: human-associated habitat; material: dental | place: China | collected 2104 ...
TTAATTATATTAATATTCTTAATTTACATTTTTAAGAAGTAAAGTATTTAAAGTCTGCGCAGTATCCTGCTTATATATGGTAGATGCTGTGTCCGCCAGGTTGCCGCCTATGTGTAGGTGTGCAGCCCATGTATTTAAGCAAGTAAGTAAGGACGTTTTCCCACGTTACAGGGAGGGCATATGCCGGTATGCTGTGAAAGGTGGTTAAAAATGAGATTCTCATCCTGTTCGCAGGGTGGGATTTTTTTATTTATAAAAATATCGACAGCCGATTTTATACTAAACAGGACCGGTAAAGTAATAAAAGAGAAAAGAAAGGAATAAAAGGTATTATGTACAAAAAAGTTTCAACCGATCTGAATTTTGTCGATAGAGAAAAAGAGATTGAGAAGTTTTGGAAAGAAGGAGATTATTTTAAAAAGAGCCTTGAACTTAGAAAAGATTCACCTACATATATGTTTTATGACGGACCGCCTACTGCTAACGGAAAGCCGCATATAGGACATGTTCTTACAAGGGTTATAAAGGACATGATCCCGAGATATAGAACTATGAAAGGAAACAATGTGCCTAGAAAGGCAGGCTGGGACACACATGGGCTTCCGGTTGAACTTGAGGTTGAAAAGGCACTTAATATAGATGGAAAAGATCAGATAGAAGCTTATGGTCTTGAACCGTTTATAGCAAAATGTAAGGAAAGTGTATGGGAGTATAAGGGGATGTGGGAAGAATTCTCAGATACAGTAGGCTTTTGGGCTGATATGGAAGATCCTTATGTAACCTATCACAATGATTATATAGAATCTGAATTTTGGGCATTAAAGCAGATCTGGGAAAAGGGGCTGCTGTATAAAGGTTTTAAAATAGTTCCTTATTGCCCAAGATGCGGTACTCCCCTTTCAAGTCATGAGGTTGCACTCGGATATAAAGAACTGAAAGAACGTTCTGCAGTTGTAAGATTTAAAGCAAAAGACGATGAAGCATATTATCTTGCATGGACAACAACTCCATGGACTCTTCCAAGCAATGTTGCACTTTGTGTAAACCCGAATGAAAAGTATGTAAAGGTTAAGTATGCAGGCTATACCTATATAATGGCAGAAGCTTTATGCAGCCAGATGTTTGAAGGTGATTATGAGATAATTGAAACATATACTGGAAAAGATCTTGAATATCGTGAATACGAACCGCTTTTTGATTTTGTTGAGCCAGATAAAAAGGCATATTACATAGTTTGTGATACTTATGTAACACTAACGGATGGTACCGGAATTGTACATACTGCACCATCATTCGGTGAGGATGACTCAAGAGTAGGACTTAAATACAATCTGCCTTTTGTACAGCTTGTAGATTCAAAGGGAGAGATGACTGAAAATACGAAATGGGCAGGCGTATTTGTAAAAGATGCGGATCCTCTTATACTTGATGATCTTGATAAGAGTGGAAAACTTTTTTCAGCACCTGAATTTACACACAGTTATCCACACTGCTGGAGATGTAATACTCCGCTTTTGTATTATGCGAGAGAATCATGGTACATAAAAATGACTGCTGTAAAAGATGATCTTATAAGAAATAACAAGACTATAAATTGGATACCTGAAAGCATAGGAAAAGGGCGTTTTGGCGACTGGCTTGAAAATATACAGGACTGGGCTATATCAAGGAACCGCTACTGGGGTACACCACTTAATATATGGGTATGTGAATGTGGTCATATGCATAGTATAGGAAGCATTGATGAGCTTAAATCCATGTCAGATAACTGCCCTGACAATATAGAGCTTCACAGACCTTTTATAGACAAAGTAACTATAAAATGTCCCAAATGTTCAAAACAGATGGTAAGGACACCCGAGGTTATAGACTGTTGGTTTGATTCAGGAGCTATGCCTTTTGCTCAGCCCCATTATCCGTTTGAAAACAAGGAGTTATTTGAGGATCAGTTCCCGGCAGATTTCATATCGGAAGCCGTTGACCAAACGAGAGGCTGGTTTTATTCACTTCTTGCGGTGTCAACACTTTTATTTAATAAATCTTCATATAAGAATGTTATAGTGCTTGGCCATGTACAGGATGAGAACGGACAGAAGATGAGTAAATCCAAGGGCAATGTTGTTGATCCTATGGAGGCGCTTAGAGAATACGGTGCAGATGCGATAAGGTGGTATTTCTATGTAAATTCGGCGCCCTGGCTTCCAAATAGATTCCATGGTAAGGCGGTTACCGAGGGTCAAAGAAAATTTATGGGAACCCTCTGGAATACATATGCTTTTTACATACTTTACGCTGATATAGATAAATTTGATCCTACAAAATACAAGCTTGAACAAGATAAATTAAGTGTTATGGACAAATGGCTGCTTTCAAAACTCAATTCTCTTGTGCTTGAAGTTGACTCGGCTCTGGAAAATTACAAAATAACCGAATCGGCAAGAGCTTTGCAGGATTTTGTTGAGAATTTAAGCAACTGGTATGTGCGCCGCTGCCGTGAAAGATTCTGGGCAAAGGGTATGGAGCAGGATAAGATAAGTGCCTATATGACACTTTATACCGCACTTGAGGAAGTATGCAGGCTTTCTGCACCTATGATACCGTTTATCACTGAGTCTATATATCAAAATATGGTAAGAAGTGTTAATAAGGCGGCACCTGAGAGCATACATTTATGTGATTATCCTAAGGCTGACGAGTCCTATATAGATAAGGAGCTTGAGGCATGTATGGATGAGGTTCTGGATATAGTTGCAGCAGGTCGTGCGGCAAGAAATGCAGCTAATATAAAAAATCGCCAGCCGATCGCTAAAATGTATGTAAAAGCGGAAAATACATTAAGCAGTTTTTATGTGCAGATAGTTGAAGAAGAGCTGAATGTTAAATCAGTGGAATTTAGGGATGATGTTGAGGAATTCGTTTCATATGAGTTTAAGCCGCAGTTAAAGACTGTGGGACCTAAATATGGCAAATTACTTGGAGGTATAAAACAGGTACTTTCAGAGCTTGACAGCCGTACTGCTCTTAAAGAGCTTGAAAAAGAAGGTTCGCTTAGATTTGAAGTGGATGGAAACGAGGTTGAACTTTCAAAAGAGGATCTTTTAATTGAAGTTTTAAAGGATTCTGAGTTTGTGGTTGAAAGCAATCCCAGGGTAAGTGTAGTGATTGATGTAAAGCTTACGCCTGAGCTTATAAATGAGGGCTTTATAAGAGAACTTATAAGTAAGGTTCAGACCATGAGAAAAGAGGCTGGATTTGAAGTTACCGATCACATAGTTCTCGGGCAATCGGGAAATGACAGGATTGCTGAAATTATAAATAATAATATTGAGACAATAAAATCTGAGGTGCTTGCCGATGAGATAAATACCGGAAAAACAGAGGGTTTCACAAAAGAGTGGAATTTAAATACAGAACATGTTATACTTAGTGTTTCAAAGGTTAATTAAATCGGCAGTTATAAACTGAAATTTTAAATCCCGCCTGGTACAGGTATGTGGACGGAATTATTATGTTAAAATCATATGGTGAGTTTTGTAATAAGTTCCGTGAAACCTTTGTGCTATGCGGGATAATTTTTTTGGAGGAATATTTAATCAGGAGGAAGATTTAATAATGAATAAACGCTTAAGCAAGAGTGAGTTTAAGGTTGCGATAGAAAGCAACATAAAAACCCTTTACAGAAAAACTATAGATGAAGCAACTGTTGACCAGGTGTTTCAGGCAGTGTCATATGCAGTGAAGGATATAATCATAGATGAGTGGATAGCTACACATGATGAATATGAAAAGCAGGATGTAAAGGTACTTTATTATATGTCGATGGAATTTCTTATAGGAAGAACCCTCGGTAATAATATAATTAATATAGGTGCGATTAAGGAAGTAAGGGAAGCACTTTCAGAACTGGGCTTTGATTTAAATGCAGTGGAGGATAAGGAACCCGATCCGGCACTTGGAAACGGAGGACTTGGAAGGCTTGCAGCCTGCTTTCTTGATTCACTTGCAACACTGGGGTATCCGGCATATGGCTGCGGTATAAGGTATCGTTATGGTATGTTCAAACAGAAGATAGAAAAGGGCTATCAGGTTGAAGTACCTGATGAATGGCTTAAAAATCCATATCCGTTTGAGATGAAAAGACCGGAGTATGCTTATGAAGTGAAATTTGGCGGCAATGTAAGGGTTGAAAAGAAAGACGGTAAGGATGTATTTATTCATGAAAACTATAATTCAGTCAGGGCGGTGCCTTATGACCTTCCTATACTGGGATATAAAAATAATGTGGTAAATTCATTAAGAATATGGGATGCCGAAGCTATAACAAATTTCAGTCTTGAGCATTTCGACAGGGGTGAGTATCAGATGGCAGTTGAGCAGGAAAACCTTGCAAGAACTATAGTTGAGGTTCTTTATCCAAATGATAATCATTATGCAGGCAAGGAATTAAGACTTAAACAGCAGTATTTCTTTATATCTGCGAGCATACAGAGAGCTATAGCCAGATATAAGGAAAAACATAATGATATAAAAAAGCTGCATGAGAAAGTTGTATTCCAGATGAATGATACACATCCTACAGTTGCAGTGCCTGAGCTTATGCGCATACTTCTTGATGAAGAAGGGCTTAATTGGGATGATGCATGGGCAGTTACAACAAAAACCTGTGCCTATACAAATCATACTATAATGTCAGAAGCACTTGAAAAATGGCCTATTGATTTATTTTCAAGACTTTTGCCCAGGATTTATCAAATAGTTGAAGAAATTAATCGAAGATTTGTTGAAAGTATAAAAAAAGCTTATCCGGGTAATGAAGAAAAGGTTGCCGATATGGCAATTCTTTACAACAACCAGGTTAGAATGGCTTATATGGCGATAGTAGGAAGCTTTTCAGTAAACGGAGTTGCGAGGCTGCATACCGAGATACTGAAAAAACAGGAATTAAAAGATTTTTACCTTATGATGCCTGAAAAATTTAATAATAAAACAAATGGTATAACGCAAAGACGTTTTCTGCTTCATGCAAATGAGCTGCTTGCCGACTGGGTCAGCAAAAAGATAGGCAGCGACTGGATATGCAATCTTTCTGCCATATCAAAGCTTAAGGATTATCTTGATGATGAAAAAGCTGCAATGGAATTTATGGACATCAAACACCGCAATAAAGTGAGACTTGCCGCCTATATAAAAGAACATAACAACATAGAAGTTGATCCTGATTCAATATTTGATATACAGGTTAAGAGACTTCATGAATATAAAAGACAGCTTCTTAATATACTGCATGTTATGTATCTTTATAATAAACTTAAAGATGATGACGGATTTGATATGTATCCGAGAACATTTATATTCGGAGCAAAGGCGGCAGCGGGTTACAGAAGAGCGAAACTTACAATTAAACTTATAAATTCAGTGGCAGATGTTATAAATAATGACAGCAGTATAAACGGGAAGATAAAAGTTGTGTTTATAGAAGATTATAAGGTTTCAAACGCTGAGATTATATTTGCAGCTGCAGATGTAAGCGAACAGATATCTACCGCCAGCAAGGAGGCTTCAGGCACAGGAAATATGAAATTTATGCTCAATGGAGCAATTACCTTAGGTACTATGGACGGTGCCAATGTTGAGATAGTTGAGGAAGTGGGAAAAGATAATGCGTTTATATTTGGTCTTTCGTCTGATGAAGTGATTAAGTATGAAAAAGATGGAGGATATGATCCGCTTGAGATATTTAATAAAGATTCTGAGATAAGAAAGGTGCTTATGCAGCTTACAAACGGGTATTTTTCAGCTGAAAATCCGGGTATGTTTAAGGAGATATATGATTCACTTCTTTACCCTGATGAAGGTGGAAGAGCTGATATATACTTTATACTTAAGGATTTTAATTCATATGCACAGGCACATGAGAGGATAGATAAAGCTTACCAAAATAAAAAGGCATGGGCTAGAATGGCACTTTTACAGACTGCTTCATGCGGTAAGTTTTCTTCAGACAGGACTATTGAAGAATATGTTAGAGATATATGGCATCTTAAGAAAGTGGAAGTGAAAATGCCAAAAAACAGCAAATAGTATAAATAATATATAAATATAATCTATAAAGAAATGTAAATATATGAAAAAATTAATAAGTTTTGATGTTGACATGACTTTGCTTGATCATGCGGATTATAATATACCTAAGTCCGCACTCAAAGCAGTAGAGCTTTTAAAAAAGGCGGGCAATATAGTTGCAATAGCTACGGGAAGAGATATGGCGAATCACCATGGGAAGCCTCTTGCAGATATTATAGATCCTGATGCTATGATAGAACTTAACGGTACTAAGATTACTGTGGGAGAGAAGATAATATACAGGCATTATTTTGATAAATCTCTTTTAAGGAGACTTGCACAGTTCTGCCTTAAAAAAGGCTATGCGATAGGTGTTACAATAGGTGATGATGATTATTATTTTAATCAAAATATAATTGATGAATATGATAGAAAATATTGGGGGGCTTCATTTAGAAATTTTAAAAATCCTGAAAAGCTTTTTGATATGGATATAGGCACCTTGGCTTATGTAGGCGAGATATCAGGGGCTTATGATATTGAAAAAAATTTTAATGAATTAAGATGCCCGGCTTTTGCCGCTGTACATGGTGCCGATATAATAGAAAAGGGAAACAGTAAGGCAGAGGGACTTAAAAGACTGTGCAGCTACTACGGGATAGATATAGCCGATACAGTGGCTTTCGGTGATTCATATAATGATCTTGAGATAGTAAGTGAAGCTGGTACTGGAGTTGCTATGGGCAATGCTATAGAGGAGCTTAAAAATGCAGCTGATTTTGTAACTGATGATGTAGGCAGGGACGGAGTATATAATGCCTGTGTAAAATTGGGGCTTATTTAATTATTTTAATTAAAAAATAAGGTATTATTTATAGTTTTTATTTTGAAAATATGCTAAAGTATCAAAGGAAATAATGATTTAATTATTGTTTCATCTAAGTAAGATATTTATTGTAGCATTTTATAAAATTTATATAAAATTATATGCCGCAATAAATTAAAATCAAGGAGGATAATTATGAAGCTTAATAAGAAAATAGCACTATATGTTTCTGTATTTGTGATTGGAGTAGCTTTAGCAACAGCCTGTTCAAGTAAAAAAAATGAGGAGTCCGGTCAGAACCAGAGTCAGAGCAGCTCGGGTGCAGAATCCGCACCATCAGGGCAAACCTCAGCCGGTGCAGCTTCATCAGCTGCAAAAAAGGCTGATAAAAAGGTTGATCTTAATTATGACATAATAAATAATGTAGGTGATGATAAGGAAGCTATTATAAATGCACTTGGAAATCCGGCAAATGAAAGCAAGACGGATATTTCAATTATACTTGAATATAAAAATCCTGACAGAAAGTTACATCTTTTTCCTGAAACAGATATGAAGGCTGCAAATACCTGTTGGGCAGCTTTTGCAACGGCTGGAGATATGTGGGGTGTCAAGGAAAAAATGAAAAAGGAAGATTTCCTGAAGGAAGCTGTAAGTGGTGAAAATCAGGAAGTTATTGATGGTGAAAATCTTGATGACAGCGAAGTCAGTGTAGGTAAAAAAGGACAAAAGACTATTGAATTTGCAAGTGAAGGATATTCATTTATTATAGCATTAAATGATGACGGTACAATAGATGCAAATTCGCCTGCAGGTGTATTTTCGCTTGATGCCGAGGCTACTCCCGTTGAAAACGCACCATAAAGAAATAAAATCATAAATGCATAAAAAGATATACATGATGTATAATTACTGCTGTATATCTTTTTTGCATGTTTATAAGGCTTAACTGCTAAATAAAAATCAAAATTAGGAGATGGTGTGTTTCACACCGCATTTATTTAAGAGCGGAGATTTTAGCATACCGATTGTATTTATGAGAATAAAATCAGATAAATTAACGATATTTTTTTTAGTACTTTTACTTATTTTAAATACATGTATGTGGATGGGAGACGGTTTTGTATATGCACAAGGTGAAGTTCCTGATATAGCCTCTGAAGGAGCAGTGCTTATGGATGCTGACAGCGGTGAGATTTTATATGAAAAAAATGCTTCAAAAAGATATTATCCCGCATCTATAACAAAGATGATGACTGCTCTTGTCGTAATTGAAAATTCAGGGCTTGATGATACTGTGGTATTTTCAAAATCGGCAACAACAAATCTTGAAAGCGGAGCGGTAAATTTAAAGGTTAGTGCAGGTGATAAGATAAGCGTAAGAGACTGTCTTTACGGATTGCTTTTAAAATCGGCAAATGAGGTTGCAAATGGTCTTGCAGAGCATACAGGAGGTTCAACCGGCGGATTTGCTTCAATGATGAATTCAAAAGCGAAGGAGCTTGGCTGTACAAATACAAACTTTGTAAATCCAAGCGGTTTAAATAACAATTCACATTATACAACTGCCAGGGATATGGCAATTATTGCACAGGCGTGCTTTAATAATGCCTCCTTTAGAAAAATAAATCAGACTGAATCCTATACTTTTCCGGCAGTTAAAAATTGCGGCAGCAAAGTAATTACAGTAGGTCATAAAATGATGCGTAAATCCGATTCCAGGTACTATGAAGGTATTATAGGCGGAAAGACCGGCTATACCAAAAAAGCCGGACATACACTTGTAACGGGTGCACAAAGAGACGGAAAAAGGCTTATAGTGGTTATATTAAAAAGTTCGTCAACACATTATGAAGATACGAAAAAACTGCTTGATTACGGTTTTTCAAAAAAAACATCTTCAAAATCAGTAAAAAATCCTATTGAAAATACAAATCAACCACCTGAACTTTCAAATGCAGTTCAGAGCCGTACACCTGTTGATCCCCCTGATTCAGGAAATGCTTCGAAAGAAAGTGTTTATGAAAATATGCCTTATAAAACAGGCTGGCAAAGGGATGATAGAGGATGGTATTATATGACCGGTGAAAAAAGCTGGTATGCTTCGGGTATATACACTATTAATGGAGAAAAATATTATTTTGACGCAGGCGGATATATGCTTACAGGCTGGCAGCAGTATGCACCGGGGGACTGGTATTATATGATGGACTCCGGGGCTGTAAAGTATTCTTCATGGCTTGAATATAAAGGAGCATGGTACTATCTTGGTTCTGACGGAAAGATGCTTAAGGATACTAAACCTCCTGACGGTGACTATGTAGACAGCAGCGGAGTATGGGTAAAACATTGATTTTATATTTAAAGAAAATTATCTTGGCAGGGATTTTTTTAGTCTCTGCCTTATTATTAAGGTCCGAGTATGAAAAATCATGCCTTAAAGTCAGTTTTTATAAAATAAGAACAAAAAAAAAGATTGGGGAAAAAATAAACTCAAAAAAACGTCTTATATTTTTAAGTGATCTTCATAATAAGAAATTCGGCATAGATAATGAAAGACTTATAACTGCGATTGATTCTCTTTCGCCTGATATATTGTTGATAGGCGGTGATATGCCTGTTGTAAAAAAAGGAAAAAAAATCAGGTATACAGGGAGCTTTAAGGGACCCGATATAGACACAACATTAAAACTTTGCCTTTCTTTATCGGAAAAATATCCTGTATTTTACTCTAACGGGAATCATGAACTGCGACTTAAAGATAAAAAAATATATGGCAACAAATATCTTTTTTTAAAAAATGCTCTTAAAAGGGCAGGTGTGCACTATCTTGAAGACAAGCAGGAAGATTGCGGATGTTTTAGTATTGCGGGGCTTGATATTGATATGAAGTACTATACCAATAAATACAGTATGAACGATATTTATATAGAAAAAAAGATTGGAAAATGCAGCAAATTAAAATTTAACATACTGCTTGCACATTCACCGATGTATCATGCTGCATACGCTGACTGGGGAGCTGACCTCGCACTTTCAGGACATTTCCACGGCGGTACAATAAAGCTTTTTAAGAATATAGGACTTATGACACCGCAATATCATTTTTTCAGCAGAAATGTGGCAGGCATGAAGGATATAAAGGGGAAAAAAATGATAATATCTGCCGGACTTGGAACACACAGCATAAAAATAAGATTAAATAATAAGCCTGAAATAGTTGTAATTGATATTGTACAGATGTAAAATATATGGGATTATAAAAATTACTGTATATATTTTATAAAATAGGATTATATATTGGAGACCAGATGCCTAAGGGATTTTCATATAAGCTTGAAAAATTTGAGGGGCCGCTTGATCTGCTCCTCCATCTTATAGAAAAAGATAAGATTAATATTTATGATATACCGGTTGCACAGATAGCAGAGCAGTATATGGAGTATGTATCAGCTATGCAGGAAAAGGATCTTGATATAATGTCAGACTTTCTGGTGATGGCTGCCACGCTTCTTGATATAAAATCAAGGATGCTTTTGCCTGTACAGAAAGATGATGAAAACGGTATAGAGGAGGACCCCAGAAAGGAGCTAGTTGAAAAACTTCTTGAGTATAAAAGATTTAAGCTTATGGCACAGGAGCTTGCAGGTATGGAGTTTGAAACAAATCATATTTTGTTTAAAGAATGTCTGTTGCCGGAGGAAGTTGCAGGTTATGAAAAACCTGTAGTTTTAGATGAACTGCTTGAAGGGGTAGAGCTTCATAGGCTTAAGAGTATATTTGAGGAGATAATAAAAAGAAGTGAGTACAGGCTGGATAGGCGCAGGAGCAGCTTTGGGACGATAAAAAAGGAGTCTATAAGTCTTGAAGAACGTATAAATTCGCTTATGCAGTATGCAAGTGCAAAAAGGAAATTTTCATTTAGAGGGATTTTTGAAAAAAAGGCCGGAAAACTTGAGATTGTAGTTACTTTTTTAGCTTTGCTTGAACTTATGAAAATAGGCAAGATAAGGCTTAGTCAAAATGCTCTATTTGATGATATGGAGATAGAATTTATTGAAGATAAGGATAATTAATCGAAAATTTAAAACAGCAAAGAAATATAGCGGGTGCTGTCAGGATTAATGCCTGTGTAGATAGCAGATTAATAGATCTTTAAAACAGGAAGTCCATCGGTTTTAGCAGATGGGCAACTTACAAAATAGTTTTGAAATGGAGCTTTATATGACTGTAAATACTTCTGATGCAGTGAATATGCCTGATGAAAATTCAGATAGCAGGTTTTTTGCCGGGCAAGGAGATCTAAAAGAAAATATACGTGATAAAATACGTGATAAAATACGTGATGAAAGGGTGGTTGAGGCGGTGCTGTTTACTATGGGCAGGTCTGTTGACTTAAAGCAGCTTGCCGCAGCTCTTGAAAGTACAAAGGAGGAAGCTCTTGCCGCTGTAAAAAGTCTTATGGAAAGATATGCTACAGACGCAAGTGCGATGCAGATAATAGAGCTTGACGGTTCTTATCAGATGTGTACTAAACCTGAATATTATAATGAGCTTATAAGAGTTGCAAAGGTGCCTAAGCGACAGGTGCTTACTGACTCAATACTTGAAACATTATCTATAATAGCCTATAAACAGCCTGTTACAAAGGCGGAAATAGAAAATATAAGGGGAGTGGCTTCAGACTATGCCGTAAACAAGCTTATAGAATATGGTCTTGTCAATGAAGCCGGAAGGCTTGATCTGCCGGGAAAACCAATCCTTTTTGCAACAACTGAAGAATTTCTAAGACGATTTGCAGTTGATTCGGCAAAAAATCTTCCACAGCTTGATACTGACAGAGAGGCACAGATATTACATGAGGTTGAGGAAGAGGTAGGTTTCAAATTCGGTTTTGAAAATCTTGAAGATACTGAAGATAATATAACCGGTGAAAATGGTATTTTTAATGAGTCTGATGGAAATGATATCTCCTGATGCCGACAGTGATAAGTATAGGATTAATATGCGATGAAAGGTTTTGTGGATATTTACAATGGAATTAAAAATAAAAATCAAGTATTTCAGTGATAAAATTGAAAAGCTTAGATATATAGAGAAAAAGAGTGATTGGATAGATTTGCGTGCTGCGAAGGACATAGAGCTTAAAGCCGGCGATTATGCCCTTATACCGCTGGGAGTTGCAATTAAGCTGCCTCATGGATATGAAGCACATGTGGTTCCAAGAAGCTCTACATTTAAGAATTTCGGTATCATACAGACAAATTCAATGGGAGTAATTGATGAAAGCTATTGCGGAAACAATGACCAGTGGTATATGCCTGTATATGCAATAAGGGATACAAATATAAGGATAAATGACAGAATCTGCCAATTCAGGATTATGGAACATCAGCCGACCGTTGTGTTTGATGAGGTATCAAAACTTGAAGACAGCGACAGGGGCGGTTTTGGCAGTACCGGTAAAGCTTGATTTATATGTGGAGGTATGGTCTGAAATGTTTAGGATAAATAAAATAAATTTAATTGTGGTATCGTTAATTATAATTTCATCATCTATGCTTAGTGGATGTTTTTCAGAACTAAAGGCTGAAAAAAATGCAAAGCGGGAAGCGATGGCTATGTTTAATGCTAAGGATTATGCAAATGCGGCAGTTAAATTTGACGAAGCATTTAATATAAGAAAGGGAAGTAAAATTGATGCCTCAAGGGCAGATATACTTGAATATAAGGCGGAAGCACTATATCTTTCAGGAAATTATTCGGCATCGGGCGGGGTTTATGCTCTGCTTAGCGAAGCATATCCAAATAATACAGATTATATGGATATGAGAGTTATATGTATATGCAGAGCTGATGAGGATATTGTACTTGCAAAGAACATATATGATGCTTCTGAAGCCAAACTAAATGCTGCCGGTCAAAAAAATGCCGGCAAAGGAGATTTAACCTCATCAAATACTGTGGTAACTGCAACATTTGGTACTTCATCAGGTGTATATAACATACATGTTGAGGCTTTATGTGAGCTTACAACATCACTTTCCAGAACAGATGAGGGGGCAACCCAGGCACTTGCATATTACAGCACAATGGCATTAGATGATGCAAGACTTAATGCAAAATTCTGTAATCAGATAGGAAGACTTTACTATATGAAAAATGATTATGCAAATGCTGTTAATTTTTATGAAAAAGGATTGAGTATAGGTGGTGATGATAAAACAATTAAGGCGTTAAAATTTAATCTTGCAGTTGCATATGAAGCAGGTATGCATTTTGAAAAAGCTCTTGAGTTGTTCGAGGATTATGTTAAAACATATGGAGGAGAAGAGATAGCACTTCATGAAATAAGTTTTATAAAATCCAGGATTAAAGGGAAAAAAGAAAATTAGCTTTTATAAGATTCTAAGAGACTATTATATGTTATACAAGAGTTTTTATAAGGAATAAAGTGAAATCAGACAGGTTTTGTAGAGTATAAGGGCATGTTCAGCAGGATAATATTATAAAACATATGGAAAACAGATATAATAAATTAAAAGAGAATAAATTAATTGAAACTTCGGATATTCAGGAAAGGGTTATACTTGTAGGAGTATCTTTAGGAGATTTGGCAAGTACTGAGGATAGCCTTGATGAGCTTGAACAGCTTGCAGACACTGCAGGTGCCGTAACTGTCGGCAAATTAGTGCAAAATCTGGACAGGATAAATCCTGCAACCTATATAGGTAAAGGCAAACTTGATGAACTGAAACTGGCTATATTTGAACTTGATGCCACGGGGGTTATATGTGATGATGAACTTTCTCCCGCACAGCTTAAAAATCTTGAAAATGAGCTTGAAATAAAGGTAATGGACAGAACCTTGCTTATACTTGATATATTTGCTCAAAGAGCATCAACCTCAGAAGGTAAGATTCAAGTTGAGCTTGCGCAGCTTAAATATCTTTCTGCGAGGCTTGCAGGAATGCGTGCATCGCTTTCAAGACTTGGGGGCGGCATAGGGACAAGAGGTCCCGGAGAAAAAAAGATAGACATTGACAAAAGAATTATACATAATCGTATAGGAATTCTTAAAGCACAGCTTCAGGAAATAAAAAAACATCGTGAGATTACAAGAAAAACAAGGAAAAATATAGTTACAGCGGCGATATGGGGATATACAAATGCAGGAAAATCGACACTTTTAAATGCACTTGCCGATTCTGATGTATTTGTTGAAAATAAGCTGTTTGCCACACTCGATCCTTCAACAAGAAGAGTGAAATTAAAATCAGGGCAGGAGATCCTTGTTACAGACACTGTAGGTTTTATAAGAAAACTTCCGCATAATCTTATAGAAGCTTTTAGATCAACTTTTGAAGAGGCTGCTTATGCAGATATTATAATACATCTTGTAGATGCCTCAAATCCGGCGGCAGATGAACATATGCTTGTTGTATATGAGGCACTTAAATCATTTGATATATCAGACAAGGATATAATTACCGTATATAATAAGATTGATATCGCCGGCACGGAATTTACTCTTCCACGTGATTTTCACTCTGATTACAGTATAAAGATATCGGCAAAGACCGGCTACGGCATAGATGAACTTAAGGATCTTATTGAAAAAATAGTACGTGGAAGAAGGGTCTATATAGACAGAGTTTTTGCATATAAGGATGCAGGTATTATAAATGAAATACATAGTAAAGGTGAGATGGTTTTTGAGGAATTTCTAAAAGACGGTATACATATAAAGGCATGGATTGATGCAAGGATATATGAAAGGATTATTTCAAAAACTATAAACAGGTAGTAAATCTATGCATATAATATAAAAGCATGGATTTATATATAAAGTATTAAATCAAATTTATATATTTTTTGTGTTTCAGATAAAGACGGCATGTAATTTTAACCGGAACGATATCCTTTTAATACTAATAATGACCTGTCTTGACGTAAAAAAAACAATTTGATATACTTTTACAAGCTAGATAAAAAAAAGAGGAGGTCCGGGGGTCCCGGTAAGAAGTATGAAATGTTATGATGAATTAAAGGCAAGAGGACTTGTAGCACAAACTTCAAATGAAGAAGAAATCAGAAATATGGTAAATGAAGGGAAGGCGACATTTTATATAGGCTTTGATCCTACGGCAGATAGTCTTCACGTGGGTCATTTTATGGCATTATGTCTTATGAAAAGACTCCAAATGGCAGGAAATAAACCGATAGCACTTGTAGGCGGCGGAACCGGTATGGTTGGAGATCCCTCAGGACGTTCCGATCTTAGACAGGTTATGACTGTGGAAACTATAGATTACAACTGTGAATGTTTTAAAAAGCAGATGAGTCGTTTTATAGATTTTAGTGAGGGCAAGGCAATTATGGTTAATAATGCTGATTGGCTCAGAGACCTTAATTACATGGAATTTATAAGGGAAGTCGGTCCTCACTTTTCAGTAAATAATATGCTGCGTGCCGAGTGTTATAAACAGCGTCTTGAAAAGGGGCTTTCGTTTCTTGAATTTAATTATATGATACTTCAGAGCTATGATTTTTATATGCTTTACCAGAATTATGGCTGCAATATGCAGTTTGGAGGAGATGACCAGTGGTCAAATATGCTTGGAGGTACTGAGCTTATAAGACGTAAGCTCGGAAAAGATGCACATGTTATGACTATAACACTTCTTCTTAACTCCGAAGGAAAGAAAATGGGAAAAACTGTAGGAGGAGCTGTATGGCTTGATCCTGAAAAGACTTCACCATATGATTTTTATCAATATTGGAGAAATGTGGCTGATGCGGATGTATTAAAATGTATACGTATGCTTACATTCCTTCCTATTGAGCAGATAGATGAGATGGATAGCTGGGAAGGCTCAAAATTAAATGATGCAAAGCAGATACTTGCATTTGAGCTTACAAAGTTGGTGCATGGTGAAAAAGAAGCACAAAAAGCTATGGATGCAGGGCATGCACTTTTTTCAGGTGGAGGTTCAATGGAAAATGTTCCTACATTTGAATTAAAGGATGAAGATTTTGAAGATGGCAAAATTGACATATTGAGTATACTTGTAAAATCAGGTCTTTCATCAAGCCGTTCAGATGCAAGGCGCAATGTTGAACAGGGCGGAGTAAGCACCGACTCTAAAAATATAGATGATATAAAAGTTACATATTCAAAGGATGATTTTAAGCCTGACGGGAAGATTTTTAAAAGGGGTAAGAAGAATTTCATAAGGATATGTGTTAAATAATTATAGATTTTTATTTGCAAACTTTGAACTTTTAAATATAATAGGTGGACATATATGAAAATTCCTGTATTGCTTAAGAAAAAAACATTCTATATTGCATTATTATCACTGACAGGTGCTATAGCCTCAGCTGTATATGGTATAAAATCTGATACTTCAGTAGGTGTTATAAGCAGGTTTGAGGATGCTGTTAATACAAGAAATGAAAAAAAGATCCTTTCGACATTTGAACCTGATATAAGAAAGGAGCTTAAAAAAGAATTTGAAGTAAAACATATAGAAGATATTTTTTCCTTAGCTACAAAAAAACATAAAATCAGTATACTTTACAAAGAATCACAGAGTTTGTCAGATGATGAGAATTATGACTGTATATGTCTTATAACACTTGACAACAAAGTAGAAAGTGTCTATGAACAGCAGATATCAGTCAAAAAAGATGGCAAAAAAAAATATATTTCAAAATTTTAGGATATGATAAATATGAAATTTAAAATCAAAATTAAAGATATTATGCTGCCGAAAATACTTATATTTCTTTGTATGGCAATGATGATACTTTTAGGCGGATGCGATTCCGCCTCAAAAGTAAATACGCTGTTAAAGATAAATAATGATCTTTCAGGGGAAAGGATCATGGATATAAGTATAAATAATGAAGTTGTTGCAAATAATTATACAGGAACAATTGATGATATAAAAAAGATAGTTGATGAAAATATTCCTGAAGATTTAAGTTATACATATGATGATGCAGGATTTCATCTTAAGATTGAATTTACTTCACTTGAAGATTATAAAGAAAAGATAAAAAAAATAACCGGTGAAGAAAAAGAGATTAAAATAACTTTACCGGAAAGTGTATGGTCAAACGGTATTTATATAAGTGAAAATTTTTCATCTTCGGATCTTTTGAAATGGTTTAGCAGTGCCATGGTAAGCAAAGGTGCTGTACAAAGTGAGTATGAGCAGTACATAACCACAGCCGGTGATACTTATGTGGAATATGGAGGCGAAAAATATACAACCAATGCCAATATTTATGTAGATAAATCTGAAACTCTTGAAATTTCAAATATTGACATGCTTTTAAAGGTAAATGCATTAAATAATTATGATAGAGATATTGTATTTACACTGCCTGTTGAAGCTGCTGCCAGAAAAAAATCCGAGATAAAGGAATACTTTGAAGAACATAAAACTGAGAATGCCGGTCTTGAAGTAAAAGAAAATGATAATTATATAAGCTATAAATTAAGTGTAAATAATGTAGATAAGGATGAACTTTTAAAATTTGACAAGGCGGTATTTGGCAGTGATAATGTAGGCTTTTATAGTTCTGAATCTTCATCAAATGATCCGTCATTATCATCATATTATTTCCCGGAACTTGATAATGTTGATGCGGATTCTGAACTTCAAAAAGAAAGAAATGAAAAGTATATATCTCCATTTATATCCACAAGTGAGCTTATGGAAAATATAAACTTCTCTTCATATCTGCCGGGTTTAAGAACTACAAATGTAGATTATTATGTTATGGCAGATATGGATTACAGGTATAAGACACCGGATAGTATGATATATTACAATTTTGAAGACATGAATGAAGATGGTAAGGATAAAAAGTATGAGGGATATGTAAAGATAACCTCACAAACCGTCTCCGGTTCGTCGCCTGTAAGGCTTGGGGCAGATATATCAAAGTATTATACGGTTTCATATATAAATATAAATACAACTAAAAAAATATTTAAAGATACTTATATCAGAGATGTTGAATTTATACTTGAGAAGGAAGATATAGACGATGAAACAATCAAAGCTTTGATAGCTGCGTTTGAATCTAAAAACAAAACTGCGGAAACTGATGATAATAAAGAAAATAAAAATACCGGGGCTATTTTTAATGTAAGCACTCATAAAATGAAAGATAAAAAAACAGCTTTACATGTACATGTTGAAGGAACTTTAGATGAGATTGGCGAGATAGCTTATAAAGTATTTGGAGATTCCGGAAAGTTTTCTTATGTAAACAGCAGAGGATTTTTTAAAGTCAGAAAATAAACTGCTGTAGTTGACAGCCTTAGTTTTAGACAAATGCTTGGAGATGAAAAGATATCTGATGATTTTAAAATAAATTATTCTTTTGGCAAAGGTATTTTTTCAAAAATAAGATATTGCAGCGAGCCGGATAATAATTTTAAAAAGACATTTAATAAAATTGAAACGGTATACCATGCACCTGAGTTTAATTTTACTTATGTTGGAACATATATTGATTTCATGTCATTATTATTTTATTTTTTTACGACTGTATTTTTAATATCGTTTATAGTCCTTATGTTTGGGGCTGTTTTTAGGAGAGCTCCTAAAATTGAGGTTATAAAAAACGATGTTATGGATGATATAACTTCTTACGATAAACTAGCTTGTAATACAGGTGCCGGAAAGGAGTTAAAGGCTGTAAATATAAATAAAATAGAAGTGCTTGAAGATAAGACCGGAAAGGTAATAACACCTGACAGTGCCGAAATTGATGATGATACAAAAGCGGATTATATTATATGCAGCAAATGTGCAAACCGTATACCTAAAGATTCAAGATTTTGTGAAAAATGTGGAAATAAAATAAACTAGGAATTATAATTCCTGTAAAAGATATTTATGTGATATAGAAAAAGTAATATTTAAATAAGAATATAAAGGAGGAAAAAAATGGCTTTTTGCAGATTTTGTGGGAAAAAATTAGAAGATGGTGAATTGTGCGGTTGTGCTGATTCAGTTGCACAGATGAAGGGAGATACAAATACAAATGAAGTACAAGGTGCAGCTCAGACAGTGTCGTCAGGTGCTACGGATACTGTTATAAATCCTGCTCTCTCACCCGGCTTGGCGGAGGCGGATAAAACAGATAGTGCTGTTTCCCAGAGTAATACTTTAAATCAATCTGTGTCGCTTCAAAAAGAAAATGTACAGGAAGAGGCTGGAAAACAGAGTATACCCGGACAGGCGGCATCTGAACAAAACGTACAAAACATACCCGGACAGACAGTGCCGCTGCAAGGCGGTCAGTATGCGTCGGTGCAGGCGGCACCTGAGCAAAATGCACAAAATATACCGGGACAGACAGCACCGCTGCAAGGCGGTCAATCTATGTCGGGGCAGGTAGTACCGACAAGTTATACTCAGGGAGGAACTCAGCAGCAAAATAATACAGGCTATCAGACACAGTTTAATAATATACCGCCACAAAGCGGTATGAATTCAAACTCCGATCAGTTTGAACAGTTTAAACAGAGCAGTGCAAATTATATAAAAAAGGCTTTTGATATTTTTAAAAAGCCTGTAACTGAAGGAAAAAAGTTTGCAAAAAGTATAGATTATATATTTATTGCTGTGATATTTTGCGTACAGGCATTTATATCATCACTTGTAGCATTGGTTTTTTCAGCAAAATTAGATGGATTTTTTGCAAAACCGCCTATTGCCTTTTTGCTTACATTTTTTATATCACTTATATTAAGCGGAGGATATATAATATCTGTTGAAGCTATACAAATATACATAAATAAAAAAATCAATTTAGCAGAGGCAGTTGCTATGGCGGTTGTAAGGTCAATATATATAATACCGCTGCTTCTTATTTCACTTATTGTTTCACTGCTTAATATTTATCTGGCAGTATTTCTTATAGTATGCAGCATATTTGCTTCAGTTACAATTCTTGGAGGATATGCCATTTATGAATATACTGTTGAAGAAAATAAAAGATTTGTGGCAGTGCTTATCGGAACTTTAGCGTTTATTATTATATTTAGTCTTGTTATGAGAATATCATTTGATACATATTTTGATTATGTAAAAAAAGTAAATTCACTTATAAATTTCTTTTAGTATTTAATTTATCTTTATAAAGGTTGTATTACTTGTAAAAAGTTTTACAGCCTTTATTTTTTATTTTTTATATAATT
>ERZ773099.1143-NODE-1143-length-20086-cov-12.503270_pt1 | contig 20086 bp, 15 predicted proteins | sample MGYA00511120_ERZ773099 | MGnify/ENA primary metagenome ERZ773099 (study PRJEB29015, sample SAMEA2738012) | human oral metagenome | biome: human oral; feature: human-associated habitat; material: dental | place: China | collected 2104 ...
CTGGACCACCTTCCAGACCATTGAGAAGGGCTGGGCCTACAACCAGGACCAGCTCTCCTCCACCCACCCGGTGGCCGCCGAGATCAACGACCTGCACGACGTGGAGGTCAACTTCGACGGCATCACCTACGCCAAGGGGGCCGCCGTGCTGGCCGCCCTGGTGGGCTACGTGGGCCGGGATAACTTCTTCGCCGGGATCAAGCGCTACCTGGCCGCCCACGCCTACGCCAACGCCACCCTGACCGACCTGCTGGCCGAGCTGGAGGCCACCAGCGGGCGCGACCTGGGCGCCTGGACCAGGCTGTGGCTGCAGGAGGCCGGGGTGACCACCCTGCGTCCCGAGGTGGTCACCGACGACCAGGGGGTCATCACCTCCTTCGCCGTCCTCCAGGAGATCCCCGCCAGCTCCCCCGCCACGCTGCGCCCCCACCGCCTGGCCATCGGCTCCTACAGCCTCCGGGAGGCCGACGGCGCCACCTCCCTGGTGCGCACCGGGCGCGTGGAGCTGGACGTGGACGGGGAGCGCACGCCGGTGCCCGAGCTCGTGGGCACCCGGCGGGCCGACGTCATCGTGCTCAACGAGGACGACCTCACCTACGCCAAGGTCCGCCTGGACGAGGCCTCCCTGGCCACCGGCCTGGAGCGGGTGGACGCCTTCACCGAGTCCCTGCCCCGCTCCATCGTCCTGGCCGCCGCCTGGGACATGGTGCGCGACGCCGAGGCCTCGGCCCAGGACTACCTGGACGCCGCCCTGTCGGCCCTGCGGGTGGAGGAGCACTCCTCGGTGGTCCAGGGGCTCCTGGCCCGGGTCTCGACCTGCCTGGGGCTCTACCTGCCCGCCCAGGTGCGTCCCACCGCCCGCGCCGAGGCCGCCCGCAAGGTCCTGCACCTGGCCCGCACGGCCGCCGCCGGCAGCGACAAGCAGCTCCAGCTGGTGCGGGCCGCGGCCGCCCACGCCTCCACCACCGAGCAGGTCGACGCCGTCGAGGCCCTCCTGACCGGCGGGGAGACCCTGGTGGGCCTGACCATTGACCAGGACCTGCGCTGGGAGCTCCTGACCGGCCTGGTGGCCTCGGGGCGCTACGGCGAGGAGCAGATCGCCGTCGAGGAGGCACGCGACGTGACCACCACCGGCCGTGAGCGCGCCGCCCAGGCTCGGGCCACCGTCCCGACCGAGCAGGCCAAGGAGGCCACCTGGACGGCCCTGGTGGAGGACGCGGACATGCCCAACGAGACCCAGGTCAAGGTCCTGCGCGGCCTGGCCACCGTGGAGGGCGACCCGGCCCTCCTGGTGCCCTTCCTGGGACGCTACCCGCAGATCGTGGACGGCATCTGGTCCTCCCGGACCTTCCACATGGCGGAGAACCTGCTGTCGGGGCTGTGGCCGCTGGCGGCGGTGGGCCAGGAGGGCGCGGAGGCGGAGGCGGCCACGGGCCTGCTGGAGGACTGGCTGGCCTCCCACGCCGGCGCCCCCGCGGCCCTGCGTCGCATTGTGACGGAGAACCTGGACGACACCCGCCGGGTGGCCGCCGCCCAGGCGGCCTCCGTGCCGCGCACCATCCTCTGAGGTATCCCCGCCCCGTTCCCGGGGGCGGACGTGCGCGGGGCCGGATCAGCGGATCCGGCCCCGCGCACGTGCTCAAGGCCCTTGGCGGGCAGGCCCCGAGGCTCTTGGGACCGACGGTGGACGCAGGCCCTTACTACGGGACCGAGGTCAGGCCCTGCGAGCAGCCTCGGCGTTCTTGCCGGTGCGCTCAGCGGCCTGGGCCTGGGCGGTGGTGAAGGCGTCCACGTCGTCCTCCTCACGCCCGGGGGTCCTGAAGTCGAACCTGACAATGAGGAACCGGAAGAGGAAGTAGTAGATGACGGCGTAGACCAGGCCGATAACCGCCAGCAGGACAGGGCCGTTGAGGACGCCGCCGGAGAGCTCGGCGGACTTGCCGAAGTTGAGCACGTAGTCGATCGCGCCGGCCGAGAAGGAGAATCCGTCCTTGATGCCCAGCTCGTTGACCACCGCCAGCGAGGTGCCGGTGAGCACCGCGTGGACGGCGTAGAGCGGGAAGGCCACGTAGGCGAAGGCGTACTCCAGGGGCTCGGTGACGCCGGTGAGGAAGGCGGTCAGGGCCACGGAGACCATGAGGGCCCCGGTGGCCTTGCGCTTGGAGGACCTGGCGGTGTGCCAGATGGCCAGGGCCGCGGCCGGCAGGGCGAACATCATAATGGGGAAGAAGCCGGTCATAAAGCTGCCGGTCCAGGCGTTGGTGCCGTCCACGCCGTTGAAGAAGCAGGTCAGGTCGCCGTGCATGGCCTCACCCTTGGCGTTGGTGCAGTTGCCGAGCTGGAACCACGGCACGGAGTTGAGCAGGTGGTGCAGACCGAGGGGGATGAGCAGGCGGTTAATGGTACCGAAGACGAGGACGGCCAGGGCGCCGGCGGCGCCGCCCTCGGTACCCGCGCGCATGAGCCAGCCGCCGAGCTGCTCGTTAATGAGCCAGTTAAAGGCCGGGTAGACGGCGCCCAGCACCATGGCCACGACAATGGCGGCCATTGAGGTGACGATCGGGACGAAGCGGCGCCCGCCGAAGAAGGCCAGCCAGTCAGGCAGCTTGATACGGTAGTACCTCTGCAACAGCAGGGCGGCCACGACACCGATAATGATACCGGCCAGCACCCCGTAGTTAATGACCGGGTCATCGCCCTCCTTGGGGGCGGCACCCCAGTAGGGGGCCAGGGCGCCGAGCACGCCCTTGAGCACCAGGTAGCCGAACAGGCCCGCCACACCGGTGGATCCGTCCGACTTCCTGGCGAAGCCGATGGCCACGCCCACGGCGAAGATGAGGGGCAGGTTGTCGAAGACCGCGCCACCGGCGGCGGCCAGGACCTTGGCCACGGGCTCCAGCCAGGGCAGCGGGGAGGACAGACCGTCCTTGCCGAGCATGTCGTCCTGCCCCAGGCGCAGGAGGAGGCCTGCGGCGGGCAGGGTCGCGATCGGCAGCATCAACGAGCGACCGAGCCGCTGGGCGACCGCGAAGACGCCGCCCTTTTTCCTTGTTGTCACGTTGTTCTCCGTTCGGGACGGCGCGGCACCTGCGCCACGCCAGTGGGAACCGCCCTCGGGGACGGCGGGTCCGGACCGCTCGGCGTCGAACATGTCTGGACCACTGCTTCCAGCAAAGCCGATCTCGCTGTACATGTCAAGCGGTCCTGCACCCTAACGACTGGATAACGACAAGACCAATCATTAATAACATGGCGTATCTCACTTTTTTGCCCTCCTCTGCGTCCTCCGGTAGACCACCTGGTCCGCTATCGGGCCCCGGAGGGCGGGTCAGCGGAACCCGGCTCCGGGGCACGGGGCCGCCAGCACAGGAGCCCGGGAACCAGGAGCCGCCTATCTTGGCTGGTCAGGGCCGATCCCACGGAGGGACGACGGTTCTCGCGCCAGCCGTACCGCCCCGGCCGCTCCCGGTCGGGCACAGTGGTACGGACCAGATCGGGTCCGTGCCCACGCCCCGGTCCTCTCCGGTACGGTGGTACGGACCAGACGCCGCCTGGTCGGCCCGGCCCCACCCGTCCCGACACCCTCCCCGCCCGCCGGGAGGACAATGGTGATGATGCCCAGACGCCCCACCTCCAAGTACCTACGAGTCCGCGAGTACCTCCTCGGCCTGATCGCCCAGGGCCTGGAGCCCGGCGCCCCGCTGCCCTCCGAGCGCGAGCTGTGCGAGACCTTCTCCGTCTCCCGCATGACGGTGCGCCAGGCCATTGACACCCTCATCGTCGACGGCGTCCTGGAGCGCCACCAGGGCAGGGGCACCTTCGTGGCGCCCCCCAAGCTGGACCTCCAGCCCCGCCTGACCTCCTTCAGCGAGGAGATGCGCCGCCGCGGCATGACGCCCGGCGTCGTCGTCCTGACCATGGAGACGGCCCCCGCCCCGCCGGTGGTCGCCCAGGCCCTGGAGGCCGAGCCCGCTGCCCCCACCCACCACCTGCACCGCCTGCTGACGGCGGACTCCATCCCCATGGCCATCGAGGAGAACTGGATCCCGGCCCACCTGCTGCCCGCGCTCCTGGAGCCCGGCCCGCCCGCCTCGGTGTACTCCAGCCTGACGGCGGCGGGGTTCGACCCCCAGTGGGGCGAGGACGTCATCGCGGGCCACGTGGTCACCCGCGAGGAGGCCACCCTGTTGGGCGTGGCCGTCGGGGCGCCCGCCCTGGACATCACCCGGCGCACCTTCCACGAGCACCACGTCGTGGACTACTCCCGCTCCCTGTACCGTGCCGACCGGTACACCCTGTGGGTCCCGGTGTCGGCCCCCCAGCCCACAGGTCGCACCACCCGCCCCAGAACCGCACCAGACACCAGGAGCGCCTCATGATCAACCTCGATCGACTGGTCGCCGCGCTGGGAGGCGCGGAGAACATCGACACCATCGAACCGTGCATCACCCGGCTGCGCACGGAGGTCCACGACCCCGGTGCCGTGGACCGCGCCGCCCTGCGGGGCACCGGCGCCCACGGGGTCACCGCCGCGGGGCACGTGGTCCAGGTCGTCGTGGGCCCCAACGCGGACACCATCGCCTCGGACCTGGCGGACCTCATCTGGGGCGAGGAGACCCCGGCGCCCTGAGGGGGAAGCCCCCGGCGCCCTGCGGGGCACCGACGCCCTGAGGCCCCGGCAGGTGCGCACGCACCGTGACCACGCTAGGATGTGGACTGGTATGGACCACTATCGGGCGAGGACGCCCGGCTCCCGGTCCCAGCCGGCACTGACGCAACCCAGACGCTAAGGAGACTTCCATGTCCCAGGCACAGAGCATCGTCGACGCCCTCGGCGGGTTCGACAACATTATCGAGATCGAGCCCTGTATCACCCGGCTCCGCTGCGAGCTGGAGGACGTCTCCCTCGTGGACGACCAGGCACTCAAGGCCGCCGGCGCCCACGGCGTCGTGCGCGTGGGCGACGCCGTCCAGGTCGTCGTCGGCCCCAACGCGGACACGATCGCGGAGGACATCGAGGACCTCCGATGAGCCTGGTCGTCCGCGCGCCCCTGCCCGGCCGGGTGCTGGCCGTCGAGGACGTCCCGGACCCGGTCTTCTCCGCCAAGATCGTCGGGCCCGGCCTGGCCCTGGACCCGAGGACGGGCGGGCCCGGCCAGGTCACGGCCGTGTCCCCCATCGACGGCACGGTCGCCAAGGTCCACCCGCACGCCTTCGTGGTCACCAGCCCCCGGGGGCGCGGTGTCCTGGTCCACCTGGGCCTGGACACGGTGTCCCTGGCCGGGGAGGGCTTCACCGTCCACACCGCGGAGGGCGCCACGGTGTCCGTCGGCGACCCCATGGTCACCTGGGACCCGGACGCGGTCCAGGCCAGGGGCCTGGACCCGGTGGTCCCCGTCATCCTCCTGGAGGCCGAGGAGACCACGCTGGGGCTCACCGCACCCGGCACGCAGGTCGCCGCCGGGGACGCCCTGGTGACCTGGGACTGACCTTAGGGAGTCGGGGCGGGGATCCCCGCCCCGACTCCCTGTTGAGGACCGGGCCCGGTAGCCGGCGCCGTGGCCCCTACACCGGGGGCACCGGCAGGTCCCGGCCCCACCGGGGCCCGCGCCCCAGCTCCTGGCGCACCGCGGACAGCAGGCTGGACAGGCGTGCGTTACCGGGCAGGTCCTCCACCAGGACCACCTCGCCGCTGCCGTCCGCCAGGGGCATCCTCCAGTTGGGGTACTCCTGGTCCGTGCCCGGCAGGTTCTGGGCACGCCTCTCCCCGACGCCGTCGACCAGGGCGATCCCCACCAGGACCGAGGGTGTGCGCAGGACGTAGCGGTAGAGGGCCTCGACGACCTGCCGCTCGCTGGGCCGCTCCCCCAGCAGGCCGTGCTCGCGCAGGCGGGCCATCATCCGGTCGCGCTCGATACGCGAGTCGGTACGGACCTCGTCAATGTCCTGGGTCAGCAGGCCCAGGCGCTCACGCAGGGTGACGTGCTCGTCGGCCAGGTAGCCCGCCGTCGGGGGCAGGTCGTGGGTGTTGACCGTGGACAGGGCCAGGCGGCGGTAGGCCTCCGGCTGGGTGGGCCAGCCGTCGCCCTGCTTCTCGAACCACAGCACCGAGGTGCCCAGGATGCCCCGGCTGGTCAGGTAGTCCCGGGCCCAGGGCTCGACCGTGCCCAGGTCCTCGCCGATAATGACGGCCCCCGCCCGGTAGGCCTCCAGCAGGAGGACCCCCACCATGGCCTCGTGGTCGTAGCGGACGTAGGCGCCCTGGCCGGCACCCATGCCGTTGGGGATCCACCACAGGCGGAACAGGCCCATAATGTGGTCCATCCGCAGGGCGCCTGCGTGGCGCAGGACGGTGCGCACCATGTCCCGCAGGGGGGCGTAGGCGCTGCGGGCCAGGTAGGTGGGGTTCCACGGCGGCTGGGACCAGTTCTGCCCCTTCTGGCTGTACATGTCCGGGGGCGCGCCCACGGTCACCCCCGGGGCGAACGCCTGGGGATCGGCCCACACGTCCGCCCCGCGGGGGTGGGTGCCCACGGCGAGGTCGTCCATGACGCCCAGGGCCATCCCCGAGGCCACGGCCTGGCGCTGGGCCCGCCCCAGCTGCTCGTCCACCACCCACTGGAGCCAGGCGTAGAAGTCGATCCGCTCGCTTAAGGTGCGGGCCTCCATGGCCACGTAGGCGCTGCTGGCGTCCCGCAGCGTGGCGGGCCACTGGCGCATGTCCCCGTACTTCTCGCTCAGCGCGCACCACAGGGCGAAGCGCTCCAGGCCGGGCCCCTGCTCGGCGCGGAAGCGATCAAAGTCGCGTTGCCGGGACCGGGAACGTCCTGTGGCAAATATCACCTCCAGGGCCTCGCGCTTGGCCTTCCAGCTGGCGTCGCGGTCAATGGGGTCGGCGCCGTGGTTGGCGGCGCGCGCCTCCTCCGCCCCCCAGCTCACCAGCGAGCGCTGCGGGCCGGGGAGCTCGGCGACCTCGAGGATCTGCTCGGGACGGATGTAGAGGGGGTTGACGAAGCGGCGCGTCACCGGCAGGTAGGGCGAGGGCGTCATGTGCCCGGTGGGCTCGGCCGCGTGGAGGGGGTTGATGAGGAGGAAGTCGGCCCCCTCGTCCCCCAGGAAGCTGAGCAGCTCGGTGAGGTCGGCGGCGTCCCCCACCCCCCAGGACCCCCGCGAGCGCACCGAGTACAGCTGGGCCATGACACCCCACCCCCGCTCCCCCAGGCTGAGGGGGAGATCCAGGTGGTCCGGGGTGACGACCAGGGGGCAGGAGGCCGTGTGGGGGCCGAGCTCCCGGCCGGTGTCGACCTCGGCGACAATGCGGTGCCACCCCAGGGGCAGGTCCTTGGGCAGGACGAAGGAGGCCTGGCTGGTCAGGACACCGTCCACCTCCCGGGCGGGGGCGGGGGTCCAGTCCTCGGCCTGGGCCAGGCGCCTGACCCCGCCGTCCTCCAGTTCCACCTTGGCCCGTACCACGGCGCCGTCGGGCACGTGGACCACCAGGACGTGGGAGGCGCCCCCGCGTACCACGACGCTGGGGGGCAGCACACGCCGCCAGGGGGCCAGCTCGACCTCCTTCAGGGAGGTGGCGATCTCCTCCTGCGTGGAGGCCCGCACCCCCATGGCGGCCAGCACGGCCTCCAGGGTCTCCTGGGAGGGGGCGGCGTAGTGCCCTTGGTAGTCCCAGTACTCGGTGGAGACGCCGTGGGCCTCGGCCAGGCGACGCAGGGCCTCGTTGGCCTCGTGCCGCACGGGGCCGGCGTCGGGCACGACGGTCTGCGTCATGTCCATGGTCACAGGGCGGCGATCTCAGCCGCGAGGGCGTCGGCAGTCGGGCCGACGACGACCTGGACGACACGATCGGAGCGCACCACGCCGAAGGCGCCCGTGGCGCGCAGCGCCTCCTCGTCCACCTTCTCCTGGTCCTTGACCTCCACCCGCAGGCGGGTGATGCAGGGCTCCAGGTCCGTGATGTTGTCAGCCCCACCCAGACCTGTGACGATATCCGCTGCGGTACTCATGGCGTTCCTCTCCGAGCTCTTCAGACCAGTGTGCGAGATCACTCTATCACAGAGGGTTACGTCCCTACACCTCAGGGCGCCGCCGGGAGCGTGTTCGCGGCCCGCGATTCGTCACAGTGTGGCGCAGGTTGCACATTTTCGGCTCCGACCATGCACAATGGGTCCTAACCCACACCCGCCGCGGCCACAGGAGCATCGCATGGCATTGTCAGACGCAACCCCCACCTCCTTGACCGGGATCGGCGTGAGCCCGGGCCTCGTCGCGGGCCCCGTCGCACGCATGGCACCCGGAATCATCGAGCCCGAGATCGCCACCCTGGAACCCAGCAAGGACCTGGAGAAGGAGTGCGACCGCGTCGCCGCGGCCGCCCAGAGGGTCAAGAAGAACCTGGAGCTCTCAGCGGCCCAGGCCAAGGGAGAGGGGCGGACCCTCCTGGAGACGACGGCGCAGATGGCCGCCGACCCCACCCTGACCTCCTCCGCCCAGGCCATGATCCGCGAGCGCCGCCTGGTGCCCGAGCGCGCCGTCTGGGAGGCCGCCGGCACCCTGGCCGCCATGCTGAAGTCCCTGGGGGGCTACATGGCCGAGCGCACCCGCGACGTAGCGGACGTGCGCGACCGCATTGTGGCGGTCCTCACCGACGCCCCCATGCCCGGTATCCCGGTGCTCCCTGAGCCCTTCGTCCTGGTGGCCGAGGACCTGGCCCCGGCCGACACCGCCCTGCTGGACCCGGAGAAGGTTGTCGCCTTTATCACCTCCGAGGGCGGCCCCACCTCCCACACCGCCATCCTGGCCCGCGCCCTGGGCATGCCCGCGATCGTGGGCACCGGCTCGGAGGTGACCGACCAGCTCCACGACGGCGACATCGTCCTGGTGGACGGCACCAAGGGCCAGATCACGGTCAGCCCCAGCGAGGAGGCCCTGCGCCGGGCCAAGGAGCTGGCCAGCCGCGTGCGGGTCTTCCGCGGTGACGGCGCCACCAAGGACGGCCGCGAGGTCCAGCTGCTCGCCAACGTGGGCGACGCCGCCGGGGCCCGCTCCGCCGCCGCGGCCGGGGCCATGGGCGTGGGCCTGTTCCGCACCGAGTTCTGCTTCCTGGACCAGCCCGAGGAGCCCACCATCGAGGCCCAGATCGAGGCCTACAAGGGCGTCCTGGAGGCCTTCCCGGGCAAGAAGGTGGTGGTCCGCACCCTGGACGCCGGCGCGGACAAGCCCCTGCCCTTCCTCACCGACGCCACCGAGGCCAACCCCGCCCTGGGCGTGCGCGCCTACCGCACCACCCGCCGCGACCCCGAGGTCCTGGAGCACCAGCTCCAGGCCCTGGCCAAGGCGGAGGCCGTCACCGACGCCAAGGTGTGGGTCATGGCCCCCATGATCTCCACCAAAGACGAGGCCAAGGCCTTCACCGACCAGGCCCGCGCCCACGGGCTCAAGATCGCCGGCATGATGATCGAGGTCCCCTCGGCCGCCCTCATGGCGGACAAGCTCTTCGAGCACGCGGACTTCGCCTCCATCGGCACCAACGACCTGACCCAGTACGTCATGGCCGCCGACCGCCTGCTGTCCTCCCTGGCGGACCTGTCCACCGGGTGGCAGCCGGCCGTCCTGCGCCTGATCAAGGCCGCCTGTGACGGCGCCGCCGTGCACGGGCGCCCGGTGGGCGTCTGCGGTGAGGCGGCGGCCGACCCGGCCCTCGCCGTCGTCCTGGTGGGGCTGGGCGTGGCCAGCCTGTCCATGACCGCCCGCGCCCTGCCCGACGTTGACGCCGTCCTGAAGTCCGTGACCTTCGAGGACTGCCAGCGCCTGGCGGAGCTGGCCACGAGCTCCGGCACGGCCGAGGAGGCGCGCAACACCGTCCGCGCCGAGCTGCCGATCCTGGAGGAGCTCGCCCTGTGACCACGTCCTACCCCGTCCCCTTCGCCAGCGAGGAGCCCCTGGGCTCAGTGACCCGGGTGCTCGCCCTGGCGGAGGGCGACGGGGTAGACGTCTTCGTGGGGCGGAGCCTGCCCCAGCTCTCCGGACGTGTCTACGGCGGGCAGGTCATGGCCCAGGGGCTCCTGGCGGCGGCGGCGACCCTCCCGCGTGAGGCGGAGGCCGGCGACGCCGCCTCGGCCCCCGGGGCGGGGCCGCACCCCGTCGATGACCTGGCGGCCGCGACTCCGGCCCCCGGGGCGGGGCAGCACCGGGGCGCCCCGAGCGGGCCGGGCGCCCGGCCGGAGGCGGCCCGGGCCGGGGCCCTGCTGCCGGTGCGTGAGCCGCACTCGCTGCACGCCTACTTCCTGCGCGGCGGCAGGCTCAAGGAGCCGATCGAGTTCCACGTGGAACGGCTCCACGACGGACGCTCCTTCTCCCAGCGCCGTACCACCGCCGTCCAGGACGGTGAGGTCCTGCTGGCCATGATCTCCTCCTACCAGCTTCCCCAGGAGGGCGAGGACGTCCAGATCCCGCCCCCGGTGGTGCCCCCGCCCGAGGACCTGCCCAGCGCCATTGAGATCTTCCGCTCCGTCAACCACCCGGCGGCCAGGTTCCTGGGGCGCACCGCGGCCTTTGACGTACGCCACGTGCAGGGCGGTATCTACCTGCGTCCGGACGCGGTGCGGCGGGACCGCCAGCAGCTGTGGCTGCGCGCCCGCGGGAAGGTACCCGCCAGTGCCACGCAGACGGTCCACCGGGCGCTGCTGACCTACGTTTGCGACCAGGTCATGCTGGAGCCGGCCCTGCGCAGCCGGGGGCTGTCCTGGCGCACCCGGGGCATGAGCCTGGCGACCCTGGACCACGCCCAGTGGTTCCACCGGGACGTGGACGCCAACGACTGGCTGCTGGTGGTCCAGGACTCCCCCACCTCCCAGGGGGGCCGGGCCATGGGCCGCGCCCGGGTCTACGACCGCGCCGGGCGCCTGCTGTCCACCATCGGCCAGGAGGGCATGGTCCGGGTGCCCGGCGCCGGGCAGGACGTCGGGGGTCGCTGGCAGGTCAGGGTCGACGCCCAGGACCCCCAGGCAGGGTGACGCGCCCAACGGAACTGCTTACGGTTAGGTCTCGTCTAGTAGTCACATTGGCGTTACGATGTAACCGTCCTGAAATCACGGTAGGTCCCCTGGGACCCTGCCCCGAGAGGTCTGTGCGCCCGGTAGACCCCGGTCCGCACCCTCCGCCAGGGGGGAGGGACCGCCACCCACGATTTGCCTGGAGAGTCCCCTTATGTCCTGCCCAACCTTGACGCGAGCCCTGTCCGTGCTCGCGCTCGCCGCGGCCGTGGTCGTCCCGACCTCGGCGCTGACGCCGGCGGCGAGCGCCGCCGACCCCGAACCCGCGGACTCCACTTCCTGCACCCCCACCACCGAGGTCCCCACCTCCGTCACCGTCTTCAAGGACGACAAGCCGGTGTCCGAGACAAACAAGGTCACCGCCTGGAACCGGGTCAAGCTGCAGTACACCTACAACCTGTCCAGCGGCCACTGCGAGGGCCAGGAGTACAAGATCAAGGCGCCTGAGAGCCTCCACTTCGACCTGGGAACCACCTGGAACCTCAGGGAGAAGAAGCCGGAAGGCACCGCCGCGCAGGAGCGCTCGGCCAACGAGGGAAGCTCGACCACACAGGGCAACGAAACCTCCGATGACACCAAGCCGGTCTCCGATGACGCCAGCAAGCCGGTCGTGGCCACTATGACCTACGAGAAGAGCGACGGCGGCTACCTGTCCGTCAAGCTGTCTGACTACGTCAAGGGCAAGGAGAAGGTCGAGATCTCGGGCTGGGTGGAGGCCACCATTGACGCCTCCATTACGCCCAACACCACCGAGACCCTGAAGTTCAGCGCCAACGACAAGACGATTGACGCCCCGGTCCCGGTCGGTGAGTGCGGGCCCGACTGCGAGGGCCTGCCCACGGCCATGGGCAAGTTCGGCTGGGCCCTCGCCCCCGGGGAGGACGGCACCCGCCCGGGCAGCGTCGTCGTCCAGACCCCCGGCCTGACCCCCGAGATGGCTGGCAGCGAGACCTCCAAGACCTTCAACTGGACGGACAAGACCACCAGCCCCGACCAGGCCTTTGACTGCGACAAGGCCAGCAAGGAAGGGCTCCTGTCCTGGTCCTACGAGGGCCGGACCAAGTGGGGCGACCCCAAGTACGACACCGCCAAGGTGGCCACCGCCACGGTCACCAGCTGCAGCGAGACCGAGGTCTCCGGGTCCGTGACCGTCCCCGCGGGCCAGTTCGCCCGCGTCTACGTCCCCATGAAGTTCTCCGGCCCCGGCAGCTGGACGGACTCGGCCACGCTGACCCTGGGTGACAAGACCTTCCACGCCGAGGCGACCGTGAGCACCCGCAACGGTGGCGGTGAGGGCTTCGGCGTCCTGCCCGCCCAGGTCGAGAACCCTCCCGCCGTGGCTCCCGCCCTGCCCCCCGAGCAGGTCCAGCCCCCGGCTGAGAAGAACGCCGCGGCCCCCGCCGCCCCGGCTCCTGAGCAGCCTGCCGCCGAGCAGCCCGCGGCCCCCGCCGCCGAGCAGCCTGCTGCCGAGCAGCCCGCGGCCCCCGCCGCCGAGCAGCCTGCCGCACCGGCCACCAAGCCTGCTTCTGGCCTGGCCAAGACCGGTGCCACCCTGGTGCCCGCGGTCATTGCGGTCGTGGCGCTGCTGGGTGGGGGCGCGTTCCTCATCGCCCGCCGGGTCCGCGGCAACCGCTGACCACCGGCTCCCAACGTGGGTGGGGCGGGGACCGTGAGGTCCCCGCCCCACCCTTGTGCGTACTTTCGCCTGCGCGCGGGCTCCGGGGCCGGGAGAGCGTAGCGGGCTACGCTGCGGAGCTGAGTGGGGGCCGCGCGGGCTCCGGGGCCGGGGGCGCGACACGGTAAACGGAGACGCCCCTGGCTGGTGGGGCCGTGGTGGGAGACTGCCACCATGAGCGCACCCGTGGACGTCCTGCTGGTCGAGGACGAGGTGGACCTCGCCGCCGTCACCCGCGACTACCTGGAGGCCTTCGGCCTGCACGTGCTCAGCTGCCCTGACGCGGAGTCCGCCCTGCGCCACCTGCGCCCCCAGGCGCCCGGCGTCGCCCTGCTCGACGTCAACCTGCCCGGTATGAGCGGTTTCGAGCTGTGCCAGCACCTGCGGGACAGGCAGGTACCGGTTATCTTCGTCTCGGCCCGCGGCACCGACGTGGACCAGGTACACGGCCTGTCCCTGGGTGCCGACGACTTCGTCACCAAGCCCTTCTCCCTGGCCGTGCTCCTGGCCAAGGTCCGCCGGGCCCTGGAACGTGGCGGCGCCACCACTGGCCCCACCGGCCGGGGAGCCCCCACCGGCTGGGTGAGGGCGGACTTTGACGACGGACGCCTGCGGGTGGAGCTGTCCACCGGCCGCACCTACCTGGCGGGGCACGAGCTGCACCTGACCACGCTGGAGGACCGGATCCTGGCCCACCTGGTGTCCAGGCGCGGCACGGTGTGCACCAAGGAGGAGATTATCCGCTCGGTGTGGGGTGACGAGTTCACTACCCCGGGCACCCTGACGGTGCACGTACGCCGTCTGAGGGCCCGGATTGAGAAGACACCCGAGTCCCCCACCTACATCCACACGGTGTGGGGGCGCGGCTACCTGTTCGAGGCCCGCTAGTGCGCCGCCTGTCCGTCCCCGTGGCCCTGCTGGTGGCCGTCCTGGTCACGGGGACGTGCACCCTGGCCCTGCTCGGCACCCGCCAGGCCCCCGGTGCGGACACCGCCAGGATCAACGACGTCGTCCAGCGCCTGGCAGCCGCCTGGCCCCACCCTGAGGCAGCTGGACTGGACGGCATGGCCGACGCACTAAGGGTGGTGGACGCCGCAGGAGCCCCGGTGCCCCTCGGCCCCGGGGCCGCGCCGGTGGGGTACAGCGGGCTCGGGGTCATGCAGTGGACGGGCGAGCACCGTCCGCTGACCAGCCCCGTGGTCGTGGACGGGCGTACCGTGGCCTGGGTCTGGCTCGACGACGGGTACACCACCGCCGTGGCCGCCCACCAGCGTGCCCTGGCCCGGGCGGGCACGGCCACCCTGGTCCTGACCCTGGTCCTGGTCCTGGCCCTGGTGGGCTGGCTGGGCGTCCGGGTACTCCTCCCCTTTAAGCGTCTGGAGCGCTTTGCCGCGCGGGTGGCGGGAGGGGACCTGTCCGCCCCGCTGGAGATGGACCGGGCCAACGCCTTCGGGGCCTGGACGCAGAGCTTTGACCTGCTGCGCACCGAGCTGGCCGCCTCACGCCAGCGCGAGGCGGACGCGCAGGCCTCCAAGGAGGCCCTCATCGCCCAGATCGGCCACGACCTGCGCACGCCCGTGGCCACGATCTGCGCCACCGCCGAGCTCCTCCAGCTCACCGAGGACTCCCCTGCCCGTGAGCGCCTGGAGGTGGTCCGCTCCAAGGGCCACCAGGTGGACGCCCTGATCAGTGACCTGTTCCGGGCCCACTCCAGCCAGGTGGACGCCCTGAGCGTGAGCCCTGCGGACCTGAGCAGCCGCGAGGTGGTCGCCCTGGTGCGCCAGGCCGACCACCGTCAGCTCGTGGAGGCCACCGACCTGCCCCAGGTGCTGGTACGTGTCGACCGCCTGCGCCTGGCGCAGGTCATTGACAATGTCGTGCAGAACTCCTACAAGTACGCGGGCACGCCCATCCGCCTGACCGGCGGCCTCGAGACGGGCTGCCTGCGCCTGGTCCTGACCGACGCCGGCCCCGGCGTCGCCCCCGACGAGACCAGCCTGATCTTTGCCCGGGGGCAGCGTGGCCGGGGTGCCGTGGGCGTCCCCGGCCAGGGGCTCGGCCTGTTCACCTGCGCCCAGCTCATGGAGCGCATGGGCGGGCACATTGAGGCGAGCCTGCCTGACACAGGTGGCCTGGCGATAACGCTCTACCTGCCGCTGGCCTGACCCGGTGGCTACCGGGGGCCAGCTGGCGTCCTACAGCGGCGCACCCCCGGGCCTGCACGCCGCCAGCGCACCAGGGGCCTGGTCCCCTGGACCGGCTCGAACTGCTGACGGCACTGGCGCCAGCCGCCGATCGCAGGCAAAACGTAGGGCTTTCGTAAGGACTTACCCGTGGTGCCTCCCATAGCGTCGACCCCGTTACGAGAGGAGCACCTGTGCCACCGACACCACAAGAGGACCCTGACAGTGCCGTTATCACCACCGACAAGCTCTCCAAGAGCTTCTCGGTGGGCGGGGCCCAGCAGCACGTGCTGCGCAATCTGGACCTGGAGATCACCGCGGGCTCCTTCACCGTGGTCATGGGCCCCTCGGGCGCGGGCAAGTCCACGCTCCTGTACGCCCTGTCCGGGCTGGACCGTCCTACCCTGGGCACGGTGAGGCTGGACGGTACGGATTTGACCGCCCTGGGCGAGGACGCCCTGGCCCGCTTCCGCCGCGGCCACTGCGGCTTCGTGTTCCAGCAGGCGCACCTGCTGGACTCCCTGACCGTCCTGGAGAACCTCCTGGTCGTGGGCCTGCTGGTCAGCCGGGACCGCGGGGCCCTGGCTGACAGGGCCCGCTCGCTGCTGGAGCGCGTCAACCTGCCTGAGAGAGACTGGACCAAGGTACCCACCATGCTCTCGGGCGGGGAGGCGCAGCGCGTGGCCATCGCCCGGGCCCTGATGAACCGGCCCGCCGTGGTCTTCGCCGACGAGCCCACCGGCCAGCTGGGCTCCGAGCAGTCCGCCGCCGTCCTGGACCTGCTCAGCGACGTGCACGCAGATGGTCAGACCATTGTCATGGTCACCCACGACGTACGCTCCGCCGCCCGCGCCGAGCGCGTCCTCTACCTGCGTGACGGCCACGTCTCCCACGAGTGCTCCCCGTCCGGCAGGACCGAGCGTACCCAGGCCCTCACCTCCTTCCTGACCGAGATGGGGTGGTGAGGGTGCTGAGGTCTCTGACGGCACGCCCCTGGCCGCTGCTGGTCCGCCGCACCCTCCGCAAGCACCCGGGCCTAGTGGGGGCCGTGACGGTCCTGTCCCTCGTCTCCGGGCTGCTCATGAACGTCGGGCTGGTCATGATGACCCAGCACGGCGCGTACCTGGAGCACAAGGCGGATGAGTGGAACTCCCCCGACGACGCCACCCTCATACCGCAGAGTGAGCAGGCCGACGCCGTCACAGCCGCCCTGCGTTCAGAAAAGCGTGTGCGCGAGGTAGAAACCAGCTCCATGGTGGGCGTGCTGGGCTCGATCCCCTACGCCAGCTCGACCCTGCCGTCCAGGTTCCTCTTCTACGACATTGACTCCACCCCGCAGATGGGGCGGTGGGACGTCGTCTCCCAGCTCACCGACCCCGTGGAGGACCCCGTCTGGGTGCCCGCCACGTTCCAGGCCTCCGGCGGCTATAAGCTCGGTGACGCGCTGGTGCTCACCTCCCCCGCGGGTGAGCGCACCTTCCACATCCAGGGGTTCACGGAGTCCACCTACGGGGGGATGCCTGCGATCGGCCTGCTGTGGCTGGGGGTACCCGGTAGCAGCTACCGGCAGCTGGAGTCCCAGGCGCGTGAGCACGTGGCCGGCCTGCAAGCCGCCGCTGACGGTGAGGCCGCTGGCGCACGACAGCTGAACCGGGCACCCGGCTGGGTGCCGTTCACACTCATCAAGGTACGGACCGACGCCGCCGGGGACGACACGGTCGTCAGCGACGTCCTCACGCACCTGGACGTGACCGCAACCTGGGACATGACCCGGACGACCGTGTCCATGGCCAACCAGATATCAGTGAGCCTGACGTCCGTGGTCATCCTGCTCTTCTCCTCCATGATCACGGTCATGGCGCTGCTCATACTGACCTCTATGCTACGCAGCGCCGTCCGCGAGGACCTGGCGACGGTGGGCGCGCTACGGGCCACGGGGTTCACCACGGGCGGGGTGATGCGCCCCATGGTGCTCTGCCTGACGCTGGTCGCCGCTGCGGGCGGGGTGGTCGGAGCCGCCCTGGGCTACGCCGTCCTGCCCTACCTGTCCTCGCTCCTGCGCGCCCAGGCCGGGATCACCTGGAGAGCACGGTTCGACCTCGGACTGCTCCTGGTGTGCACGGCCGTGCTGGGCCTCCTGGTCTGGGTGGGCGGGGCCCTGGCCGCACGGCGCGCCAGCCGCATGAGCGTGGTGGAGGCGCTGCGCGGCGGCCAGGCCGACCACTCCTTCGCCCGCGCCCGTCTGCCCCTGGAGCGCGTGCACGGGCCACTGGTCGTACTGCTCGGCTTCAAGAAGGTGCTGGCAGCACCGGGGCGCGCGCTACTCATCCTGGTGGTGACCGGTGCCTGCACCACGGCCTCGGTCTTCTCCGCCTCGGGTCTGGGGACGCTCGCGGACCGGGACAACGCCCTGTCACTGCTCCTGGGCGGCGTCTTCCCGGACGTCACCGTCACGACGCAGTCGCCGGGCGACCTGGACCAGGTCATGGCCCAAATCCGGCAGACCGACGGCGTAGCCAGCGCGCTGCCCTACTCCCAGCACTCCGAGAGGGTCAACGGCACGGGCGTCCTCCTCATTGCCGTGGACCGGGTGGAGGATCTTCCTGTCAACCCCGTCTACGAGGGACGGCCCGCCCGTCACGCCAACGAGGTCGTCCTGGGCCCAGGCCTGCAGCGCCCTGGGGTCCGGGTCGGCGGCACCTGGACCATGACCCACAGCGGCACCAAGAAGGAGTTCCTGGTCACAGGCCTGGCCAGCGGTGTGGTCAACGGTGGGAGCTTTGCGATCCTGACCCGTCAGGCCTACCAGGAGCTCGTGCCCGACGCGCAGCTGAACGACGTCGGCGTCTTCACATCCCCGGGCACCAGCTCCGAGGCGGTGACCAGGACGCTGCAGGATGAGCTGGGCCCCACCGTCCAGGTGCTCAACATACGCGACGCCATGGCGGTTCAGTTGGAGAGCTACACGTCCGTGGTCCCGCTTCTGTCGCGCACCCTCATGGTGTTCACCGGCCTCGTGGTGGTCCTGGTGGTGGCGCTCATGACCACCTCCCTGGTGGCCCGGTCCCGCCGCACCTCAGGTCTGCTCAAGGCCCTGGGCATGACCTCGCGGCAGGCGGCGGCCCAGGTGCGCTGGACCATACTCCCGCCCCTGGTCCTGGGTACCGTGCTGGGCTGCGTCGCGGGCGGGGTGTTGGTCATGCCACTGCTGGAGGTCATGCTCAGCGGGGTCGGGATCAGGAAGATCACGGTAGGGATCCCGTTGTGGCCCACCCTGGCTGTAGGGGCCGTGGTGCTGCTCACCGCCGTGGCGGCGACCGTGGCCGCCACCCGCCCCGTCAGGAAGGTCACCGCCTACTGCCTGCTCACGGAGTAGCGGCGGCTCGCCCCTTACCTCCCGTCAGGGTGGCGCCCCGATCCTCTGGGGGCGCCACCCTGACGGGTGGTGAGAGGCCGACTACCGGCAAGCGGACGAGCAGTATGCCCGCCCTCAGGGCGCCCGCCGTGCGACAGGCGCCTGCGCCCTGGCCCCTGCCGGGGCAAGGACCGTCAGGGCGTCACCGGGGAGTCGTCAGCATCACGCGGGAACACCGCGTCGAGGAACTTCTGCTCATTGAAGTCCGCGTACTCCAGGCTCCCCCCGATACGTTCCAGGGCGCGACCAAGATAGATCAGGCGCGTATCGCTCTGGAGGAGCCGGGACGGCCTGTCAACCGTCTGGTCCTCATCGACATAGAAGAACACGTTCAGCTCGATCTGCTCGTCGTCGACAGGCGCCTCGACGACGATCTGGGATCCACGAGGCGCGACCCTCGCCGCGGAGTACACCATGTCCCGGAGCGCCATTATGAACATGGCCGCCGGGAGCTCCCCGACGAGTCTTGTCAGCTCAGTCAGGTTAGGCAGGTCGCCCTCAAGGTCCAGGCCCGCGTAAGCCGCCTCCGAACGGCACAGCGCCCCCACGGCCCGCCTGACCGTCATCCTCCTGGCGCCGAGCAGCGTCCTGTCGTTGACCGTCGCGACGTGCCCCATGTACCACCTGGCATCCAGGACCAGGTCAACAGACCTGTCAGCCAGGTCATTAAGGTCGTCCGACGCGCCCATGACCCGCATCCACCCTGCCAGCTGCCCCAGGAGCTCACCGGCACGGTCGCAGATCCTCTTGCTGTTCCGCGCCTGGATCATGGCCTCAAGGTGGTACCTTCCCCGGTCGGTCCTGGCGGCAGCAAGGCGTAGCTGCTGCCTGCGCGTCCAGGGCCTGGTAGGACGTACGTGGTCCTGCTGCGTCCGGGGCCTCATGAGCGGCACCTCGGCGTACGCGCCACGCAACGACTGGGCCCAGGCCGGGTCAGCGCCCCGGAGGGCGGGCCGCCTGGCGGAGGTGCGGCTGCTTGATCTGCTGGTCGAGCTGCCACGCCAGCGGGCGGGCCGCCTGGTGGGGGTGCGGCAGGTCCACGGTAGGTGAGACGGGCGGGCATGGGGACTCCTTTCAACGGTTGTGTCCCGACCTACCTATCTTCCCCGATCTGCGGCCATTGCGCTCTTCACATTTGTTATAGTTTGGCATCAATATGGGCACGGCTTGGGTCCGCGGCTATGAGTCATGACCTGTCGATCGGAGGCACCTATTCGGCAGCACTAGGACACCACCCAGCATGATCAAAACCTTACGCCCATAGCTGTACTTTGGCTAAAAGCATAGGCGACGCATGACGTATGCGAAGGCCAGGAGACCACCCACCTGTCACCGCGGCGGGTGGCCGCCCCGGCAGGGGCGGGGCGACCGGCCCTGACCCACCCACGTAAGAGCGCGGGCAGGGCCGGGGGCAGGGGCCTACCCGCCACCGGCCCCGGGCTACGGCCTGCGTCCGTCCAGGGCCGCGAGCGGCCTTGGCCTTCGGCTCAATCGACGTGTGCTCGGCTCCGCCTCCAACACGCTCAATCGCCTCGGAAGCCCGAGCAAGCTCGGCTTCACTCGGCTCAATCGACGTGTGTTCAGCCTGCGGCCTCCAACACGCTCAATCGCCTCAGCCAAGACCGCGAGCGGCCTTGGCCTTCGGCTCAATCGCGTGTGAGCTTGCGGTAGGTGACGCGGTGGGGGCGGGCGGCCTCGGCGCCCAGGCGCTTGACCTTGTTCTCCTCGTAGGAGGCGAAGTTGCCCT
>ERZ773099.1144-NODE-1144-length-20084-cov-9.718758_pt1 | contig 20084 bp, 18 predicted proteins | sample MGYA00511120_ERZ773099 | MGnify/ENA primary metagenome ERZ773099 (study PRJEB29015, sample SAMEA2738012) | human oral metagenome | biome: human oral; feature: human-associated habitat; material: dental | place: China | collected 2104 ...
TTTTTATTTTCTTCTCTAGAAAGAAAATAAAAAGATAATAAACAAAATGGGAGTCCTATAAACATTCTTGCTTGTACAGAATCTAAAAATATATTAGATATCATATAAAAAAATATAAAAAAATGTTTATTTCCTTTTAACTTTGATAATACTATATTAATAATACATAAAGAAAATAAAATTGTTAAAGCTTTAAAATTATAATATGATAAGGATAAAGTTCGACCTAATTTTACTAGGAAATTGTACCCATATTCTTCAATGATATAATCTCTACTTGTATTTCCTATATAATTTCCATCATATATACTGTAATCTGGAATTTTAGAATTTCCTAATAATATAAAAAATATTAAAAAGAAACTTAAATAAATTAACATATTATTTTTCTTTTTTAAAATAATATACATAAAATTAATAATAACTATTAAGATATATAGTATTAACAACATTATTCTAAAAATTCCTTTCTTAATAATAGACTTATTGAATCTTTTTTATATTTAAAAACTTTTTTTAAATTTCTAATTATATTGTTATCAATTTTTGATGTAGATACACTTTCTAAATGATGTATTTCAATTGTTTCATCATAATATGTTATATATCTTTTCTTCTTTATATACCATGCAAGAAGATCTTCCTCAGCATATAAAAAAGTTCCAGGAACGAAAGCAAATCTTTCATTTTCTATATAGTTTTTTTTATAAATTATAAAAGATCCATGAGGGACTATGTTGTAGAAATTTTTTATAACTTTATTATCTTCTCCCTTTTTCTTTTTATTTTTTATTTCTAAATACAATTTAGCTAAAAATTTAAAATGATATATAAAATATAACAAATTAATTTTTAACCACTCAATTAGTACTTGTTTCTTATTTAATTTTTTTTCTCTAAAAGGATTTTGATTTATTCCTTCTAAATTAATAATTTTAGGTGCTATTATATCACAATTATCTATTTTCATAATTTTTTTCAATATATCTTTATCTTTAATAAGAATATCGTTATTCATAACTATTAAAAAATCTGGATTTAAGTTTTCTTTTGAGAACAAAAAACCTATATTATTCCCCCCTGAAAAACCTAAATTTTCTTTATTTTTTAATAATTTTATATTTTTATTGGCTTTGTATTCTTTCTCAAGTAATAAAATACTTTCGTCTTCCTTGGAAATTGGATTTAAGACTAAAACTATTTCCATTTGGCAATTAATAGGCTGTTTTAAAGAAAGTAAAGATTTCACACAATTATTTGTCACATCAAAATTTTTATAATGTAAAATACTAAAAACTATCCTCATTTTTCACCTCATCAATCATTTTTTCAAATTGCTCTTTCCATGTTAGATTATGGTTAACTAAATAATCTCTAATTTCTTTAGAGAGAGTTTTACTTTGAATTTTTTTATAAAATTCTAATATTTCTTTTATATCTACAGGTTCCTCATTTAAAGGAACTTTATAAGCAAATGGAAAATTTATTAATATTCTTTCTTCCCAACCATATACAAAAGGGATTCCTCTTGCAATATATTCTTTTGTTTTTAAAGCTGAACCATAGTACGAATTAGCTCTATGATTTCCCATAGAACCTACAGCGAAATGTGCTTCATCAATATAAGTATCTATTTCATTTCTTTTCATTTTACCTAAAAATTTTACTTTTTCTGATAAGGATAAATCCTCCACTAGTTTCTTAGTATTCTTACTGTATTCACCTATAAGTAAGAGTTCTATATCAATAGATGTTATCTTATAGGTTGTTTTATAATAATTACTTATTCCTTTTATAAGTCTATCAAGTCCATGTGTTATATTTTCAAAAGCAACATTGATGAAAATAAATTTATTTTCTACTCTTTTGTATTCTTTTATCTTAAAATCATCTATATTCAATGTATTTTCAATTTCATAAGTTGGAATTCCATATATATTTTTCAAATTTGTCATTGACGCTATATAATCACAATATTTATGAGCTTTTTTTGAATACATTTCATCTAAAATCTTTATAGGATTAAATCTATCTTTTTTTACAAAGACTGGATAAGAGTGAGCCTCCATTATAACTTTTTTAGATTTCTTCTTAAGAACTTTTAATAAATTTATATAAAATGAATCAAAAAAATGGTATCTCAAATAAGAAAACTCTAATTCTACATCATTTTTTAAAAAATAATCTTTGCACAGCAACAATAACATGTATCTTCTTAAGATATGATTAATTTTTCCATTTTTAAAAAAATATTTTTTTTTCACTAAAATATTTCCAGTATTATCAAAAATAGCTACACCATCTTCTAAATAACCGGAATAAATTACATCATATCCTAACTCTTGAAAAGCTTCTATTTGTTTTTTTACTTTTTGAGTTATTCCAACAGTTTCATCATAAACTCTAAAATTTGCATAAAAAAACATCTTTTTCATATTTTAAAGCCTCCAATAATCAAAATTTTCTTCTAATGTTTCTTTTGGAAATATTGATTTAATATCTATAAGTAATGGTTTTTTATATTCTTCTTTAAAATACTTCTTTAATTCTATTGGATTCATATCTCTATATTTTTTATGTCCTACCCCAACAACAATGACATCCAAATTTTTAACTTCATTTAAATCAACTAATTCTACTCCATATTCTAGCATTGCATCTTCTTTACTTGCTTCTGGATCTGTAACTAATACATTTACACCATATTCCTTTAGTTCTTTTATTATATCATTAATTTTTGAATTTCTTAAATCTGGACAATTTTCTTTAAAAGTTAATCCCATTACTAATAAATTAGAACCTTTAATATTCATATTATTATTTATCATTTTCTTTAAAGTTTTTTCAACAATAAATTTTGACATATTATCATTTATTCTTCTTCCAGATAAAATAATTTCTGCATGATGACCTATTTCAGCTGCTTTATTTGCTAGATAATATGGATCTACTCCTATACAATGTCCTCCAACTAATCCTGGTCTATAAGGTAAGAAATTCCATTTTGTTCCAGCTGCTTCTAATACTTCTAAAGTATCTATATTCATTTTATCAAAAATCATAGCTAATTCATTTATAAAAGCAATATTTATATCTCTTTGTGAATTTTCAATAACTTTAGCAGCCTCTGCAACTTTTATAGAAGTTGCTTTATGTATTCCTGCTTCAATAATACTACCATATATTTGAGTAATTTTATTTAAACTCTCGTCATCCATACCAGAAACTATTTTCACTATTTTTGTTAAAGTATTTTTTTTATCTGCTGGATTGACTCTTTCTGGCGAATATCCTACTTTAAAATCTTTTCCATACATTAATTTAGATTCTTTTTCTAAAATTGGTACACACACTTCTTCTGTTGCTCCTGGATACACTGTTGATTCATAAACTATTATTGTTTCTTTATTAAGATTTCTCCCTACTACTTTTGAAGCACCTTCTAATGGCTTTAAATCAGGAGCTTTATTATCTAATACAGGAGTTGGAACAGCAACAATAATAAAATTACATTCTTGAAGTTTCTTTTCATCACTTGTAAATTCAATATTTTTACTATTTTTTATTCTATCATCTCCAACTTCGTTAGTAGGATCTAATCCTAATAAATATTTTTCTATTTTCTTTTCATTAACATCAAATCCAATGACATTATAACCTTTTTCAGAAAAAGCTATTGCTAATGGTAAGCCTACATATCCCATTCCAACAACTGCAATTTTATTAGTTTTTATTAAATTTTCCATATTTCCTCCATGTATAAATATAATTTAATTTTTATTATTTTCTAACGATAAATAAATATTTCTCATACTCTTTTCTACTTCTTTTATATCAAATTTTTTTACAAAATTTAAATTAAAATTTTTGAATTTTTGACATAATTCCTTATTGTCATATAAACTTTTAATTCCTTTAGCAAAGCCTATTATATCATTACTTTTATACGAAAAGCCAGTTACATTATTAAATGAATAGTCATTTATCCCGTGAATATTTGAAGTTAATAATGGTAACCCAGCTGACATTGCTTCAAGAGAAGCAATACCAAGTCCCTCCATTTTAGAAGGAAATAAGAAGGCATCTGAACTCATATTTAACTCAACTATATTACTTCTTCTGCCAAGAAGTTTTACATTATTTTCTAAATTATTTTGCTTTATATATTCTTGATATTTTTCTAAATTTACTCCATTACCTACAATTAAATACTTAAATGATATTTCTGGATATTCATTTTTTAATTTTTGAATTGCTTTTATTCCAATAATATGATTTTTTCTATCACTTAATTCTCCAACTGACAGTATGACAAAATCCTCTTCATCTAATCCTAATTTTTCTCTATAGTCCTTTTTATCAAAATTTTCTATATAAAATTTTTGAGTATCTAATCCTACTCCATTTATTTTAAAAATATTTTTAGCTTTAAATTTTAATTTAGCTAGATTATAATCTTCTTCATTTATTGTTATTAATATGTCAGTGTATTTAGATAAAAGATACTCTATAGGATAATAACATAGCCAATTTTTTTTTGAAACTCCTTTAAAAAAATGAAATCCATGTGCTGTATAAATAACTTTTGCTCCGCATACCTTTCCTAGTAATCTTCCTAATACACCACCTATTGGTGTATGACAATGAATAACATCAAATTTTTCTTTTTTAACTAATTTCTTTAATTTAAAAAATACTCCTATATTCTTTAATGAAAAAGGACTTCTATGTATGTCAAAAAAATGTTTTTTTATACCTTTTAAGTCATCAATTTTCTTTGTAGTATAATCACTACCTGTTGTGGTATCATGTAAATTAGCTACTGTATGCACTTCATAACCTAATGAAAGTAATATTTTTATATCATTGATTTCAAATGATTCTAAAAAATCATATATACTTGCTAAAACTAACACTTTTTTCTTAGTCATCCCTCACCTCTTTATTTATTAATCAATATTTTCTCTTATTTTTTTACATGGATTACCATAAGCTATACAATTATCACCAATGTATTTAGTGACTACAGCACCAGCCCCTATTAGCGAATTTTTACCTACTTCAGTTCCTAATGTAACTATAACTCCATCATCTAATAAAGTATTTTCTCCTATTTTTACTCCTCCTGATAATATTACACCTGAAGCTATATATACATGATCTTCTATAATATTATCATGATTCACTTGAGAGCCTGTATTTACAACTACATTATTTCCTATTACTGGATTTGGAGTAATAAGACATCCACATTCTATTAGAATTCCTTCACCTAATTTTGCATTTTTTGAAATTACTGCATTTGGATGAATTATATTTACAGAATTCCATCCAGAATTTTTAAAAAGTTCCCACACTTTTTTTCTATATTTCATATTTCCAAATGATATAAAAAATTTATCTGTTCCCAATTTCTCTTTTAATTCTTTTAAATCTGTTTTTGAATAATCTATATCTAGAATAGGAATTCCTTCAAAAAACTTTTCTTCTTTTGCTTTATCTAAATTTTTATCTAAAATTCCAATTACATCATATTTATTTTGTTCTTGAATATTGTATAAAACTACTCTTGCATGTTGCCCTGCTCCTACTAACAAAATTTTTTCTTTCATTTTTTCTCCATTTCTCTATACTTATCAAAGTCTACTTCTTTATTTTCTTCCTTAAAGTCTGAAATATCTTCTCTTTTTAAAACTTTTTTTATTGTTAAAAGCACAATTTTAAAATCAAATAAAAGACTTAATTTTTCTACATATTCAATATCATATTTAAATTTTTCTTCCCATGATAAAGAGTTTCTGCCATTTACTTGAGCCCATCCACTTATACCCGGTCTAACATTATGTCTTTTCTTTTCATCTGTAGTATAGTATTCTAAATATTGAACAAGAAGAGGTCTTGGTCCTATTAAACTCATATCCCCTTTTAATATATTAAAAAATTCAGGTATTTCATCTAAACTTGTTGAACGTAGAAACTTTCCAAATTTAGTCAATCTATCTGCATCAGACAATAAATTTCCATCCTTGTCTTTTTTATTAGTCATAGTTCTAAATTTATACATCTTAAAAATTTTTTCATTTAAGCCTGGTCTATCTTGTTTGAATAAAATTGGACTTCCTAATTTTACTCTTACTAAAATAGCAATTACAATATATAACCACCAAAAATACAAGATAAAAATCAACGAAATAATAATATCCAAAAATCTTTTTAAAAATTTTCTATACATTATTTTTTAAACTCCTTAATCTTTTCTATAACTTGATAAACTTCTTTTTCAGTCAAATTAGAACTACAAGGTAAGTTTAAAATTCTATCATAGTAATAAAGAGCTTTTTCTATTTCATAACTTTGACAAGTTGAATATGGTTTTTGTTGATGTATCAATCCCCAAATAGGTCTTGTTTGTATTCCAGCATCAACTAATTTTTGAAGTAACTCATCTCTTCCTATTCCATATTTTTCTTTATCTATTTTTAAAGAATAGAACCAATAATTTGCTCTAATTCCTTCTACAAAAGGTAAAATTTCTAAGCCTTCTACTTTTTCAAGTTCTTCTTTGTAGATTTTATAATTTTTTATTTTAGTTTCAATAAAACTTTCTAATTGATCAATTTGGCTAGTTCCTAAAGCTGCTTGTAAATTTAACATACGATAGTTATAACCTATTTCATCATGAATAAAATATAAAGTATCTTTCTTTGCTTGTGAAGATAAAAATCTAACTTTTTCTACCAATTCTTCATTATCCCCAACAACCATTCCTCCACCACCAGTAGTGATGATTTTATTAGCATTGAAAGAAAGTACTCCTATATCACCTATAGTTCCAGCATATTTCCCTTTGTATCTACCTTCTGTATAGTAAGTTCCTAAAGCTTCTGTTGCATCTTCTAGTACTTTTAAGTTATATTTTTTGGCAATATCCATTATTTTTTCCATATCTGCCATATTTCCAAATACATGTACTATTACTAAAGCTCTTATCTTTTTATTTGTTTTTTTATTTACTAATACTCCTTCTTTGAAGTCACATTCTTCTGAACAGAATTTTTCTAATTTTATAGGATCCATACATAGGCTATCATTGCAGTCTATAAATATAGGGCTAGCCCCTAAATAAGTTGTAGGATTTACTGCTGCTATAAATGTTAAAGTTGGCACAAAGACTTCTTCATCTCTTTGAACTCCTAAAACTTGTAAAGACATGTGTAGACCTGCTGTCCCACTTTGAACTCCTGCTGCAAACTTAGTCTTCATATAATTTTTTACTTTTGTTTCAAACTCAGGTATAAACCTACCTCCAGTTGAAACCCAACCACTTTCTAAACATTCTTTTAAATTATCTAAAATATCCATTGATAGATTAGGAACTGATAAATTAATCATTTTTATTCCACTCTCCCTTTAAAAGTACCAATAATACTAGCCAAAGTTCTTCTCATTCCAATAGTATCATTATTTTTTATTAAATCTTTTAATGTTGTATAGTAATCATCTATATCAACCTGTACTTTTTCATTTTCCATATTAGTGATAAATATCTTATTATTTGATGTCTTTTCTGATGAATTTACATCATATAGAAGTTCTTCAAATAATTTTTCTCCAGGTCTTAGTCCTACTATATCTATTCCAACATTTGAACCTGATAACTTTATCATATTCTTTGCTAAATCATAAATTTTAACTGGCTCACCCATATCTAATATTAATATTTCTCCACCTTTACCAATAGTAGCTGCTTCTATAACTAGCTGAGCTGCTTCTGGTATAGTCATAAAATATCTTATTATATCTTTATGAGTTAATGTTAAATTTTTACCTTCTTCTATTAATTTAGAAAATATAGGTATAACTGAACCATTACTTCCTAAGACATTTCCAAATCTAACAGCCATAAACTTTGTATTTGAATCTTTTTCTGAATATTTTTGAAATATCATCTCACAAACTCTTTTTGTAGCTCCCATTACATTAGTTGGATTAACTGCCTTATCTGTAGAAATTAAAACAACAGACTCCAATTTATATTTAAGGCAACATTCAGCTACATTCTTAGTTCCAAATATATTATTTTTTATAGCTTCCTCTGGATTATTTTCCATAAGTGGTACATGTTTATGTGCTGCTGCATGGAATAGTATCTCTGGCTTATATTTATTAAATAACATATCTAATTTATCTAAATCTCTAACACTTGCTATCTCTGTCTTATAGTCTAAGTATGGATATTTTCTTTTTAACTCCAATTCCATAAGGTAAGAAGCATTTTCATTTATTTCTATATTAATAATCTTTTTAGGATTATACTTAGCTATTTGATTGATAAGTTCAGAACCTATACTTCCTCCCCCACCAGTTACAAATACTATTTTATCCTGAATAAAATCAAATACTTCTTTAGTATTTATTTTTATTTCTTCTCTACCCAACAAATCTTCTAGCTTTATATTTCTTAATTGTGTACTTAAGTTTCCTTCTTCAATTAAATTATCTACATTAGGTAGTATTTTAACAGATATATCCTTTAACTTATTTAACTCTTTTAAAATATTAGAAATCTTACTTTGCTCCACAGAAGGCATTGAAATTATTATTTTAGATACATCATTTTTTTCAACAATTTTTTCAACATCTTCTAAGCCACCTAGAACCTTTAAACCATATACTTTTCCACCCTTTTTATTAGGATTGTCATCTAAAAAACCAACTATTCTATATGGAAAGTTTGGGTTGATTCTTGATTCTTTTACTAGTAAAACTCCTGATTCCCCAGCACCATAGATAAGAACATTTTCAGAATTTATATCACTTTTTGTTATACCTTTCATTCTAGTTAAGAACATCAAGAATCTTGAGACTATTAGTAGAAAAGTAAATATTATCCAAGTCTCAAAATATAGGCTACTCTTAGTATCTAATCTTAAAAAAAAACTAAATATATATGATAAAATTGTTGTAGAAGAACTTAGAGCTACTAAAGACATATATTCTGAAGTACCACTGAATCTCCAACTATTATTATATATTTTTAAAATAAAATATATAATACAAAAAGAAAGATTGAAATAAATTAAAATATTTATATTTTTATTTGTTAGCTGAAGTTGATCATATTTTAAAAATATTGAACTCACTAATGATATGTTTAATAAAAATATATCTATTAAAAATTTCACTAGTTTTCTTATGGTGTTCATGATAACCTCCATTAATTATTTTCTTTATTTTTCTTATATCCTTCTATAAATTCTTTAACAAATGTTGCAAACACTCCTAAACATAAGCTTAAAAATAGTCCTATAACTAGTTTATTCATATTCCCTGATTTTTCTTTTACATTAATAATTGAACTATCATATTTAATAAAGTTTTCTGATTTATTTAAATCTAAATCTATCAATGTTTTTATAGATTGATATTCACTTTCAAAAGTCTTATATTTTTCATAGTAAGTATCTATATTTGATACTTGTATAGGATAAATATATTTAAAATAGTTATTATCTGTTGTTCCAGAACCTCCTGATGAAACAGGAATTTTCCCTGAAACTGAATTATCCTCTAATTGTTTCTTTAATACAGGTAAAGACTTTTCTAAGTAAGCCTTTCTTTCTTCCAAATAATCAAACATATTTTCTTTATAGTATTGATTTAAAATATCTAAATAAGATTTCATAATACTATTAGAAACCTCTCTATTTTTATCAAGTTTTCTATTGACCCTTACAGTTGTTCTATATGAATCAGGAGATATTAACTCTTGCTCTTCTTTCGTTTTAGCCATTTCTTGTAAACTATTAACTTCTAAAATTTTATTTTCACTTAAAAAATCTCTTTTTGTATTAATATCATCTTTATTATCTTTTACTTTTCCTTCATAGAGACTTTTTAATTCTGGATTTTCAAATAATAGTGCTAGATACTTATCATCTAATAGTATTTCTTTAGGACTTTTTTGAGGATAATATATGTCTTTTCCTATATAACTCTTTATTTCTTCATAATTTAATGTATAGTTGATGTAAGTTGTATTATTCTTATCAAAAATTATTTTTTTAGCTATAAATAGACAAGTTACTATTAATCCAATTATTGTAACTATTATAAATATTTTAATATTTTTTAAAAAGATATTAAGTATTTCATAGATACTAATCTCATTTTCTTCGTAAAAATCATCTTCCACTTTTACCAATTTATTTGACATATCTTCTCCCCTTATTTATTATTTTCCTTAAAATACCTATCTATTGCATCCTTCCAATCCGGAATAGTTACTCCTAATTTTTCTTTTATTTTCTTGCAGCTTAATTTACTAAACTTTGGTCTTTCTGCTAATAAATTAAATTCTTCGCTCTTTGCTCTTATTAAATTTCCTTGCCAAGAAATCTTATCTAACACATATCTAGCTTGATCATACTTAGAGGCTATTCCATCATTTGTAAAATGATAAATTCCATTTTCAGCTGAACTTTTTAATAGTTCCCAACTATAGTAAGCTAAATCTTTAGAGTAAGTAGGAGAAGAAATTTGATCATCTACCACTTTTAATTCATCTTTCTCTTTCGACCACTCCATAATTTTATCAATAAAATTTGTATTTCCTTTACCAAACACCCAAGAAGTTCTTACTATATACATTTTTGAAGTTATCTCTGGATTAGTCATTACTTGTGAAACTAATAATTCTCCTTCATACTTAGCTTGAGCATAAGTTGATAGTGGATGAGCTTCATCCTCTTCTGTATACCCAGTACTTTCATTATATAGATAATTGGTTGTTAAACCATTAAATACAAAATCAGTTGAATATGTTATATAGTTTGCTCCTATTTCAGCAGCTATATTAGCTAAAGTTGCGGGTGCTTCTGCATTTAACTTATAACATAATTCTTTTTCTGTTTCTGCTTTATCCACATTATTATATGCAGCACAGTTAATTATAGTGTCTACCTTATAGTTTTGATGCATAGTTTGAACATAGGCTCTTAAAAACTCTCCATTAGTTATATCTACTTCATCTCTATCACTTGCTATATACTTTTCTCCAATAGAATCAAATAATTCCTTAAAGTCTGTACCTAATTGTCCATTAGCTCCAAATATTAGTTTCATTTTGTTCTCCCATATTCTTTAAAAGTTATATTTTTTTTATCTTTTTCCGATATTATTAATTCTTTTTCTTTTATATTGTATTTTTCTAAATTCCAATCTATATTTAAGTCTATATCGTTCCAAATAAGACCCCCCTCACTTTTAGGATTATAGAAATTATCACACTTATAAAAAAATTCTGTATTATCTTCTAAAGTAAGAAAACCATGTGCAAAACCTCTTGGTATGAAAAACATTCTTTTATTTTTTTCATTCAATTCAACCGCTATATATTTTCCAAAAGTTTCACTATCTTCTCTCAAATCAACAGCTATATCTAATACAGATCCTTTTAAAACTCTAACTAATTTAGCTTGAGCTGAATCTCCCTTTTGAAAGTGTAATCCTCTTAAAACACCTTTTGAAGATTTAGAATGATTATCTTGTACAAAGACATTATCTATTCCTAATTCTTTAAAAGTATTGTAATTATAACTTTCCATAAAAAAACCTCTACTATCTTCAAATATTTTAGGTTCAATTATTACTAAGTCTTTTATTTCTGTCTCTATTTTTTTCATATTTATCATTCCTTTTCAGATTATATCATAGTATTATAACATTAAAATCATGTATATAAAAGCTTTTTTTTAGATATATTTATCTCAGTAAAACAAGAACTATAATACCTAATATGATTCTATATAATCTTTTTCCCTAGATAATCTTTTTTTAATTCAATATTACTTAATGCTTCCACTTCAAAATACAAATAATTTAAAAACTTCTTCTGCCCAAAACAATTTTTCTTTTTATTTTCTAAATCATTATTTTTACTCTTATTAGAGAGAGCAACTCCAAATTCTATTTTTGAATTTTTTTCTGAACTATAAATTAATATATATTTTGTTTTCTCTCTAATTTCTCTAATAGAAATTCCCATAATATCTGATAATATACACACACTATCATAATTTTTCTTAGATAAATCATATATGTCTATATCTTTTGCATTAGCATTTTTAAATTCTAAAAATACCATAGATTCTCCTGATATGTACAATCCATCATTTGATTTTAGAGTATTTTCTATATTTGTTCTTTTTTTACAATAAGCCTTTTTTACCTTATCAAAATTTATAATTTCTATATCTGAATCTATGAAATTTTCTTTATCGCTTTTAGAAACATCTCTTATTTTTTCTTTAAATTCTGCTAAGTTTAATAATTCTTCATTATCATTTTTCACAGTTCTCTTCCTCCATTTTTACTTCCATATCCTCTAATTTAAAAAATGGATTAGATAGACTTCTAAAAATAACTTCTGTATTTTCTGTTACATCTTTTAAAGTTGTTTTTTCATTTTCTTTTTCAGAAAAATAGACTTTACATTTTTCATTTATTTCATATTTTTTCGTAAATAGTTCTATTGCATATAAAAAATATGGACTATGTGTTGTCAAGAGAATATGCATATTAAATTCTTTTTGAATCAATACTATTAATTCTGCAAATAATACTTGCCATTCAGGATGTAAATGGATCTCTGGTTCATCTAAGATAATAACACCTTTTTCTTCTAAAATTCCATTTTCAAGTAAAGTTTTTATTATCAAGAATGATTTTAAACCTGCTGAAACATTCCTTATATCTAATACTTTGCTGTCTTTACTTGGTTTGTATGTAATTGTTGATTTAAACATACTTCTCTTAAAAGACAGTTTTCCTATACCCTTTTTATTAATTTTAGAAAAAATATTTTTTATTTTTTCATTTATTTGAATTTCCTCAATTAAATTTAATTCCGATTTTCTTTGTAAATCATCCACTAAATTGTCTGAGTGAAAATACGAATTTCCCTCAATACTTGATGAGAATAAAGGATTTCTTTCGCTTTCTTTATCTAGAATTAATGGGTCATCAATATATACAGCTCTAGTATATATTTCCCCAAAATTTTCTCTTTTTTTAAAATTTAAATGTCCATCTTTTATTTCAATATTGAACTCCATCTCTTTTATTTTCAAAATTATGTTACTAGTTTCATTTGTGTTAATATTATTTATTTGACTACTAAATTCTCTATTAAAATTAGTTTCTAATAATCTATTGACTACTTTTGTATTATCTATCTCTTTTACACTATTTATTTTAGCAATTAATTCATCCACACTAATATTCAAATCTTTTTGTTCTAGATTTTTAATTGTATATTGTGACTTACTTAATAAATTATTTCTCCTTCCTGTAGTATTTATTATCTCTATCAATATTTTTTTTATACTCTCTTCATTAATTTCTTTTTTATTTTTTAATAATAGCTCTAAATTTTTATTTTTTTTTATGTAACTTTTTCCTAGGTGTAAACTAAAGTTTTTTTCTAAAAAATTATCTATACTATCTGCTATGCTATCCATTTTTAGATTGAATACTTTATCATTTATTCTATAGAAGCCATTAAATATTGCATATAAAGATTTACTAATTGTACTTTTCCCTGTATCATTTTCTCCAGCTATTACAGTTATTCCATTAATTTCTAAATCCACTTTAGATAATATCCCTACATTTTTTATTTTTAATTTCATTTTATCACTCTTTCATTATATATTTATCTCAATAAAACAAGAACTATAATCCCCAATATTATTCTATATAATCCAAAAGAAGCAAAACTTCTTTTTTTAATAAAATCCATAAACCATTTTATAACAATATAGGCAACCACAAAAGCTATTGCTGAACCTAAAGCTAAGTAAGCCCATTCTATTTTTGTAAAAACTAAACCATTTTTTAATAACTTTAAAGCAGTTGCTCCAAACATTGTTGGTATAGCCAAATAGAATGAAAATTCTGCTGCTAAAGGTCTTGATAAACCTAAAAGTAAAGCTCCTATTATCGTTGCTCCAGATCTTGATGTACCTGGTATCATAGCTAAGCATTGAAAAAATCCTATTAGAAATGCTGTTCCATATTTTAGTTCACTAAATTTTCTAACTCTTGCTTTAACATTTTTAATCTTATATATAACTTCTATTGCTATAAAAATAATTCCATAAGCTATTAAAGTTATAGCTATAATACTTACATTATCCATAAAATATTTATCTATTATGTCATCTAAAAATAGTCCTATAACCATTGCTGGTAGCACACCAACTATAATTTTAAGCCATAGTCTAAATCTTAGAACAAATTTTTCTTTAGTTCCTACAAAAGGTGTTAAATCTTTCCAGAAATAAACTACAACTGAAAGTATTGCTCCCAATTGTATAATTATTAAAAAGCTATTAGTAAAAGTTGGAGAAAGATATTCTCCACCTATTAGCTTATTTACTAATATCATGTGTCCTGTACTACTGACAGGTAAAAATTCAGTAATTCCTTCAACCAGAGCAAGAATAATAACTAATATTAATGCATTCATCTTTTAACTCCTCTTATAGATAAGAATCTTCTTTAGCTAAATAATTTTGAACATAATCTTTAACTCCTTCTTCAAGACTATGCATTTCTTTTGTATAACCTATTTCTCTTAATTTATTGATTTTTGCTTCTGTAAAATATTGATATCTTCCTTGTAAATCTTCAGGCATTTCAATTAATTTTACAACTTCATTTTTATCTAAGTTATCGTTATGAGATGCTGCTCTCATTGTTGCCATAGATAAATCCATAAAACTTCTTGCTTTTCCTGTACCTATGTTATATATACCTGACTTAACATCATTAGTTAACATAAAATACATTATATCTACAACATCTTTTACATAGACAAAGTCTCTTAATTGTTCCCCATCTTTAAATCCTTCTTTATATGATTTAAAAAGTTTTACATAACCATTTTCCATATATTGATTATATGTATGGAATATCATTGAAGCCATTCTTCCTTTATGATATTCTTGAGGTCCATAGACATTAAAAAATTTCAACCCATTCCATTGTTTAGGTTGAGATTCTTGCTTAAATGCCCAATCATCAAATATTTTCTTTGAATAACCATATTTATTTAAAGGTCTTAATTTTTGTAATTCTTCTGGAGTAACATCATCATTGTAACCAAGTTCACCCATACCATAAGTTGCAGCTGAAGAAGCATAAATATATTTAATATTCTTTTCTGCACAGAAATTCCATAAAAATTTTGTATAGGCATAGTTATTATCCATTAAAAAATCTCCATCTGTTTCTGTTGTAGCTGAACAAGCTCCCATATGAATAACTGCTTCTATCTTATCTGCATTTTCTTTATGAGATAACCATTCTTTTAGATTATCTTTATCTATCCAGTCATAATATTCTCTTTTTCTAATGTTTAACCACTTATCTTCTGTTCTTAATTTATCAACTATTAATATGTCTTTTATACCCATTTCATTAAGCTTCCACACAAAAGCACTACCTATCATTCCAGCTCCACCTGTAACAATTATCATTACTTTCCCTCCATTTATTTAAAACTTTTTTATTTAAATTATATCATAATCTAGTGATTATGTATAATTTTTTATACTAGTTAATAATATAATTTTCACTTTTCAATATTTATGATAGAATAGAGAAGTAATTTATTGAACATTTTTTTAGGAGAGTAATTTATGAAAAAAATAATTTTCTTAACATATATATTTTTAATTTTTAATTTCGCTTATGCCGAAGAAATAAAATTAAAAACAAAAGAAGATGTTGAAATTGAAAAAATGGAAGAGCAGATAAAAAATTTACAAGATAAAATAGAAAATACCAAAAAAATAAAATCAGCTAAGGATAATAAAAATTTAAAAGTTGCCTTAGTTTTAAGTGGTGGTGGAGTAAAAGGTTATGCCCACTTAGGAGTTTTAAGAGTTCTTGAAAGAGAAAACATTAAAATAGACTATATAACTGGTACCAGTATAGGAGCTTTGGTTGGAACACTGTACTCTATTGGTTACTCTGTTGATGAAATTGAAAAATTCCTAGATGATATTAATGTTAGTAGTTTTTTGGAAACTGTTACTGATAATACTAATTTATCTTTAGAGAAAAAAGAAAGTTTAAAAAAATATAGTGCCTATCTTAGTTTTGATAATGAACTAAACTTCTCTTTCCCCAAGGGTTTAAGAGGAACTGGAGAAGCCTATTTACTTTTAAAAGGTCTATTAGGAAAATATGAGTACATGGATAGTTTTGATAATTTCCCTATACCTTTAAGAATAGTTGCAACTAATTTAAATACAGGAGAAACTAAAGCTTTTTCTAAAGGTGATGTTGCAAAGACCTTAATAGCTTCTATGGCTATACCTTCTATTTTTGAACCTATGAAAATAGATGGAGAAATATATGTTGATGGTCTTGTAACAAGAAATCTACCAGTTGAAGAAGCCTATGATATGGGAGCAGATATTGTTATAGCTTCTGATATAGGAGCTCCTGTTGTAGAAAAAGATGATTATAATATCTTGAGTGTTATGAACCAAGCAAGTACTATACAAGCTTCTAATATAACTAAAATTTCAAGAGAAAAAGCATCAATTTTAATAAGTCCTGATGTTAAAGATATATCAGCTTTAGATTCATCAAAAAAGAAAGAATTGATGAAACTTGGTAAAGTTGCAGCTGAAAAAGAAATAGATAAGATTAGATTATTAACTAAAAATGATAATGAAAAGAAAAAAGAAAAGTTTGTTAATGATAATGATGTTAAAATTACTATAAATAAAATAGAATACAGTGAAAAATTTAGTAATAATACCATTATAGTTTTAGACGATATTTTTAAAGATCTACTGAATAAACCTATCTCTAAAAAGGATATAGATAAAAAAATAATTAATATCTACAGTTCTAAATATATGGATAAGGTTTACTACACTATTGATGGTAATACTTTAATCATAGCTGGAGAAAAGCCTCATTCAAACAAGGTAGGTTTAGGATTTAACTATTTAACTGGCTATGGTACAACTTTTAATATAGGTTCTGATTTATTTTTTAATGGAAAATTCAAGAATAATATCAACCTAAACTTAAAATTTGGTGATTATTTAGGAGCTGATTTAAGTACTCTTTCATACTATGGTGTTAAAAATAGATTTGGTTTTTTTACAAATATTGGATATAACGAAAGTCCATTTTTCTTGTATGAAAATAAAAGAAAAATTGCCAAATTCATAAATAGAGAAGCCTATTTTAAACTAGGAATTTTTAATCAGCCTACAAATAATACTATACTTTCTTATGGAGTCTTGTCTGAATTCTCCAGTTTAAAACAAAATACTGGAGGAGATACTTCAAAATCATTGGAATATTCTGAAAATTCCACTAAAACTTATTTAAGCTTTAAATATGATGGTTTAGATTCTATTTCTAATCCTATGAAGGGGGTTAAAGCAAGTTTTAACTATAATTTTGCTGGTTCTTTTGGAAATTCAAAATCTAACCTATATGGACCAGCATATACTGTAAGAGGCTATGTTCCTTTAAATCCAAAATTTTCTCTTACTTATGGTTTGGACTATTCGAGTCTTAGAGGTGATAAAATAAGAGCTGATAGGAGAATTAAGCTTGGTGGGATGCACACAAATATGAATAATAATGAGTTTGAATTCTATGGTTTTAACTATCAAGAAAAACAACTGAAAGACTTAATTAACTTAACTTTAGGTTTTAAACACAAGGTTGTATATTCTCTTTATTTTAATACTAAATTTAACATTGCCACATTTAATGAAGCTAACTCACTACAAAATAATAGAGCTAGAATGTGGAAAAATTATTCTCAAGGTTTAGGTTTTTCTTTAAGTTATGATTCTCCTATAGGACCTATTGAATTTTCTGTATCTTCTGATTTAAAAAATATAAAACCTATTGGAAGTATATCTATTGGTTATAAATTTGATTAATATAATATGGGGGTTAGATTATGTTTCAAGATTTTGATCTTATTAAATTTTTAATTCTTGCAGTTTGTTGTTTTATTGCCTCTGTTGTAGATGCTATTTCTGGTGGTGGTGGACTTATTTCCTTACCTGCATATTTTGCAGTAGGTTTCCCACCTCATATGGCATTGGGGACAAATAAACTATCAGCTTTCCTATCTACCTTTGCAAGTGCATTTAAGTTTTGGAAGGCTAAAAAAATAAATGTAGAAATTGTATCCAAATTATTTGCTTTTTCTCTTGCAGGAGCTGTTTTAGGAGTTAAAACTGCTGTTTCTATAGATACAAAATACTTTAAACCTATTTCTTTTGCAATTTTAATTGTAGTTTTTCTTTATGCTTTAAAGAATAAATCTATGGGTGAAGTAAATCACTATAAAGGTACTACTCCAAAAACTCTTTTACTTGGAAAAATTATGGCTTTTGCTCTAGGTTTCTATGATGGTTTCTTAGGCCCAGGTACAGCAGCATTTTTAATGTTCTGTCTTATTAAAATTTTTAAATTAGATTTCTCATCAGCAAGTGGAAATACTAAAATTTTAAATCTTTCAAGTAACTTTGCAAGCTTAGTAGTCTTTGGTTTTTTAGGAAAATTAAATTGGCTTTATGGTATTCCTATTGCACTTGTTATGACTGTTGGGGCTATTATTGGAGCAAGACTTGCAATACTAAAGGGAAATAAATTTATTAAACCTGTATTCCTTGTAGTAACTATAGTTTTAATATTAAAAATGTCTGTAGAAATATTCTTTTAAATATTGTATGTAGTAAAAAACAGTTCACTGCTAGCTAAATTTCTTAACAATAAAAAATCAAGAGTTCGCTGTAATTTCAGCAAACTTGCTGACAAGTCAGCTTCAAACACGCTGAGAATTACTCGGCTCACTCTCTTTGATTTTTTATCTAAAATTTAGAATGCAGTTTCACTTGTTTTTTACATACATTTTAGCTGTGTGCTTAAAATAAAAATTTAAATGAACTATTTTTAATTCACTTTGGATGGGAGAAAGAGAAAATTGGAAGAAATAAAAGTATATAAGTTGGAAAATGAATTTTTGAAAGTTGAGCTTTTAAATTTAGGAGCTACTATAAAAAAACTTGAAGTAAAAGATAAGAATGGAAATTTTAGAAATATAGTTCTTGGTTTTGATGATATTGAAAAATATAGAGAAAATCCTGCATATTTTGGAGCTGTAATAGGTAGAACTGCTGGAAGAATTAAAAATGCTGAGCTAAAAATAGGAGATAAAACATATAATCTGGATAGCAATAATAATGAAAATACCTTACATGGTGGAAAGAACTCTATCAGTCATAGATTTTGGATAGTAGAGAAGATTGAAAATGGTCTAGTTTTTTCTATAGACAGTCCTCATTTAGATAATGGTTATCCTGCTAGTATTGAAATTAAAGTTAGCTATATTTTAAATAAAAATGAATTGAAAGTTAGATATTTTTCTAAAGCTGATAGCTTAACTTATTTAAACTTAACTAACCATAGTTATTTCAATCTAAGTGGAAACTCTGAAAATACTATCTATGAAGATATTTTAAAAATTAATTCTGACTATTTAGTTGGTATAGATGAAAATTCTATTCCTTGTGAAACTATAGCTTTAGACAATAATATTTTTGACTTTAGAAAGGCTAAGAAATTAAAAGATTTCTTTATGGCAACTGATATTCAAAAAACTATTGCTAATGATGGTATAGACCATCCTTTTATCTTCAATGAAAAAATAGGAAAATTAGAAATAGAAAATCTTGAATCAGGAATTAAAATGTCTGTTGAAACAGATAACCCTGCTGTTGTTATCTACACAGGAAACTATTTACAAGATATAGGCTTTAAGAAACATTCAGCTATCTGTTTTGAAACTCAAGAAGTTCCAAATCTGTATCTTAATCCAAGTTTCATAGACGAAAATAAGGCTTATGAAAGATATACAAAATTTATTTTTAACTAGATAAAAAATAGCTCGTTACTGAGTAAATTCAGTTATATCTAACGATTACTTGCCAGCCTATAATGGTTCTAGAGCTCCACAAAGGCTCTTTCAC
>ERZ773099.1147-NODE-1147-length-20064-cov-5.700585_pt1 | contig 20064 bp, 10 predicted proteins | sample MGYA00511120_ERZ773099 | MGnify/ENA primary metagenome ERZ773099 (study PRJEB29015, sample SAMEA2738012) | human oral metagenome | biome: human oral; feature: human-associated habitat; material: dental | place: China | collected 2104 ...
TCGCTGAAAATCGTCAAGACTATCAAATCACCTATAAAGGTCAACGTCCAAAAGTCTCAGTCGAAGAAAGTAATCAAGTAGCATCAACAGTTGTAGATAGCGGAGATGATAGCCTTCCAGTTCTTGTTCGCCTCGTTTCAGAAAGTGGAAAACAAGTCAAGGAATACCGTATCCAGTTGATCAAGGAAAAACCAGTTTCTGAGAAAGCAGCCCCTGCTATTCAAGAAGAAAATCCAAGTCTTGAGGTTGTCGAAAAAGAACTTGCCTTCCAGACCGTTGAAAAAGAAGATTCCAGTTTATATGTAGGTGAAAGCCGTGTAGAACAAGAAGGACAAGTTGGTAAGGAACGCATTCTTACATCTGTAAGCCCAGATGGAACTCGTGAAGAGAAACTTCGTGAAGTACTTCAGACTCCTGTTAACCGGGTTCTTCTCGTTGGAACTAAGCGAGGTACAGCCCAACCACTTGATGGAGCTGCAGGTTTAGTTCATGAAAAACCAGAACTTCTAGTAGAAGAAGAGAACATTGATTTCCAAGTGCAAGAACGTAAAAACGATAAACTCCCACTAGGTCAAACCCGTGTTCTTCAAGAAGGTCAAAAAGGTATTCGTGTCCACCTAGTAGAAGTCGAAAATGGTAAGCGTACACTGAAAGAAACCTTTGATAAGATAGTTGCGCAAGATCGTATCGTGGAAGTTGGAACTAAGCGAGGTACAGCTCAACCACTTGATGGTGTCAGAGATTTAGTTCATCACAAACCAGAACTATTAGTAGAAGAAAAGGAAGTTGATTTCCAAGTTCAAGAACGTAAGACTGATAAACTTCCAGCAGGGCAAACTCGTGTAATCCAAGAAGGTCAAAAAGGCGTTCGTGTCCACCTAGTAGAAGTCGAAAACGGTAAGCGTACATTGAAAGAAACCTTTGATAAGGTAGCATCGCAAGATCGTATCGTTGAAGTCGGAACTGCTGTAGTGCAAGGAGAACCAAATCCACAAGTTTCTGTCCAGCCAGATGCGCACCAACCGGCTCAAACGGGAGGGCGCTCTCAAGAAGAAAAAGCGACACAAACTGAAAAAGATCACCTTCCAAATACAGGCAGTGAGTCTCATATGTCAGCTTTAGCAGCGGGCTTGGCTCTCTTGGGCTTAGGTGCAGGCCTTGCAGCTACTACTCGCAAAAAAGAAGATTAAGTTTAGTTACAAGCTAAACTGAACAGGAAAAGACCAGAGTAACACTCTGGTCTTTTTCGTCTGAGTTGTAATCGTAAACAAATGTTTAGAATAGTCAATCCCATTCCAAATGGATTTTGCCCAAAATTCATAAGGTGCCCTTCACGCTTATAAAAAGAGAGGTCGTGTTTGAAAATAATTGATAAATATGCTACAATAGTAGGCACTGGTAATTTTTATAAATGATTTTTTAATGAGAAAAATCGGATAAAATCCATTCAACTTTCGAAGGATCATGATCAGGTGAGAAAGCGTAAAATTCCTCACCCTTTAGGGATTTTGTTATGGAACTGATTTTTTAGATGTCAATTATGGTGACAAAATTGATATACTTATAAAAATTTTAAGGATTAACTAAATCCGTTTATGCATTTGATAGTGTTCAAATAGAAGAAATGGAAGAACAGGTGTTCTCACATGAAAATATTCAAGGATAGAAGAGAAGCTCCAAGTAGATTTACACTCATGAGGTGCTCCTATATTTCGTAGGCGAAATATCATGGTAAGCCAGTTAATCCTATCTTGTTTATCAGTGGGATGAGCCTGTTTTCTTGGGTTACCTTGCTATTATGATGGTGCATGAACATTACTAGAGAACGATCGCAAGATTTGCTAAATATAAAGAATAAAGGATGACAGATGAAACATTTCGGTCTTAAGAAACAGAAACGAACAAGTATTTTTTTCCGAAGAGCAATTTTTACAATTTTGATCATCGCGATCTATTTACTTGGTCGCCATATTTTACTTCCAGGATACAATGGCAATACAGGTTTTTCACAAATAAGTGAGCAAAACCCCTTGGCCTATTTGTATTCCTTAGCAGGAGTAGATGTCTCTCGGATTTCCATGTTTTCTTTAGGATTAGGCCCTTGGATTACGACGATGATTGTCTGGCAGGTTATCAATTTAAATAAAAGTTGGAATATCCAGTCCTGGTCATTGAAAAAAGCGGATTTTGTCCAAAAAATTCTCACTTTGATTTTTTCAGTGTTACAGGGGATAGCTGTTATGTACACAGCTCGTTCGGAAAATGGACGCTTTTTGCTTCTTGTAGATGATTGGATTTATAATATGGCTGTACTAGCAACTGTTGTAGCAGGAAGCTTTGTTATTATCTGGTTGGCTGGTTTGAATGTTAGCAAGGGAGTAGGCGGGCAGACAATTATTATTATTTCAGGAATTCTGCTACAATTTGCTAACCAATTAGTGGTATTGATAGGACAATCTGTTTTGTCTAAAGAAGGATTAGCCTTTCTAGTAGGTGCGGCGATCTCGTTTTTGATTTTGGGCTATATTGCCGTGGTCTGCGAGAGAGCTGAAATTCGTTTACCTCTAAATCGAGTTATGTTAAGTAGTCGTTACTATGGCAAGTCTTACCTTCCTATCAAATTTCTTCCCTCTGGGGGAATGCCTATTATGTATGCCTCGAGTGTTATTATGTTGCTTCAGTTGGTATTAGACTGGTTTGGACATGGTTTTACGAAAAATTTTGGTAGTTTATTTGACTTTACAAAACCCTTAAGTTTGGCCTTTTATCTGCTGGCCATCTATCTTCTTGCAATTTTGTTTGCCTATATCAACTTGGAACCAGAAGAAACAGCGAAACGTTTACAACGTCAAGGAGAATACCTAGATTATATCCAGCCTGGGAAAGCAACTTTAAAAGTTTTGAAACATTATATTTCCTTACAGTCTAACGTAGGAGCACTCTACCTGATCGTTTTTATTGGTTTACCCTATTTCATTAATTTCTTCCTACCTCTTCCAAATTTGCTTTTGACTATACCAAGTACATTGATCATTTTAGTTAGTATGCTCTTACCTTTGCATGAAGAAATACGTATCTTGAGGATTGGGACTTACTACCACAAAGAATTAGAATTTAAAGGAGAATAGAGGGATATGTTTTACTTTGTACCATCTTGGTATAGACAAGATCGGAAATGGTATTCTACCACTCTGCCTTTCTATTACGTGTCTAAAAATATGATGTTTGATGATGCGGTGAATTTGCTGCGAATGTTTCAGCAATCAGGAGAGGCAAATACCACTCTGATTTTGAACTATTCACCACATATTCGAACCTTTCTTTATCAGCAAAGAATATTGCCAGAAACTGTATGGAATCTATTTGATACCATACAAGGCCTGACGGATGTATCTGTACGTAAAATTCGTCTGGAAGATATTAAATGGCCTCAAGGAGTAGAATTCTTCTATACTCCTTTTATGATTGAGGTATATTTAAATCAAGAGCACTATGCTAAAATTAACTTTTCACAAACAGGTAATTTCTTTGATATTACTTATTTTGAGGGTGGGCAGACAAATCATCAGTTGATTTTTGATGATCGTGGATTTGTTTCAAGTATCATCTATTTTGAAAATGATCAGCCTTACTACCAAGATTATTTAAATTTACAAGGTACATGGCAGTTTAGGGAATTTTTGGGTACAGAAAATCATCAAGTACTTATCAACCCAGAGGCACAGGCTACATTTGCAAAAGAAGTTTACCAAGATATTGAAGAATTGATCAATGAAAAATTAGATCAGTATTTAACTTCTGTGCTAACGAAGGATGATACGATAGTGATTTCGTCAGATGTGCAGCACAATCACTTTTTCCAAAAGATTAAGGAAAATCATCATGTTATTTTGTCTTTTTTTGGAGATCGCTATCCAATCACAAACCAAGAGCAGCTGTTAACGGATTTGACAGACACGCCGTTTTTCGTTGTGGATAGTTTAAATAAAATTGAAACGATAGCAGCTAATGTGGATCTAGAACAGTTGCCGGACTTTTATGAGATTCCGCCTTATGATACTCATCTAAACCTAGGGCATAGTCAAAGAAAAAAAGAGTTAATTGTTTACGTCAATTTCGACAATTTACCAGCAGATCAAATTCAATATGTGTTTACGACTTTGTTTGAAATGATGTTGAAAAATGAATGGATTGACTTGCTGGTCGGAACACAAAGTCAGGATTTTGGTCGAGAGGCCTATATAAAACAGGTGCTAGAAAGCTATCTATCACTTAAGCCAGAATATGAACAAGACTTGATTTTTGTTGATAAAGAGAAAAGAGCGAGAGGTGAGAACCGAGTTCTTGATGATGAAGAGGAGATCGTTCGCGAACGGATTGATATTGAGACTATTCATAGCGACACCGATTTGATTAAAGTTCTGAAGTACGTTCGTATTATACTAGATTTGGGGACTCCAGCTGATGTGTTGACTCAAATCGCTGGCATTAGTGGAGGGATCCCTCAGGTTAACTTGTATAGTTCTTCTTATGTGAAGCATGGAGAAAATGGTTGGATTCTAGAGGATATTTCAGATTTTGAAGAGGCACTCTTATACTACCTCACAAACTTAGAACATTGGAATCAATCTCTAGTTCACTCAGTCAAGAAGATTGAACAGTACACAAGGGGTGAGATTGTCGATATGTGGAAAAATACCATAAAGGAATTAAAAGGAAATGAAAAAAATTAGTGTTTTGCAAATTGCTGATGAAAATTGGCAGGAGCAATATGAAATTCCTAGTAATATAAAATGGACATTTGTCAAACCAGAAGACATCGTTTCTTTATTGCCAGAAGATATCGGGATCCTAAATAGAGAGGCTGAGGCGGAAAACGGGAAAAAAAAGAAGAAGAAAAAAGTAGATAAACCGTTTGATGTCGTGTTGGTAGATACCGCTGAATATTTAGAGTATGTCACTATCTTGGATCAGAAAATTCAGGTTTACCGTCTGTTCTATCATGAGCGTTGTCGAATCACTACGAAAACATTGGAACGATTTCTTTTGCGTAAAAAGGCCGTGAAAACAAATTTTGAAAATCCAGAGCAGATGCTACATATATTTTCACGTGGTTTTTTCTCCAAGCAAAATGGAACGAAACTAAGTGTTAATCATCTAGTCGCTGCACCATCTTTTGAGGGTCAAATCAGTTATGAAGGGACAAACTACCTTCGTTTGTGTGGCCGATACGGTGAAGATTATCAGACTATTGCGACCTATCAACATAATGTTTTTCTGAGTGGGGAGATGCCCTTAGATCTGTGGCCTGAGTTCAGGGTTTCAGAAGGTTGTTCGATCCGCTACGTTGTCAAAGGTTTTCCAGCTGGAAATTCTCCCATGCAAGAATGGATTTATGATGAAACGAACTTTGATCGGCCTCTGACGTTAGATGTAAATGATTCGTATTATTTGAGTATCAGTATTCAAGCAAAGGGACAAGGGATTGTAAAACTTGGTCCCTGCCACTATCGAGACTCCCATCTAGGCTATGGAGACTTGTTAGTCGGAGGAAAACGAATTAGCGATAAAAATAGAGAAGAACTGATTTATTTCTTCCATCCAGGAGATTTGAAACCACCGTTGAACATCTATTTTTCAGGGTACCGTCCCGCAGAGGGATTCGAGGGATACTGGATGATGAATAATTTGGGATCGCCATTCTTACTAGTAGGGGATCCGCGTTCAGAAGGGGGCGCATTCTATCTTGGATCGGAGGAGCTAGAACAAAAACTTCTCCAAGTGGTTCATAACTGCTTAGATGAACTCGGCTTTACGAAGGAACAACTGACCTTGTCAGGTTTGTCAATGGGGACTTTTGGCGCCCTTTACTATAGTTCTAAGTTGGAACCTCATGCCGTCATTGTCGGAAAACCTCTTGTAAACTTAGGAGATATGGCAGAAAATGAGTCAACTATTCGTCCGGGAGGATTTCCAACGTCACTGGATTTGGTGTACCGCACAATAGGGGAGTTATCAAGTGAAGCTACAGCTCAGCTTAACGAACGTTTCTGGACGGCTTTTGAGTCAGCTGATTTCTCAAAAACAAAATTCATTATCTCCTTTATGTATCAAGATGACTATGATATGTCGGCCTATCCCGATATGCTGGATGAGTTAGGACAGCGAGATTACCGCGTCAGCGTTATCAGTAAGGGATTGACTGGACGACACAACGACGATACACAAGGTATTGTCGAATGGTTCTTTAATCAATATAAAACGCTATTAATGAATAGTTTTGAAAGGGAGTTTAAATCGTGAGATACAAGGAAGAAGTCTATTTTGCTTATTGGGATATCCAAAGCATATCTCAGTATCTATACGGTTCATCTGTCAAACTGTTAGATGGTGGTCATGTTTTGTATGAAAACCAGTTCATGCCTTCGGGGACAGTTATTCATGAATGGCATTCACGGGCAAACTATCAGGCCTTACGCAATACGAGTCAGCTTCCTGAATTGAAACGTGGGCAAAACTATATTTTTGGCAGTCATATAGAAACCATCCCAGAAAATTCAACATACTTAAAAGTTGAATTTATGGATGCTCGAGATGAAGAAATTTCGAATCAGATCATTAAACAGGGAGAGAGAGTCAGCGTATGCGTTCCAGATAATACACAATATTATAAGGTGCAGTTAGTCAGCTCGGGTTGTCATCGCTTCCTTTTTGAAGGGATTTATGTTGCTGAGGAGCAGTTAGCGGATTATACAGTGGATCGCTACTGGATTTCTGATTTGCTTCATCAGGATTCCGAGAAAGAAACGATGTATGTTTGCTTTACTGAACCTGAACTCAATCGAACAGGTTTTATTCCAGAACGTGTTCGTGAACATTTCTCAAATGTATTGATTGTTAATTCGTCTTATAGGGAAGCGCTCCTATACATGGAGGAACGTTTTTACGAAACTTTGCTTGAAACGATTGAAGAATTAGCGCAAGAGCATCTTTTTGAAAAAGTGGCTTTTGTTGGTTATGGAGCGATTTCTAATATTGCGGCCTTGCATTACTCCAAACAATTTGGAAATTCATACGCTCTTGTGACGGATGAGTTTTTAAGCGAACTAGACTATCAACGCTTGCTGGAACGTTACCGTAATCGAGTAAATCCGCCTATTTTTAAAGAATTATTGCTACAGCAATTTAATCCGACAAAAGTTAAGGAATATGCGGACTTGAAGACTAGACCACGTGAACTAGCAAACATTGAATATTTATTAGATAAGTCATTTTTACTTCAAGCGATTGACTTGGAAAAGATTGAAGAGTGGATGAGAGAGAATGAAAACTAAACGATTCAATTTGACCAACTCCTATAAACTAATGCGTTACAAAAAGATTTTGGAGAAGGTTAATAAACTATCTGATAGTTATGCAGCTATGTCAAATGAGAAACTGCAAGCTCAGACAAAATGGTTTAAAGAACGCCTTTCTGGAGGAGAAAGTTTGCAGTCCATTTTGCCAGAAGCGTATGCAACCATTCGTGAGGCAGCCAAGCGTGTATTAGGATTATATCCTTATGATGTTCAGGTTTTAGGGGCCTTGGTTATGCAAGACAATCAGATTGCAGAAATGAGAACGGGGGAAGGAAAAACCTTGACAGCTATCCTTCCTTTATACCTAAATGCTTTGACGGAAAAAAGTACAATCCTAGTCACGGCCAATGAATATTTGGCAGCGCGTGATGCTAAACAAATGGCACCCGTTTTTCGATTTTTAGGAATGACAGTTGGGGTTGGTGTCTCGGACGATCCGACAAAAAAACTTAAAATTCCTCAAAAACAACAAATCTATAAGAATGATATTGTCTATACAACACATAGTGCGTTAGGGTTTGATTACCTAGAAGAAAACTTGGCGACATCTCAATCAAAGAAGTTTTTGCCAAAATTTTATTTTTGTTTGGTCGATGAAGTAGATGCAGCCTTGCTAGATAGTGCGCAGATGCCTCTAATCATTTCAGGTTCTCCTCGGGTGCAATCCAACCTCTTTCTCTCGTGTGATGAGTTTGTAAAAACTCTAAAAGAAGGGGAAGATTTTAATTTAGACTCCACTCGGACGTCTGTATGGTTGACGAGAAAAGGAGTAAAGGAAGCAGAGGTTTATTTCCGCGTCCAGAATGCCTATGATCCAGATAATTACCAGCTCATTCGCCAAATTAACCTAGCTTTGAGAGCTAACCACTTATTTGAAAAAGATCGTCAGTACACAGTGGATAATGGCGAAGTTAAACTGATGGATGAGGCGACAGGACGTCTCTTGGAAGGAAACAAACTCCAATCAGGACTGCACCAAGCACTAGAAGCCAGAGAACGTGTGAAAATCACATTGGAAACGCGTTCGATGGCCTCTATCACCTATCAAAATTTATTTAGAATGTTTCCAAAATTAGCAGGAATGACGGGTACTGGTAAAGTTTGTGAGGAGGAGTTCAGAGACGTTTACGACTTGGGAGTCGTAGTTGTTCCTACACGAAAACCCAATTTACGAATTGATTATCCAGATGAAATCTATCTCACGATTCCTCAAAAATTATATGCTTCATTGGAGTATATCAAAAAATTACATAAAAAAGGTCAGCCAGTTTTAATTGCGACAGGATCAGTTGGAATGTCTGAGATTTATTCTATGCTCTTACTCCAAGAGGGAATCGCCCATAATGTTTTGAACGCCCATAATGCAGCGAAAGAGGCTGAGATGATCGCACTGGCTGGTAGACGCTCTGCAGTGACGGTAGCAACATCAATGGCAGGTCGTGGAACAGATATTATCTTGGAAGAAGGGGTTGCTGAGTTGGGTGGACTCGCTGTTGTTGGAACAGAGAGAATGTCCAGTGAGCGAGTGGATTTGCAGCTTCGCGGTCGTGCCGGACGACAAGGCGCTCCAGGATTGAGCAAATTCTTTATTTCTCTTGAGGATGATCTTATTTCTAAGTCTGGTAGCAAATGGATTAGTGAGTACTATCACAAAGAAATTGCAAAACCAGAGGAAAAACAAAAGATTCATTTGACCTCTCGTCGTATTAGATATGCGGTTGAAGAAGCTCAGAAGAATAGTGATAACGCGTCAGCGGCTTCCAGACGTTCAACGGAACGATATGATGAAAGTATCCGTATTCAGCGACAGATTATCTACAATAAGCGTAATAAGCTCATCTCTCATCCAGACTTTGATTTGACTTATTTCTTGTCTATCCTATCGGATGCAGTGGACATTTATACAAGTAAAACACCGTTTAAAGAGCGGGCGGATTTATTTCGCTTTGTTTTGGATAACATTAGTTATTACTGCGAGGATATTCCAGATGATCTAGATGTCACGGATTTACGGCAAGTTAAAAAGTTTTTATCTGACCTCCTTGTTTCAGAATACCAGCAGAAAAAAGATAAAATCAAGGATTCAGAGTTGTTCAATCAATTTCAACGAACTGTTGTTTTGAGAGCGATAGATGACTGTTGGGTTGAGCAAGTTGACTATTTACAGCAATTTCAAGGTTTGGTGTCTAGTCAAGGGTATGCCCAAAAAAATCCTGTCTTTGAGTTTCATAAAGAAGCTTTTAAATCATACAAAAGAATGAATGCAGATATAAATCTAAACATTATAAAAAATATGGCATTGAGTTACATTAATATTAAGCCTTCTGGGAAATTAGAAGTTTTCTTTGGCTAATGCTTTGACAGATTCTGTTGTAGACTTTATAATGATGATATAACTGTATTTTTGGAGAAAATCATATTATGAGCAAAAATAATAACGAAGAGCTAAAGGGATTTAAACGTTTGATATCAAAGTTTAAGCAAAAGGGTAGGGAAGATAGTGATTACCGTAGCCTGGATGCAACTAAATCAAAGCCCGTTAGTCGAAAACTCAAAGAGCAAAAGGAAATTATTCTGAGTGCTAGTGAAGATCTTGAGTTACCAACAGAGTCAGTTTCTGTCATGGAAGCCTTAGAAGACTTTCAGGAAAGGAACAGTTTGGGAGTGGCTGACTTGATAAAGAATGTTAGTCAGAGTTTGTCAACTAGCGCTTTAGCTTCCCTCAGCCTTTCTGTCGCAGATTCGTACAGTGAGTCGTTTAGCCAAAGTATATCAGCAAAAGGATTCTCGCTTCGAGAGTCCATGTCTGAGAACTACTCATTAGCGGTCTCTTCTTCAGAATCTGAATTTGAGTCTCTTTCCTTGGTTGATAGCCTCTCTATTTCTGAGCATTTGACAGGGGAGTCCCTTTATCAGGATACGGACGCATTCTCTTTGAGTGAAAGTATTGCATACTCAGAGCCTCTTTCCTTGAATGAATCAGAGCAAGCGAGTCAGAGTGTCTCCGAGTCCGAGTTCTATAGCCTAAGCCAGAGTGAGTGGGAGTCGATTTCAGAATCCCAAAGCATCTCAGAAGCAGAGTGGTGGAGTTATTCCGAATCAGAGCAAGCGAGTCAGAGTGTTTCCGAGTCCGAGTTCTATAGCCTGAGCCAGAGTGAGTGGGAATCCGTTTCAGAATCCCAAAGCTACTCGGAGCAAGAGTGGTGGAATTATTCCGAATCGGAGCAAGCGAGTCAGAGTGTCTCCGAGTCTGAGTTCTATAGCCTGAGCCAGAGTGAGTGGGAATCAGAATCCCAAAGCCTTTCAGAATCAGAGTGGTGGAGTTATTCTGAATCAGAACAAGCGAGTCAGAGTGTTTCTGAGTCCGAGTTCTATAGCCTGAGCCAGAGTGAGTGGGAATCTGTTTCAGAATCCCAAAGCCTTTCAGAAGCAGAGTGGTGGAGTTGTTCCGAATCAGAGCAAGCAAGCCAGAGTGTTTCTGAGTCTGAGTTCTATAGCCTAAGCCAGAGTGAGTGGGAATCCGTTTCAGAATCCCAAAGCTCTTCAGAATCAGAGTGGTGGAGTTATTCCGAATCAGAACAAGCGAGTCAGAGTGTCTCCGAGTCTGAGTTCAATAGCCTGAGCCAGAGTGAGTGGGAATCTGTTTCAGAATCCCAAAGCATTTCAGAATCAGAGTGGTGGAGTTATTCCGAATCAGAACAAGCAAGTCAGAGTGTCTCTGAGTCCGAGTTCTATAGCCTGAGCCAGAGTGAGTGGGAATCTATATCCGAATCCCAAAGCACTTCAGAATCAGAGTGGTGGAGTTCTTCCGAATCAGAACAAGCGAGCCAGAGCGTTTCTGAGTCTGAGTTTTATAGCCTGAGCCAGAGTGAATGGGAATCCATATCCGAATCCCAAATCTCTTCAGAATCAGAGTGGTGGAGTTCTTCCGAATCAGAACAAGCGAGTCAGAGTGTTTCCGAGTCCGAGTTCTATAGCCTGAGCCAGAGCGAATGGGAATCGATTTCCGAATCTCATTCCTTGAGTGAGATGATTTCTCATCTACTTTCTGAGTCCGAGTCGTTAAGTTTGAGCGAAATCCTCTATCTCAGTGAGTCCGAATCCTTAAGTCAAAGTCAACAAATATCTGAATCTTTAAGTCAAAGTCAGAGTGTAGCTGATTCGGTGAGTTTTAGGAAAGCATCCCTATCTCAATCCTATAGTATGTTAGAATCAGAATTTGGTTCCTACAGACAGAGTGTAGCGGAGACAGAAGTATTCGCGCATGACCTGCATACTTCGGAGCGCCTGTATAAGAGCCTCTCTGAACTGGATATGAGCCCTCTAACTCACCAGCAAAAAGTGCAAGAAGTGATGACGCCTGAAATTTTTGAAGAAGAATCATCTCAAGCACATATTGCTGAGGAGCAACAGGAGCTTGAAAATAGAGAGGAATCAATAAAGAATGTAGATTTGCAAGCCTCTCTGAAACATCTGTCTCACTATTCAGAATCAAATGGAACAAATCTAAGGATGACGGAACGCCAACTCTATCACCTACTCAGACCAGGTTCGCAGCCCCTAGCACGTGACTTAAGAAATGTTGCAAGTGAATTGTCTGGTTTGGCTGCTATTACTCAAAAAAAGGAAGATGAGAAATCCTTCTAAACAGAACTTGCAATCATTAAATAGAAATAATAAAAATCAAAAGGAGCCACTATGATTAGAAATATGATGTCAAATAGTAACAAAGGTTTGGGTACTACAGATGTATTACCAGTTGACCAGTCTCGGATAGAAGTTCTGAATGGAACAGTTGACTACAAAAATGTACCTTTAGGATCTTATGATATCCTAGGGAGATTTGCTTCAGTAGGTCAGAGAGATTATACGGAAGAGCTGAATTTAATTCAATCAATGGGTTTTAATGCATATAGAATCTCGATTTCTTGGGCACGCATCTTTCCAAATGGTGAAGAGCTGCAGCCGAGTGAAGAGGGGTTGAAATATTATGAAGCAATCATCGATGACGTATTAGAAAAAGATATCGAACCGATTGTGACCTTGAGTCACTTTGACCTTCCGCTGAATCTATACGAAAAATATGGAGCTTGGAAAAGCCGCAAGATGATTGAACTCTTTGAGCGTTATGCAGAAGCGGTCTTTCAGTACTTTAAGGACAAAGTGAAGTATTGGATTACCTTCAATGAGTTCAACGTTTTGCACCATTTGCCGTTTCTTGGTGGAGGATTGTCTTTTGGAGCAGATGACAATCAAGAACAGGTGATTTGGCAAGCAGCTCATTATCAATTAGTTGCTTCTGCACGTGCAATCAAGCTCGGAAAAACAATCAACCCAGAGTTTCAGTTTGGTGGGATGATGGTTGTTAGTAAAAACTACAGTCAGCAAACTGAAAATGCTATTGATGTAATGGAAGCAGAAGTCAAAGATAGGGAAAATTATTTGTTTACAGACGTGCAAGTTCGTGGATACTACCCAAATCACTTTTTGCGTCGTTTGGAACGTGATCAAATCGCCTTGGATATTGAAAATGACGACCTCTTTGTCCTAAGAGATGGGAAAATTGACTTTGTCAGCTTCAGTTATTATGCATCAAGCAATTCCCAAGAAGTTTTTATCAACAAATATGTAAGTAATGGTCAAAATCGCATTGATTCTGTAGGACTTCGTCTCGTGATGAACAATCTTTACGATCGTTACCAAAAACCGCTTTTCGTCGTGGAAGATGATGTGGTCTTGGATGATCCAAATGGTGTAGCAACTGAAGAGCTGAAAACGAACATCCAAGAGATCGTGAAAACAGTCGAGTATGATGGTGTGGAATTACTTGGCTATACACCACTTACTTTTACGGAACTAAATTTTTAAAATAGGAAGTAATAACTCGAATCCTTTCTGGTTTAAAAGTATTGTTCATGTTTTTACTTTCGAAAATGTCTGATCTATCAATCAGACATTTTTTTAGAAATAGATGAACTTTAAGCTAAGTTCGGATTTTGCTTGATAGTGCTTCAGAATATTTTCCTTATTTGGAGCTTAGAAAAGAATGGCAATTTACGCTATTTTATGCTACAATGAGGAGTAGTGGTGTAAATCAGAATAAGTAAGGAATAGAGGGAGCAAAATGAGACTTAAGAAAACATTGTTCGGTAACTACCGTGCTAAGGAAGTCGAAGATTGTATCGAAGCATTAGAGGAAGGGTTCGATCGTGAAATTCAAAAGAAGAATGAAAAAATCGAGTCCCTACGTAAAAAAATCGACTCTATGAAGAATCAAGAAAAAGAGATTGGTGAAGCAGTCATTTATGCCAAATCTCTTGTTATTGAGGCTCATGATAGGGCTGAAAAAGAAGCTAAAGAAGTTTTAGAAAAAGCACAAAAAGACTACTTGGATACGAGGGAATCTATTCTCGAAGAAATCGATACTCTGACAAAAAAACGGGCAGAGGCTGAGAGATTGTATAATTTACAAAAAGAAAAAATTAAAAATATTATTAGTCGAATTGATGATTTTCTAGAACTGGACGATATCGATGGCAAACCAAAAGATATCAAAAAAATTCAAGAATTACGTAAAGAACTTGATAGACCAGAGGAAGTTGCTAAGGAGAAAGAAGAGGTGGTGCCTGAGAGTGAGAAAATCCATCTCGAACAACCCCTTGCAAAAACAGGAACAGATAGTGCCATCTCTGTCAGCCACATCACTTCACGTCGCGCAAAACCCAAAAAGAAAGACGAAGATAAGTTCGACGATGATAAGGGCAAGAGAATCAAACGTCTTTCGAGAATTAAACGAGATAACTTTTTGTAAGAGGATAATCAAATATGACAATTTATAACATCAATTTGGGGATTGGCTGGGCGAGTAGCGGTGTAGAATATGCACAGATCTACCGTGCAAAATTGCTTCGTAGTGTTGGCTTAGAAGCGAAGTTCATCTTTATGGATTTTATATCTGCTGATAACATTGAACATTTGACAAAGAACATTGGCTTTGAAGATTCTGAGGTTATCTGGCTTTATCAGTATTTTACAGATGTTAAAATTGCACCGACGACCTATACGCTAGCACAGGTCTTAGCGAGTTTCGATAAAGAGCCTCTAGAAATTATCCGGGACACCGATATGAAGACGATTCGACTTGTATTTGGTGATGGTGATTTTGTGACTTGTTATGCCTGTGATATGGACAAAGAGTTGATTGAGCGCGCTGAAATTGTTTCGCGTGGTTGTTTGATTCAAAAAGAGTACTATACATATACGAAGAATTTTATCGAGTATTTTAGTCCGATGAATGGTCATGCGCAATTATATCAACGTACTTGGCTCAATGAAGATGGCAGTGTGGCTTATGAGGAAATCATCAATGAAGTCGATGGTAGACAGGAGACGCAAGTCTATCGTTTCCCAAATCATGTTTTCTATTCTAAGCAAGAGTTTGTCGCGCATTTTATAAGAAGTTTGTCTCTGACGGACAAAGATTTATTGATCTTAGACCGAGAGACAGATATTGGTCAAGCTATCTTTGCTAATAAGGGCGCTGCAAAGCTAGTCGTCATCGTTCATGCAGACCACTTTAGTGAAAATCCTGCTGAGAAAGACTATATTTTATGGAATAACTATTATGAGTATCAGTTCGAATATGCTGACGAAGTGGACTATATCATTAACTCGACCGATGCGCAAACGAACCTACTCAAAGAACAATTCGCTCAATATACAACCATCAAACCAAAGGAAATCTTGACTATTCCGGTGGGAAGTTTAGATCAATTGCGTCATCCAGAAGGAGAGCGCAAGCCGTTTGGATTGATTACAGCTTCGCGCTTGGCAAGTGAAAAGCATATTGATTGGTTGATTCACTCTGTAGTGAAGGCACATGAGCAATTACCTGAAATCACTTTTGATATCTATGGTACGGGTGGTGAAAGAGCCATGTTGGAGCAGTTGATTCATGAGTTAAATGCAGAAGAGTATATCCGTCTGATGGGGCATCACCACATGGCAGATGTTTATCGAAATTACTCTGCTTACCTGTCTGCCTCCACAAGTGAAGGATTTGGTTTGACCTTGTTAGAAGCGGTTGGCTCTGGTCTGCCAATTATTGGTTTTGATGTACGTTATGGAAATCCAACCTTTATCCGTGATGGGGAAAATGGCTACTTGATTCCTGAGGCGCGTCCAGATGATCTGGATGCAATGACAACGGAATATGCAGAAAAGATTGTCCAGCTATTTACTCAACATTCCCAAGAAGATTTATCCCGTGTGTCCTACGAGGTGGCAGAACCATATCTTGATGAACATATCGCCCAGCGTTGGTATGATCTTGTTCAATCTGCACAGCATCAGTAGGGATTCGAAAAGAAAGGCATAAACACTATGATTTGTTTATTTGAACGCTATGATCAAGCGAGTTTTGATTTGTTACGTTCACTTAAGGCAGCTGGGTTAGACTGCCCTGTTGTCGTGATCCGAGACGATGGCTACCTCGCACCTGATGTTGAGTCGCCTTACAGTTACTTTACTGGAGATGTGGCTTCAGAGGACGATCTACCTCTTTATTTTAACCTTGTTCCAAGGCCTCATTTGTGGGAAATCCGCTCGAGTAATGTTAATGGTGAAATCTTAGATATGGGTAAGAAACGTGCCAATATCTTTTACCGCCAACCAACACACGAACGTCGCGTGCGTGCAGTCGAGTGGTTGGATGATCAAGGCCGTGTACGTGCTGCGGACATTTACAATCGCAAGGGACGTCTCTTTGCACAGATTACCTATGATGATGCCCAACGTCCAACTCATACACGCTACTTTAATCAAGATAATGTAACGGTAATTATGGAAAATCATCTAACAGAGGATATTGTCTTAACTCTTGATGGAAAACGCCATATTTTCAATTCTAAGCAGGAGTTTGTAATCTTTTACTTGCGATATCGTGGATATGATACAGATCGCATTATCTACAATTCTCTAGCAACACCATTTTTAGTAGCCGTTGGTCTGACTCCAAAAGAAGGACGAGCAGAGGATATTCTCTTCTGGCAGGAGCCGATTGGAGAGGAGTTGCCGGGTAACATGAAAGCAGCGATGCAGCTGCCTCATCGCAACATCCGTATTGCAGTACAGGATAAGCAAGTTTATGATAAAATCCTCAAGCTTGCGACACCAAAAGAGAAAACTTACTTCCGCAATGTCGGTTATCTCTATCAATACCATCGCCTCAATAACATGAATCCAGAAGCCTTGATTCTGACGAATAGTGACCAAATCGAGCAAATTGAGTCACTTTTGACTCAATTACCAAATGTTCATTTCCATATTGGAGCGATTACTGAGATGTCAAGTCATTTGATGGAATTAAATCGCTATCCGAATATTTCCCTCTACCCTAATATTCGTCCAGCTAAGGTGAATGAACTTTTTGATCGCTGTGACTTGTATCTGGATATTAATATCAGTGATGAAATTCTCAATGGTAGTCGAACAGCTTTTGAGAATAATATGCTGATTCTCAGTTTTGAGACGACTTGTCACAATCATCGTTTCGTTGCAGAAAGCCACATTTATCCGGTGGAAAATGTATCAGCCATGGTAGGCAAGATTCAGGGAGTTCTCTCTCTTCCGTCTGAGATGGAGGCTGCTCTTGCTAAGCAAAAACAGGCGGCGAATCAGGCTGACCTGGAAACCTACAAGGCAATTTTATAAGCTAATAAGACAAGGGCTTGCTTTCGATGAAAGCAAGTTCCTTTCTATCAACAGAAAAGGAGGAGCACATGTCTAACAAGGACAATGGAATTTTACAAGAACATATACGAGAACAGCTAGATAATCGAAAGAAACCCCTAAAAAGGGAGAAGCAAGATTTTAGCATGATTGCTGTGTTGGGCGGAGTTCTCTTTCTCGTCACCCTTTTGGTCACGCTACTCATGCAGTTGGGACGCTTTTTCTAGGATTTTTTCTGGATGGAGGAGGTCTCTAGAACAGATGAACCTTGACGATTTGCTCGTCAAGGTTTTTTGTCTCTATCTAATTGAACTAGTGTGAAAAAGGGGGGAGGGATTTCGAAAGATAATAAAACGCTTTCAATAATTTGAACCTTAAAAGCGAATTTTAGATAAAAATTAGGCGTTTTCATTGGTCATTTCGAGTATAAATGCTTGAAAAGGAGGAGCCGTTTTGGTAAAATGATAAATGGTATATACTAGATAAAAGTAACTGGTATATCCCAGATGGAATCTGCTTTTTCTGAGTCAAAGGGATAAAAACTGAGACTGACTGCGGCTTTTATTGGCTTTGGTTTTGAGAGGGCAGCGCAACTACGCTTTGTTAATGATCATGAGGTTAACAAAGGGTCGCAATTGGATAAAAGAAAGGAATCAAATGTTTCGAAGTAAAAAATTTAACAAAGATTTCGAGATCGTAGATGAGAAAAAGCGTTATAAGCTTTACAAGTCGGGTAAAAACTGGGTAAAAGCCTCGAACTCTCAATTGGATCTCTTCCGTATCGGTGGGATGGGTGAAGTTGTCTCCAGTACCCTATCAGACACTGAAGAACTTGATCACGCACACCTTAGTTTTAACACGCTAGCGGGTATAGGGGGAATCCTGGCCGCGGGGGCTGCAGGATTTGTGATGACTCAAGAGCAAACTGTATATGCGGATGAAACATCTGAGTATACAGAAAAGGATAAAACAGTCATCGCTGCTGAACCGAAAGCAGCTGAAACAACTGAAACAAGTACTAACTCAATCATCGCTCAAGCGCAAGCAGAAGTACAGAAAGCTCAAGCAGAACAAGCATCTGCAACAGCAGCCTCTGTATCAGTCAGTCAATCTGTTGAGGCTCAAGCGAGTGCGAGTCAGTCAGCTTCAGTCAGTCAATCTGCCTCAGCAAGTCAGTCAGTCGTAGCGAGTCAGTCAGCATCTGCAAGTGCTTCAACATCAGCAGGTCAGTCAACTGCTCCAGCATCTGAGTCAGCGAGTCAATCAACATCAGCTCCTACGTCAGTCTCAGCAAGTGCAAAAGCATCTGCATCAGTAAGCTCTACACCATCAGAGTCAGCAAGCGCTCCAGCACCTGCCTCTGTAGTTGAGAGTACATCAGCTGTTAGCGAACCATCAGCGCAGGCTTCTGTGTCTACCTCAGCTTCTGCATCGCTCAACCTTAAGGTCAACCCTGCAGCAAGTCTTGTATCAGGCAGTGCTAACCAAAGTTTGACAAGTGCAGCTCTTAGCACAAGTCAAGCAGCAACGACCAGCAACAATATCGCAGCTGGAGTTGTAACAGACAAGAACCAAGCTCAAGGTAAGGATACAACCAAGCAAGCTGAAGAAGATCAAAAAGCAGATAAGACTGTAAACACTTCACCAAAAGAAGCCGGTCAGTCAGGTTTCCGTAGTGCTGGTTATTCAGGTTTCCGTAGGTTGCCACAACCAGGTGATGAAGGATTTGATTGGGCTCCGAGACTTCAGGTCATAGATGGACCTGGGAATGTTGTTCTCCAACCTGGTCAAAAGTTCAATTTCACTGTAACTATCCATCACAGAAACTCTACAAACCAATTTGTACACCCAGCTAAACTAACTCTGATAGATAACTACAGACGGATTAAACCAAATGGTGACTGGATAACATATAAATTTACTTCTAGTGGCCCTGATGTTAAGATGAGAGTTTATGGTACTGTTCCAGAGAATCCTCAATCACTTACATATTTTGCAGCACTGCAAAATGAGGGAACAAATCAAAGGAGATTCCCGATAAGAGGCTTCTCAATGACTATTGATGGTAACGGTAGCATCTCTAAGTCGACATCAGCAAGCCAGTCAGCATCAACGTCAGCAATTGCGAGCCAAAGTGCTTCAGCATCTGTATCAGCAAGTATTAGTGCGAGCCAGTCGGCATCAACGTCAGCAATTGCGAGTCAAAGTGCCTCAGCATCAGTATCAGCTAGCCAAAGCGTATCACTCAGCGCAAGTCGTTCAGCTTCAGCAAGTACAAGCTCAAGCCGTTCAGCGAGTGCATCACTTAGTGCAAGTCGCTCAGCATCAGCATCTGTAAGCTCAAGTCGTTCGGCCAGTGCTTCAGCGAGTGCCTCACTTAGTGCAAGTCGCTCAGCGTCAGCTTCTGTAAGTTCAAGCCGTTCAGCCTCAGCAAGCGTAAGTTCAAGCCGTTCAGCGAGTGCATCGCTTAGTGCAAGTCGTTCAGCCTCAGCATCTGTAAGCTCAAGCCGTTCGGCAAGTGCCTCAGTATCTGCAAGTCGTTCAGCTTCAGCGAGCGTAAGCTCAAGCCGTTCGGCGAGTGCCTCAGTATCTGCAAGTCGTTCAGCTTCAGCAAGTGTAAGCTCAAGCCGTTCGGCAAGTGCATCACTTAGTGCAAGTCGTTCAGCTTCAGCAAGTGTAAGCTCAAGTCGTTCGGCGAGTGCATCACTTAGTGCAAGTCGCTCAGCTTCAGCATCAGTAAGTGCAAGCCAATCAGCTAGCGCATCAGTAAGCTCAAGTCAATCAGCTTCAGCGTCTGTATCAGCAAGCCAATCAGCTAGCGCATCAGTAAGCTCAAGTCAATCAGCTTCAGCGTCTGTATCAGCAAGCCAATCAGCTAGCGCATCAGTAAGCTCAAGTCAATCAGCTTCAGCGTCTGTATCAGCAAGCCAATCAGCTAGCGCATCAGTAAGCTCAAGTCAATCAGCTTCAGCGTCTG